>OGXM01001544.1_pt1 | contig 12427 bp, 13 predicted proteins | sample 1576271 | NCBI WGS metagenome assembly OGXM01 (sample SAMEA3541579, study PRJEB24748) | human gut metagenome | biome: human gut; feature: human-associated habitat; material: faeces | place: China | collected 2012 | reverse complement strand
ACAATTATGGGTTACATTTTCCGCATGGAGAATATCCTTGAGAAATAAGCTCTTCACGGGAATTATTGGATGTACTGTAATTCTGTGGAGCAATCTTTTTGACACTGGAGCAAGATGGACGATGAAATTTCATCGTATTGGTATTAAGGATATACTCGCTCGCCGCTGCAGCCTGTTCCTGAACCTGTGTCTGTTCTGCCGGTGCTTCCGTCTGAATTTCTTCTGCACGTTCATCACCCGACCCTGCCTGACTTGCATAAACTTCAGCATCTTCTGCCAGATGACTTTCTCCTGTCGCATGGTCGATCGCAACACCCGGCTGTTCGTTGTACACAAATACATGATAACAGATACCGTCGCCATCATCTTCTACTGACCTCGCTTCCATCTCCACGCCGTCCGCCACCAGGTTGTCTCCTGTATAGATCGGTGTCACGCGATACAGAACATGGTTGCCTGTTTCTTTGATGTAATCAGCCACCATATTTTCAAACGGCAGCATCCCGTCCACATTCATGTATCTCGTACCGGTGATCAGATTCTTTTCGTTGGCATTTTCCGCTGTCAGCTGATAGCCGATCAAATGGCAACGATTATAAAGATATTTGCCGTCTACAAAATCGTAGGTTTGCAAGGCTCTGTGCAGCCTGCTCTTCAACCGTATCGGCCATCTTGCCGGTAGCAGGGTCTACCGGGATCTGGCCGGAAACAAACACCATATTGCCCAGATCGATCGCCTGGCTGTAAGGGCCGATGGCTGCGGGTGCGTTGGAAGTGGAAACGACTTTCATGATAAAACGTTCCTTTCTTTTTTCTTCTATTATACTCTTTCGCTCACAAGCTGGAAACCCTCTTTTGCAAGCTCTGCGCGGATCTGCTCGATCTGCTCGGCATCGCGGGTCTCAAGGGTGAGCTTGAGGAAGCAGCTGGAAATGGGCATATTGGGATCGGAGCCATCGTGCTGCACCGACACCACATTGCTGCCGCAGCGGGACACGATCTCGGCCACCTTCTTGAGCTGTCCGGGCTTGTCCTCCAGCGCAATGGTCATGTTCGCCTTGCGGCCGCTCATGACCAGACCACGGGTGATCACGCGGTTGAGGATGTTCACATCGATGTTGCCGCCGGAGACGACGCAGGCCACCTTTTTGCCCTCGACCGGCAGCTTGTGGAACAGCACTGCAGCCACCGGCACGGCTCCGGCACCCTCGGCAACCAGCTTCTGGTTCTCCATCAGCGAAAGGATGGCGGCAGCGGTCTCATCCTCGCTCACGGTCACGATGTCGTCCACATACTGCTCACAGATCTGGTAGGTCAGCTCACCGGGAGTCTTGACCTGAATGCCGTCTGCAAAGGTAGAAACGGCTTTCAGGGTCTGGTACTTATGCTCGTGCAGGCTGCGGTACATGCTGGGTGCACCCTCGGCCTGTACGCCATAGACCTTCACCTCCGGGCGCAGACTCTTGATGGCAAAGGCCACGCCGGAGATCAGGCCGCCGCCGCCCACCGGCACAACGACCGCATCCACATCCGGCAGCTGATCCAGAATTTCCAGACCAATGGTTCCCTGCCCCGCGATGACCTGCTCATCGTCATAGGGGTGGATAAAGGTCATGCCGGTCTCTTCCTGCAGCTCCACAGCCTTGTCGTGGGCATCATCGTAGGTGCCGGGCACCAGACACACCTCTGCGCCCAGATTCTTGGTATTCTCCACCTTCATGATGGGGGCACCATCCGGCATACAGACGATGCTCTTGATGCCGCGGCGGGTAGCAGCCAGCGCCACGCCCTGTGCGTGGTTGCCGGCAGAGCAGGCGATCACGCCCTTGGCGCTCTCCTCCTCGGAAAGCTGGCTGATCTTATAGTAAGCACCGCGCACCTTAAAGCTGCCGGTGGCCTGCAGGTTTTCGGTTTTCAGGTACAGTTGGCAGTCCTTGGAGAGCTTGGGTGCCTCGATGAGGTCGGTCTTGCGGGCAACATCCTTGAGCACAAAGGCTGCATGGTAGATCTTATCCAGAGTCAGCATGGTTTTCTCCCTCTATTTTTATCGTTCCCTGCTCTGCGGCTTTTCCGCTCTCAGAGCCTTTATTTCTGGCTTATTATGCATGTTTCTCAGTATAGGTTAACAAAGTTGATTTGTCAAATGAATTTCCTTCACGCCTGAAACCTAAAAAGAGAACTGCCGCAGGCATACCGCCCACAGCAGTTCTCCGTGTTTTTGTGTTTTTAACGGCCGCGACCACCGCCGCCGCCGTGGCTGCCGCCGCCGCCCATTCCACCGAAGGAGCCGCCGCCGAACGAGCCGCCCCCAAAGGAGCCACCTCCGCGGGAGCCACCGAAGGACCCGCCGCCAAAGCCGCCGCCCATGGGAGGACGGGGCGGACGCCGGTTGTTGTTCCGGGGCGGGCGGGGCCGGTCATTGCGGGGGCCGGGGCCATAGCCCGGGCCGTATCCGGGGCCGAAGCCGGGGCCCGGAGGGGGCGGCGGGCCGGGACGGTGCCGGCGGGCCGAACCTGCCATGTAGCCCCATGCGAAGGGACCCCAGTTCCAGCCTGCTGCGTGGCCGATGGGTGCAATGAACACCCGGAACACGAACAGTACGATGATCAGCATCACCATCAGGGACATGAACAGGATCACGATACCCAGAACGACATCCTCAAAGGTAGTGGGGCCGTCGTCCGGCTCCGCGTAGCTGCCATCGTCGTAGCTGCCATTGTTCAGATTTACCCCATAAACACTTGCAATGGTGTCGGCCACATTGTTGGCACAGGTGATTACTGCATCGCTGTAATCGCGGTTAACAAAATCACCTTCCATGGTCTGAGCGAGGGCACTGGCCTGACTTTCCAGCGTGGTGTTGCGGAAGCCGTCGCCGTAGGTCACGTAGTAATCGCCGTCCTCGTAGATGGGCGATTCCATCACCAGCAGGATCAGCACACCGTTGTTCTCGGAAGCCGAGCCGATGCCCCAGGCGTTGAAGGCCTGTGTTGCATAATCCTCAGTGGAATAATTACCCGTATAATCTACAGTCAGTACGCCGATCTGTGCTCCGTTGCAGCTGGACTGCAGCTGGTTGTTCAGATCAACGATGGTCTGGGTAGTGCTGTCGCTCAGGATGTTGGCATCGTCCACCACACATTCGTCTTTGGGCAGGTCCGGCAGGCTGGCGGCGGCAAGGGCCGCCGGGCACAGGGCCGCTGCGCCCACCACAAGGGCCAGCACCAGAGCGCTTACGCGTTTTGCAAAATTTTTCATGCGAAGGGTTCAACCTCCTTTACACCGGCAATGGCTCCCAGCACGCTGGCCGGGAAGCCGCCGGTCTCTTTCTGGTAGTCGTAAACGGCATCGTTGTATTTCAGGGTGCCGATAATGGTAGCCGCACTGTTGAACTGGCCGTACTGGCCCTGCACCGCGCCCATCTTCATGGGGTCTGCGGCCTGCTCCTGCAGCTTTGCGTAGAGCTGATCGATCCGCGACCCCAGCACCTCGTTGGCCTGATACAGCGCATGCATCGTGCTGCCCTGATAATAGGGCAGCGAGGTGAGTGCCTGACTTTTGCCGCCGTTCTGCACGGCTTCCAGACAGGCGGTAAAATCGCTCAGCGCGCTCTGTGCGGCCTGTACCTCGGCACTGTCCGCTCCCAGCGTGCTGCCGGCGGTGGTGATGATGTTTGCCGCCGTGTTCATGCGGGTGGTCAGCTCCTCGTTGAGGTTATAGCCGTTGTCTGCCGCCACACCCACCGTGTACCATTTGCGGACTTCGTTGTACCGGCTGCGCAGCTTGGCGCTGCCAAAGCCCAAAAAGGCCGCCAGCATCACCACCACGCTCAGCGCCAGTGCAGCTGCGCGGGTGGAAAGGGCTGCGGGCAGCTTTGCTTCCAGCCCTGTCAGCTTCTGCTGCAGAGGTGTCAGCGGCACGGCCTGCTCCGGCTGCTTTTGTTCGCGGTAGCTGCCCGCGTCAAAACCGCCGGAAGTGCTGTTCTGTTTTTGCGAAAAATCTGCGTTTGCCATCTCAGCTCCGGATCTCCATCATTTTTGCTTTCAGTTCGTCCTCGATGCGGTTCAGCTCCTGCTCGGCGGCAGCGCGCTTTGCGCGGCCCTCGCTCTGGATCTTGTTCAGCTCGTCCAGCGTCTCGATCAGGCTCTTGTTGGTCTGCTGCAGGGTCTCGATGTCCACCACACCGCGCTGGCTCTCCTTTGCGGTCTCGATGGTACCCATCTTCAGGGCCTCGGCGTTCTTCTTGAGCAGGTCGTTGGTCATGTCGGTCACGGCACGCTCGGCCTGCATGGCCTGCTGGCTGTGGGCCAGACCCAGTGCCAGCACCATCTGGTTCTTCCACAGGGGGATGGTGTTGACGATGGTGGACTGGATCTTTTCCGCCATCATGGTATTGTTGTTCTGCAAAAGGCGGATCTGCGGCCCCATCTGCAGGCTGATGTTGCGGGTCAGCTCCAGATCATAGAGCTTCTTCTCAAAGCGTTCGCACTGGTCGGCCAGATCACGAGCCGCCTGTGCATCCTCCGGCAGGCCGGAAACCTTGGCCTTATCCATGGCCTGCTGCAGCTCGTTTGCGCGCACATCGGCCAGCTTCTTTTTGCCGGCAAGGATATACATGCTCAGCTCCTTGAAGTAGGCCATGTTCAGATCATACATCTTATCCAGCATGGCGATGTCCTTGAGCAGCTGCACCTGATGGCCCTCCAGCATGGACTGGATCTTTTCCACGTTGGTCTCGGCCTTGTTGTACTTCATCTTCATGGCATCCAGCTGGTCGCCCTTCTTCTTGAAGAAGCCCAGAATGCCCTTTTTTTCTTCCTCGCCTGCATCAAAGCTCTTCAGCTCACCGATCAGGCTGGTAATCATATCGCCCACTTCGCCCAGATCCTTGGTGGCCACCTTGGAAAGGGCGGCCTCGGAGAAATCGCCGATCTTCTTCTGACAGGCGGAGCCGTACTGCAGCACCTGCTGGCTGTTGGTAATATCGATCTTTTCAGCAAACTGATCCACCATGGCCTGTTCTTCCGGGGTCAGGTTCACCTGCGGCTGCTCCGGTGCGGCAGCTTCCTGCTGGGCGGGTGCTGCCTTTTCCTCTTCTGCCGGGGTGGGGTCCAGCGTCAGGGTGGGTACTGCGGGTGCATCGAGGTCAAAGTTGAATGTATTATCAGCCATAAGAGATTCCTTCCTTTCCAAATACCGTTTACCTTTTTTCTTAGCTCAGGCCCTGCCCTTTGAGCATGTTCTGCAGCACCGTGATATCTGCAGAAAGGTCCATGCTCTCGGCGGCGTACAGGGCATCCAGCTGGTTTTCAAACGCCGTGGCAATGGAAGCAGCATTGTGCTCCACCTCGGTACGGATGGCTGCGGCATTCTCGCCGCGCACGCCCTGCTTTGCCAGCTTTGCATACTGCTGCAGAACGTTCACCGCATCCGGCAGGTAATAGTTTGCGAACCTGCGCACCTGCTTTGCCTTTTCCGGGTTTGCTTCCACCGCTTCCACAATGGAGCGGCCCGCCTTTTCCATGCGGGTCATGGCGGCAGAGAGCTGCGGGTCCGGCAGCTGCTCGTTGAGGGTGTGCAGGGTATCCAGTTTCTGCTGGATGTCGGTCAGCATCGCGTCCACATCCTCCACACCGGTGTGGAAAGGCACTTCGTGCTCCACCACCCGGGGCGGGCAGACCTTCTGTGCCGCACCAAAGGCCACAAATGCACCGCCCAGCGCCGCCAGCAGCGCCCACAGCTTATACACCGGCAGTACCGCGCACAATACCAAAAAGACCAGTGCCATTGCATAAAATGGCAGAACGCTGGGCTTTCTGGTGCGGATGATCTTGCTCATGTTTCTTCTCCTTGTCCGGGGCATTGCCCCTTATGTCATCCATAATACCGCACCCCGCGAAAAACGCAAGGCTTTCACGGATAATTTACAACCTGGCCATCATTTGTTGATCCACGGCAAGAGGGCCGCGCCCCAGATTTCGCGCAGCTTTTCCGGGCGGCAGGCAGCGTTTGCCGGGCTGGTGCTGGGCAGCTTTACCGCTGCAATGCCAGACACCGGCTGCAAATACTTTGTATAGATCCGGTATGCGGTGGCTCCGTTGCAGAATACTGCTTCGATGGGTGCCTTTGCCAGCAGAGCGGCAATATCATTCGGCACTGCATCCTTGATGGAAGCGTCCGCTGCGCCGGTGATGGTGCAGCGTTCCAGCGTGTCCCAGAGGGCCAGCCCATGGCGCAGGATGATCTGCTTTTTGGCTTCAATGTCCTCACGGGCAGGCACCGGCTCACCGGTCAGCGCGGCCATCATGGGCCAGAAGCGGTTCTGCGGGTGGCCGTAGTAAAAGGCCATCTCCCGGCTTTTGGGGCTGGGCCATGTGCCAAGGATCAGCGCCCGGCTGTGTTCGTTATACACCGGTTCAAAGCTCATTGTCCGCCTGCACTTTCAATTTTATCCCAAGGCGAGCCAAGGTCGCGGCCGGACGGCTCTGCTCTGGGGCCGTCGAACCACAGCTCATCGATCAGGTCGGCAAGGCCGTCCTCCCGCACATCGCCAATGATGCGGTCGGCGGCAGCCTTTGCGTCCGGCGTGCCGTTTGCCATGCAGCAGCCAAGGCCCGCTGCCTTCAGCATGGCCACATCGTTGGCAGAATCGCCTGCCGCCACGGCATCGGCCAGTGTCAGGCCCATCTTTTCGCACAGGTCGGCAAGGCCCACGCCTTTGTCCATTCCACCGCGCACGATGTCGTAGTAGCACAGGCCGTCGGCATTCTGCGCGCCCACCTGCATCCAGTGCAGGCCCAGATGGCCGTACTTTGCCGCAAAATCTGCCACGTGCTCCGGCGGCACTGCCGCAAAAGCGGCGTGGGGCATGTCGATCAGGTGGCGGTCCTGATCTTCGCCGTCCATACAGTCCAGCCCGATGCTGTTCATCTGCCGGTAGCCCCTGTGCAGATATTCATACTCGCAGTAGGCGTAGCAGGCATCCCTGAAATTGAACTGCAGCGGATAGTTATAATCCTCGCAGAAATCCACCAGCGCGTACATTTCCTCAGCGGTGAGCGGGTGCTCGGCCACGATGCGGCCCTCGCGGTCCACCACACAGGCACCGTTGCAGGTGATGGCATAATCGAACCGGATGCCGCCCAGCTGGCCTTTGAGGTTGACGCACGGATACGCACGTCCGGTGCTGAGCACGAATCTGCCGCCTGCGGCCTGCAGCTTTTTGATGGCTTTTACCACCTTCTGACGCGGCTTGCCCTCGCCAAAGGGCACCAGTGTGTTGTCGTAATCGCTTGCCAGAATCTTATATTGCATTCTATTCTCCCCTATGGAACTGAGTTTTGTACCAGTATACCATACTTTTTTAAAATTGGGGTGCATTTGGGCATAAAAATAAGGCTACTGCACAGAATTCCATGCAATAGCCTTATTTTGTTTCACGATGCTGCTTTCTTTGCAGCTTCTTCTCGTGATCACGCAAACACGGCCACGACCACCTGCATTGCCACGCCGAGGAATGCGCCTGCACCCCATGTCAGGCCGGTGATGAACAGGTTCTGCTTCCACGAAGGATTGGTGCGCCACAGCACCGCAAGGCCCACGCCTGCACCGGTGCAAAGGCCCGCCACCAGACTGGAAAAGCGCAGGGCACCCTCCACATACAGCTGGGTCAGCAGCACGCTGGCGGCGCAGTTGGGGATCAGGCCCACCAGCGCAGCCACTACCGGCTGGAAGAAGCCCATGCTGCCCAGAAGGTCTGCAAACACATCTTCGCCCACGCCTTCCACGATCAGGCCGAACACCAGACTGAACGCAAAAATGAACACAAAGATCTCCAGCGTGTGGCGCAGGGCCGCTTTCCAGATGGGGGCGGGCTTGCCCTCTTCGTCGCTGTGCTCCTCGTGACAGTCCACCTCGTCGGCATGGCCGGTGTAGCCGCCGCGCAGCGATTTGGGCAGCACGCCGCGCAGCACAAAATCCAGCACAAAGCCCACCACAATGGCGTATACCACCTTGATGACCATGAGCACAGCCAGCTTATTCCAGTAGGCCGGCATGGATACCAGCAGCGGGATGGCTTCGTCGCTGGTGGCAAGGTAGACGGCCATCAGGGTGCCCAGCGTGATGACGCGGGAGGAGTAGAAGTTGGACGCAATGGCCGAAAAGCCGCACTGCGGCACACAGCCCAGCACCGCGCCCGGAATCGCGCCCCAGCGCCCGCCGCCTGCCAGCAGTGCTTCAATGCGCTCACCGTGGCGGGTCTCGATATACTCGATCAGAAGATAAGCCAAAAACAGGAAGGGCAACATCTTGGCGGTATCCACCAGAGATTCGCCCAGAACATCCAGAAACAGTTCCATATACGCTCCTAAAAACGACCGTTCGTCGCTTCATTTTAGTAAATTGCAAATTGGTTGCATTTTTGAACAGGGATGATTATACACGATATTCTCTCCAATTGCAATACCAAAATGCAAATTAGTTGCAAATTTATGTTATGGAACGCTGCATCGCAAAAAATACGATTTCAAATGGTCTCCGCTGATGCTCTGACCATTTTCAGCGGAATTATTATTTTATTTCGCAATTCTGGAAAATCTGCGGCTTTTCCAGAATTGCCTTTTCACGGGAGGAGTCATAACCGAAAGCGGAAGCTGCCGCGCTGGTTTCCTGTGGAAACATTCGCGCGGCGGAGTTAACGTTCTGCTTGTTTTCAGCGGGCTGAACCCTCTCAGGAGCTGGCACGCCGCAGGCGTGACCGAGAGGGTTCTGCCCGCAAGCACAAGCCTTTCCTCCACGACCCCCGCCCATGAAAATGGGGTCCAGAAACACCCGCAGGCGTTTCTGGACCCCAAAATCAAAAATATAATTTCCTTAGCTTATGCGCAAAGCAACGCGGAGCGCATTCAAAATCGTCCCACACAGCAGGAGTCTGCCTTTTGTTTTACCCCTTCATTGGCACAAAGCCCACAAGGTCTTTTACCACCTCGCCGCCGATGATCAGGCCGGCCACCGAGGGCACAAAGGCATTGGAGCCCGGCACCGAACGGCGCTGGGTGCACTTGCGCTGGGTGCCCGGAGGGCAGATGCAGTGATACTTGCAGCTGATGTCGTCATCCTCGATGGGGGTCATGGCAGGCTCCTTGGAGTAGACCACCTTCAGGTGCTTGATTTTGCGCTTGCGGCACTCGGTGCGCATCACCTTGGCCAGCGGGCAGACCGAGGTCTTGTAGATATCGGTCACTTCAAAGCGGGTCGGGTCCATCTTGTTGCCTGCGCCCATGGAGCAGATGATGGGGGTGCCTGCCTCCTTGCACTTCATCACCAGCGCCAGCTTGCCGGTAACGGTGTCAATGGCATCCACCACATAGTCGTACTGGGTAAAGTCGAACTGGTCCTGTGTTTCCGGGCCAAAGAAGCACCGGTGGGTGGTCACCCTGATGTCCGGGTCAATGTCGTGGATGCGCTGCGCAGCCACATCTACCTTATATTGCCCTACCGTGCTGCGGGTGGCGATGATCTGGCGGTTGAGGTTGGTCAGGCAGACCTTATCATCATCGATCAGATCCAGTGCCCCCACGCCGCTGCGCGCCAGCGCTTCCACCGTGTAGCCGCCCACGCCGCCAATGCCGAACACCGCCACGCGGGAATTGTGCAGTTTTTCCATAGCTTCCGCGCCCAGCAGCAACTGCGTGCGGGAATACTGATTTTGCATTTTGTTCTCCTTGTTACTTTTCCACTCTCGTAATGGTGCCGCCGCCCAGCACGGTGTCGCCCTGATACAGCACCACGGCCTGACCGGGCGTAGGGGCGCGCTGGGGCTGGTCAAATTCCAGCCGGAAGCCGCACTCCGCCGGGTAGACGGTGGCGGCCTGCTCCACCTGATGGTACCGGGTGCGGGCTGTGACCCGCAGCGGTCCGGTCAGCTCCGGAATGGCGATCCAGTTCACCTCGTCCGCATACACGATGCGGTCGAACAGCATCTCCTCCGGCCCTACCGTGACGGTGTTTGCCTGCATGTCCTTGCCGCAGACGTACACAGGTGCCCCCATGGCAAGGCCCAGCCCCTTGCGCTGGCCGATGGTGTACCGCACCGCGCCGTTGTGGGTGCCCACCACCCTGCCGCTCTCGTCCAGAAAATCACCTACCGGGTAGTGTTTGCCGGTGAAGTCCTCCATAAAGCGGGCATAGTCGCCATCCGGCACGAAGCAGATGTCCTGACTGTCGTGCTTGCGGGCATTGACAAATTTGTGCTGCTCCGCGATCTCGCGCACCTCAGTCTTGTGCAGGCCGCCCAGCGGCAGACGGATATGCGCCAGCTGCTCCTGAGTGAGGTTGTAGAGCACGTAGCTCTGGTCCTTGCCCTCGTCCAGCCCCTTTTTGAGCAGGAAACGGCCGGTGGCCTCGTCCTGCTCCACCCGGGCATAGTGGCCCGTGACCACATACTCCATGCCGTGTGCCCGGGCCCAGTCCAGCAGATGGCGGAACTTCATATATTTATTGCAGTCGATGCAGGGGTTCGGCGTGCCGCCCGCCTCATACACGCGGACGAATTTTTCAATGATCTGTTCCCGGAAGTCGGCTGTGAAATCCAACACCTCGTACGGGATATCCATGGCAAACGCCACCTCTGCTGCGTCCTCGATGTCCTTTTCCGAGCAGCAGGTGTGAAAGCCGGACTGTCCCAGCGTTTCGTTGCGGGTGAGCCGCATGGTGATGCCGGTGCAGTCATAGCCTGCCTGCTGCATGAGCCATGCCGCCACCGAGCTGTCCACGCCGCCGCTCATGGCAATGAGGGCATGCGGCTTTGAATCAGGGGTCTGTGTGGTCATAAGTTCTCCTTTGGTGCATTCAACACACTAAAACAGTAGTATAATAGTAACTCTGAAAAAAGAGCTTGTCAAGACGCAGCGAGCTGCTGCACTGCGGCCAGCAGGGCTTGCCGCTCGTTGGGATATTCTTCCCGGATCACACCGTCCAGCAGCGCTTCCAGCACTTTGCGGATGCCCGGCCCCGCCGGGACGCCTGCCGCCATCAGGTCGCGGCCATTCACAGCCAGCTGGCTGACGCGGCAGCATACGCCGTCCGCGTCCAATTGTTCGGCCAATTCGGAAAGTGCAGCAAAATCAGCCGCCCGTTCCGGCTGCAGGGCTGTGCCCAGTGCTGCCAAACGCCGCACGGTACACAAGTTATATTTGCCCAGTAGTCGGCGGGCGTAGATAGTAAAGTCGGGTGTGACGGTAGTTTCTCTGAGGACCGTCCGCTGGGGTGGGACCCTGTTGCCGAAGGCAATAGGGCGGGCGATGGAATGGCCTGCAACGGCAACGACTGCCGCCTGCGGCGGAAACAAGGAGTTGCTGTTGGAGCAGCGGCCAGCAGGATGCGAGTGCTGCTCAAAGCACGAAGCATCCGCTGGGTGCCGCAACCCGTACTCGTGTCCGAAGAGAAAGCTACCGTCACGCCTTCTGGCTTCCCGCACCAACACCGCCGCCTCTTCAATCAAGGCATTGGAGCAGCGCAGGCGCTTGAGTGTGCGGCGGATGCCGTCCTCGCCAAGGCTGTACAGCAGCGCCGCCAGCCGGATGGGCAGGTTTTCTGCACCCGCCGGGCAGGCATCCACCACCGGCTTTGCCGCCGCCAGTGCCTCCGATGAAAGCTCCGGCAGAATAACAAGCAGTATTTTTTTGTCAAGATATGCCGCAGGGGCGGGAGCGCTCAGCAGTTTTGCAAGCTCTTCCTCGATGCGCTCCACCGATACGCAGTCCAGATGGGCACACAGCTCCTGTGCCGCCTGCGCCGTGGGCGGGTCGATGGCAAAGCCAAACCGGGCTGCGAAGCGGTACAGCCGCAGGATGCGCAGCGCGTCCTCGGTGAACCGCTGGCGGGGCACACCCACCGCCCGTACGATGCCGCTTTGCAGATCGGCCTGCCCGCCAAAGGGGTCCACAAGGCCCTCTTTTTCATTGTAGGCCATGGCGTTGATGGTAAAATCCCGCCGGGCCAGGTCCTCCCGCACATCCGGCACAAAGTGCACCTCGTCCGGGTGGCGGCCATCTGTGTAGGTGCCTTCTGTACGGAAGGTGGTGATCTCGTAAAGGGCACCGCTCTGCTTCACCGTTACCGTGCCGTGCTGCAGGCCGGTGGGGATGCACCGCTGCGCGCCGAACAGCTCCATCACCTGCTGCGGCAGAGCACTGGTGCACAGGTCCCAGTCGTGCGGTGTAAGGCCCAGCAGACTGTCCCGCACGCAGCCGCCCACCACGTAGGCTGCATAGCCCGCCCTGTGCAGGGTGTCCAGCAGCTCTGCCGCACCCTCGTCCATCCGGATGGTCATGGCTGTGCCTCCTCGTACTGCAGGGTGATGCTTTTGCTGTCAAAGCCGCACTCCGCCGCCGGGAAGATGCTCTGTGCCTGCGCGGCATATTCC
>OGXM01001540.1_pt1 | contig 12442 bp, 10 predicted proteins | sample 1576271 | NCBI WGS metagenome assembly OGXM01 (sample SAMEA3541579, study PRJEB24748) | human gut metagenome | biome: human gut; feature: human-associated habitat; material: faeces | place: China | collected 2012 | reverse complement strand
CTCAAGCCCATCTTTCGGCTCACGGAGAAGATACGACGCTTGGGTAATAATAGAAAGCCGGAGAGAGTTAGGAAAATCAACAGGAATCCCGATAAGGCGACGATGGTAGCTCCTTGCTTTTTCAATAGCAGGTTCACGTGAAAGTCGTATAACCATTGAAAAACCTTATGCCGGTATCTGTCCACTCCCGTAACTTCCCCTGTATAGGGATTGACATAGATCTGGATACGGCCTTTCTCATCCGGGAATGTAGTACGGAAACTGTAGGCGCAATCCTCGCCTCCGTATAAGACCATATTATTGATCTTAGCTTGTGGATATTCGTGCCTTACGTTCTCTAGCAAAGTTTGCGGCGACACGGTTCGGGAGGCTGGCTTGACAAAAGCGATATCCTTGACAGATAGTTTTTCAAGTTCCGGCTTGTACACGATCGCTGTGCCGGAGCGCTGTGATAAGATTGAAAGGAGTAAGAGGATGAAAAGAAAAATAGCAAAAAGAATTGACGCTGACTTACAGCTCGTAGCCGACGTGGAAGCCCTGATGCATGGCATCGCTGGACTGGCCCGGCTTGATGGCGTCGCCGATCACGTGGACTTCCGGCACGAACGCCTTGAGTTCTTCGGACAGCGGATCGTACTTGCGGGAGCCGAGGCCGAGGACAATGTAGTCAAAGCCCTTGAGCCACTCTTCCGTACCGTCCTTGTGCTGGATCTTGACCTCGTGCTCGGTCACTTCGAGCACCTTGGAGTTGATGTAGCTCTTAACGCCCTCGCGGCGCAGGCTGGCGAGCGCAATGTTGCGGTTCGGCAGGCAGACGCCGGTCATGAGCTGCGGCTGCATCTCCACGAGCGTGACTTCCACGTCGCCGATGCTGCCGGTGGTGGCAAAGGAGTTCGGACGCGCGTCGGCCATGAGCATTTCGGCCGTCTCGCAGGCGACTTCGCCGCCGCCGAGGATGCAGACCGTGCCCTTCGGGATGGTGACCTTGCGGCTGAGGATATCGTGGGTGGTGATGACCGGATAGTCGCCGACGCCCTTGATGAAGGTCGGGATGAGCGGCGTCGCGCCGGTGGCGACGACGACGGCATCGGGCGCGAATTCCTTCACGTTCTCGACCGTGGCTTCCTTCTTGAACTCGAACTTCACGCCGGCCTTCTTGGCGCGGTAGTTCAGGTGCGTGAGCCACTTGCACATCTCCTGCTTGCCGGGAGAGACGACCGCCAGATTCAGCTGACCGCCGATCTGCTTGCTCTTTTCCCAGACGGTAACGTCGTGGCCGCGCTCGGCCGCCGTGACAGCGGTGTACATGCCGCCGGGGCCGGCGCCAATGACGAGGACCTTCTTCGGCTTGTCGGTCGGGTTGAACGGATAGTCATACTCGTGGCCGACGAGCGGGTTGATGTGGCACTTGCAGACCGGATGATGCGGATCTTCCGGCGTGATGCACCGGCCGCCGCAGGAGCCGCAGGGCGTGATGTCATCGAAGCGGTTCTCGTAAGCTTTCTTCGGCAGGTCGGGGTCTGCGAGCAAAGGACGGCCCATAGACACGCCGTCCACCAGACCACGCTCCACCAGATCGGCGGCGTAGCGCACGTCGTTGATCTTGCCGACAACGAAAACCGGGATGTTCACGACCTTCTTGATCTCCGACGCCTCGTAGACGTTCATGCCGATCTTCTGGCTGTGGGAAGGAAGGATGTTCTGAAGGCCCTCATATTGGACGCCGCCGGAGACTTCGAGCATGTCAACGCCCGCAGCCTCGAACTTCGGGGCGAGGTAAAGCATTTCATCCAGGGAGTTGCCGCCCGGCTCACGCTCGGAACCGGAGACACGCAGCACGATCGGGAAATCGCGGCTGATGTTGCGGCGGCACTCTTCAATGATCTCCAGGATCAGGCGCGCGCGGTTGTCAATGCAGCCGCCGTACTCGTCCATGCGCTTATTGCGCAGCGGGCTGAGGAATGCGCCCGGCAGCATGTAAGCATGCGCGACGTGCAGGGCAATGCCGCCGCAGCCGGCCTCTTCGGCGCGGCGCGCGGCCTGGCCGTACTGCTTGACGACCTTGTGGATCTCGTCAATGGTGATCGGGCGGCTGACAGCGCCGTTGGCGTTCGTGTTCACGGACGGGCCGAGCGGCGTGATGCCCTTGAGCGCACAGATGGACTCCGGGCCGGGGTGAATGAGCTGCGGGAAGAGCGTGCTGCCGGCATCGCTCACGCGCTTGGCAAAGGCGGCAAACTGCGGGACGAGGGAGTCCTTGTCCAGCGCGGTCGTCTTGCCGATGTACCAATACTTATGATCGACCGTGACTGCGTCGATGACGACGTAGCCGGCGCCGCCCTCTGCGCGGCGCACAAAGATATCCGCGAGCTGCTTGGGCACCGTGCCGTTGGTTGCCTCATAGTGCATGCTCATCGGCGCCATGGCGATACGGTTTTTCAGCGTCGTTCTGCCCAGCTGTAGGGGCGAGAAGATTTTCGCATCTTTCATATCGGTTATCATGTGATTGCCTCCTGAACGATTATTAAATGTGTATCCCACGCGGCGGCCGCCCGCCGGACATGCCGGCCGGAGGGCGCGCATGGGTGCTCCGGATGTTTCGTGCTTTCAGTATAAAGGAAACAGCGCGGCCATGTCGCACATTTTCTTGTTAAATAATCCACATTTTCAAAAAGAATTTCAGAAAATGATGGCGCGCAGGCAGACACTTTTTTCGTTTTCACTACATTTTGCACCCATTTTGTCGAAATTGTCCGTCGATAAAATGCCGAAAAAGCGCCGCGATCCCCCGGCGTTCTCTGTGGAAAGAAGCGAAACTGCACAAGAAATCGCAGCCGATTTTGTATATTACGCCACACTTCGTCCGCCATGTGACAATAAAACTGAAGTTTTTGTACATTTCCCGTGCATGATTACGCCACATTCTTTCCGACACGTTTTGCGGCCTAGTGTTAAAATTTCTACAATAGCTGATGCAGAGCGGAATCCGGCCACCAGCGGCCGGTCTCCGCCGGATCATTCCCGGGTCCGTCGGACATGATTAAGGAACTCCGCTCTCAGGCAGACGTGTAGGAAATCAGATTCGGATTCATTCCAATGAAGAAAGGTGTATTTCATGAGTTACGATGCATTGTTTTCTCCCATCAAGCTCAGAGGGCTTGAGCTGAAAAACCGTGTGGTCCTGCCGGGTATGAACACCAAGATGGTCAAGGACAAGAACGACGTGGGCGAGGATCTGCCCGCCTACCATGCGGCGCGCGCAGCCGGCGGCTGCGGCCTGAACATTGTCGAGCTCGTCTCCATCTGCCCCGAGTGCCATGCATACCTGTACCTTGGTCTTTATAATGAGCACCACAGAGACCAGCTGCGCAAGATCACCGACGCGATCCACGCTGCCGGCGGCAAGGCGGCCGTGCAGATCTGGCACGGCGGCTTCGTGCCTGAAGAGTTCTTCGACAAGACCAACAAGCTTGAGACGCCTGACACGCTGACCGTCGAGCGCATCCACGAGATCGTCAAGCAGTTCGGCTACTCCGCCAAGCTCGCCGTCGAGGCCGGCTTTGACGCACTCGAGTTCCACGGCGCGCACACTTACCTGCCGCACGAATTCATGAACCCCTCGCTCAACAAGCGCACCGATGAATACGGCAACCAGAGCCTGGAGAACCGCTGCCGCTTCAATCTCGAGGTCATCCGCGAGATGCGCAAGAACATGCCGGAAGACATGCCGCTGCTCATGCGTCTGGACGCCATCGACGAGATGCTCCCGGCCGTGACCACGCAGGACGAGACCGTGCAATTCATCAACTGGGCCGCCGAGGCCGGTGTCGATGCGATCGACCTGTCCCGCGGCAACGCCCGCAGCCTTGCGACCGTGTATGAAGTGCCGCCCTACAACCTAGAGCCCGGCTTCAACATGGACAACATCGCCGCCATCAAGGCGCGCGTGAATATCCCGGTCATCGGCGTCGGCCGCATCGTCGACCCCGCTCTGGCCGATCAGCTCATCCGTGAGGGCAAGATCGACATGGTCGCCGTCGGCCGTGCGCAGCTCGCTGATCCCGAATGGTGCAACAAGTCCATGGAAGGCCGCGAGGCGGAGATCCGCCGCTGCATCGGCTGCACCGAGGGCTGCTATGACAAGGTCATCGATCCGAAGGCCAAGCACATCACCTGCACCCGCAACCCGGCACTCTGCCTGGAGTACAAGGGCCTCCCGAAGCCGGAGAAGGCCAAGAACGTCATGGTCATCGGCGCCGGCATCGGCGGCCTGATGGCAGCCGAGTACCTCAAGGCCCGCGGCCACAATCCGACCGTCTATGAAGCCACCGACGCCCCGGGCGGCCACTTTGTGCTCGCCGGTAAGGCCCCGAAGAAGCAGGCCTTCACCGACGCCGTGATGTGGGACGCCGAAGAGTGCAAGCGCATGGGCATCGAGATCAAGACCGGCGTGACCGTCACGCCCGAGCTCATCAAGGAAGTCAAGCCCGACCACGTGATCGTCGCCACCGGCGCGCACTTTGTCGCCCCGAACATTCCGGGTCTCGACACTGCGAAGGACGTCTACGTGGCTGAGGACGTGCTGGCCGGCAAGGCCATGCCGCACGGTGAAACCATCATCCTCGGCGGCGGCGGCGTTGGCTGCGAGACCGCGCAGTTCCTCATCGAGCACGGCGTGACCGATGTGCGCGTGATGGATTCCAAGCGCGTCGGCAACAAGATGGGCATGCTGCGCACCATGTTCCTCGACATCGAGTACCCCGGCGAGACCATCAAGAAGAGCCGCGGCTCTAAGATCACCGCCGTCGGCGACCACGAGATCACCTATGCGTTCACGAACAAGGCCAAGAAGACCGTCGAGAAGACCCGCCACTTTGATTCCCTCGTCATCGCCACCGGCATGCACTCCCGCCCGACGCAGGAGCTGACCGATGCGTGCAGCGAGCTCGGCATCCCCTGCGACGTGATCGGCAGCGCCAAGAAGGCTGACATGGGCATCGAAGCCACCGCCGACGCTTACGCCGCCGCCATGAACGTCTGAACACGGATAACAGATTAGGAGGTTATCATCATGACAGTTGAAGAACGTCTCGAAGCACTCGAGAAAGAAGTGCAGCGTCTCAAGGACGTGCAGGCCATCAAGGAGCTCAAGAGCAAGTATTTCCGCGCGCTCGACACCAAGAACTGGGACGAGCTCGAGACGACCATGACCCCGAACATCTCCACGGCTTACTCCAACGGCAAGCTCGTCTTCCACGGCCCGAAGGAGATCACCAACTACTTCAAGGAGTCCATGCCCGACACCGAGATCACCCTGCATCAGGGTCACAACCCGGTCATCTGGTTTGAAAGCGACACGGTCGCCTACGGCAAGTGGTACCTGCAGGACAACCTGATCTTCGCCGAGGGCAACCCCTACTGCGGCACGCAGATTCAGGGCTCTGCCATCTACACCGACAAGTATGTCAAGGTCGACGGCGAGTGGCTGATCGAGGACACTGGCTACCTGCGCGTGTATGAGGAATCCTTCCAGCGCGACAAAACGCACCGCATCCGCATCAACATGTTCCGCCCGAAGAAAAAGAAAGTCGTCAAGAAAAAGTAAAGAAACCCGCTTTATTCAAGCCGTCGTACATTCGATGTATGGCGGCTTGAACCAAAATGAGTGAAAAAATCCCTGCGAACGGAGCGTGATCCCCGTGCTGAAAAAACTGCGGCGCAAAGTCTACCGAAAGATCCGTTTTCAGACCTGGTACCGCAAGGCATACTACTACCACCGCAAGCGGCGGGATCTGGACAAGACCATCGCCCAGTACCGCGGCGTGGATGTACTGAGCGACAAAAAACGCCTGTACCATCTGCGGCTGCGGCGCGACATGATCCGGAGCCTGTTCCGGTACGGCTCGTACTACAATGAATATTTCCTCTTCGGCTACGAGGGGAAGGACGCCGCCTACCGCGACGGCTTCATCACCGAGGGCGTGCGCATGAGCTACTACCCGCGCATGAACGACCCGAAGAACACGAACCTGCTCGAGAACAAGTACCTGACGTACCAGAAATTCCGCGACTTTTACGGCCGCGATGTGCTGCGCATCAAAAAAGGCGCGCAGCCCACGCCCGCCGCGCTCGAGGCGCTGCGCGATTTCACGCAGGCGCACCCGGATTACATCGTCAAGCCCATTTATGCCGCCTTCGGCAAGGGCGTACATACGGAGTCCATCCGCGACTACCCCTATCTCGAGGCTGCGCACGCCGCCTACAGTGCGCACGGCGCCATCCTAGAGCAGATCATCGAGCAGGGCGAGGCGCTCTCCCGCATCCACCCGCAGTCGGTCAACACGCTGCGCATCCCGACAGTCGTCCTGGCCGACGGTGAGGTGCGGCTGTTTCACCCCACGCTGCGCGTCGGACGCGGCGACGGCATCATCGACAACTTCAGCGCCGGCGGCATCAGCGCACTCATCGACCCCGAGACCGGGTGCATCTGCTCCGACGGCGCGGACAAAAAGGGCCGCCGCTACGCGGCCCATCCGGACACCGGCGTGCGCTTTAACGGCTACCGCCTCCCGGAATGGGACAAAGCCGTTGCCATGGTCACAACGGCGGCGCACATGGTGCCCGGAAATCACTATTGCGGCTGGGACCTTGCCTACAGCACACACGGCTGGTGCATGGTCGAGGCCAACTGCACCGCGCAGATGGGCGGCATGCAGATCATCACACAAACCGGCAGAAAGGCAGAGCTGGAAGCGCTCATCGCGCAGATGTGACGCCGCTGCCGTAAATAAACAAAGGAAGCCAACAAGGACAACATCGAAAGGAGAAAAAACCATGACTGAACTTGAAAAACTCGTAGAAAAAGACGCAATCCGTGACCAGTATTACGTTTACGCCCGCGCACTGGACCGCATCGACAACCCGCTCGGCAAGACCGTGTTCGCCGAGGACGCGCAGGTCGACTACGGCCCGACCTACAAGGGCACCGGCTACGGCTTCATCGACATGATGCTCAAGATGCACCGCAAGATGGTCTCCACGCACCACGTCATGACCAACATCCTCATCAAGCTCAACGAGGACGGCACCAAGGCCGCCGCCGAGGCTTACATGTACGCCGCCTGCAAGTACCGCAACGGCATGGTCGTCGTGGCGCGCTGCCGTGACATCGACCTCTGGGAGAAGCGCGACGGCAAGTGGCTCGTCGTCAAGCGCACCGTCGCCGGCGACAACACCATGATCCTGCACCCCGATTTCGCGCCCGACTACAACAACGGCCGCGACAAGGTCAAGGATCCGTCCTACGACTACTTCGAGACCATCGAGTAATCCCGCCATGGCGACGAGAAACATCCCATTCCCGGACAAAGTCCGCGACATGGTGCTCGATGTCATCACGCACGTCCGCCGTCAGGAATACACGCCTGAGCAGCTGTGCCAGCTCCAGAAGATCATCGAATGCAAGTACTTCTACTGGTGGTGCATGGACATGAAAAAAGAGGAGTATGTGATGGAGCTGTTTACGGACGACTTCCGCTACTACCTCAATGGCCATCTCGCCGTCAAGGACAAGCTCCTGCAGGCGCGCAACGCCAAATGGTGCAACAAGGACATGCAGACGATGCACATGGGCCATCAGCCGATGATCTGGCTGATCGACGACACGCACGCACGCGGGGTATTCCAATACGAGGACCATATGTGCTATTATGATAACAGCGAGGTCCTGCAGGGCTGGCTGGTCTACTGCGACGATTTTGTCAAGGGCGACGACGGCGCGTGGCGCATCCAGAAGCTGCGCATGGCCTATCGCGAGATGGACGGCAGCTTCCGCAGCACCATGGTACCCAAGGACTGGGTGCCGGATGAATGGGACACACCAAACTACTAAGCAAACGAGGAAGCCGCACATTTGTGCGGCTTCCCTGCCGCCTCATTTTCTCAAAAGCATCCCGGCGGATGCCTTTGAAAAGCTGAGGAAGCCTCAAATCAGACGCAGGAGAATGCAACATGGAACAAAAACGCACACTGAGCAGCTGGATCTCCGCACGCAGATACATCCGCGACTTCGCTGCGGATTACGCTGCCCGGCACGGCGAGAACGCCGCCGAGATCGAAAAGGACATCCTGCAGGCCAAGAAGCGCAGCCACATCTCGCTCAACGAATATGAGTGGGTCGGCTATCACGACCGCACGGAGGCGCAAAAGCGCACCATGTCCACGCTCTGGACGCGCGCGGAGTTCCGCAAGAACTTCACCGACCGCCGCTACATTGCGATCCTGATGAACAAATACATCTTCTCCAAGGTCTTTTCCGACTTTTACGGCCGCCGCTGCGTGCAGGCGTCCGCCGTGGATGCGGCGCTGCTGCGCGCGCTCGCCGGTGACGCCGGGAAGGTCGTCTACAAGCCCAACTGCAAGGGTCAGGGCACGGGCGTGCGCATCCTCCCGGCGGCGACCGAGACCGAACAGGCAGACACCTTCGCGTATCTGCGCGCAAATTCCGGCGGCATCGTGGAAGAATACATCCAGCAGCATCCGACGCTCGCGCAGCTCAACCCCGGCGCCGTGAGCATCGTGCGCTTTTACACCGTGACCGCGCCGTCCGGGACGTATCTGTTTGCCCCGGTGCTCACGACCGCCATCGAAAAGGACATCTCCAACGGCTGCCAGGATGCACTGACCGCGATGATCGACATCCGCACCGGTGTCGTGCTCACGGACGCCGTGGATCAGAACAATTTCATTGACTATCATACGCACCCGGTCACGGGCGTGCCCTTCCCCGGCCTGCAGCTCCCGTTCTGGGCCGAGACCATTGACATGATGCGCCGCGCCGTGCCGCTGGCAAGCAAGATCTCCAACATCGGCTGGGACGTGACCATGACCGCAGACGGCCCGCTCATCATCGAGGCCAACACCATTCCGGGCTTCAACACCGCGCAGTACCGCGGCTATGCCTGGGTCACGGACGGCTACGGCTATCAGCCGCTGTTCGACGAGCTCAACGGCCGCCCGTTCGTCAATAACGACCACTATGCGCGCGTGCTCTTGAAGCTCGACTAACATCTCACGGAGGTTCCGGTATGGAAGCTGTTCTCTCAGTCGCTTTCGGCGTCTGGATCGTCATCACCGCATTTGTCTACCGGACCGTGACGGGCCCGAAGCGCGGGGACGGGCGGAAAAAATGAATCTGTATTTCCTGGGGATCCTGGCTGCGCTCGTCGTGTTTTTCGCCGTCGGCATCGGCGCGGGGCGCATGGTCAAGGATACGAACGACTACTACGTCTCCGGCCGCAACGCGCCGACGCTGCTGATCGTCGGGTCGCTCATCGCGTCGTTTCTTTCAACGGGCGCGTTTCTCGGCGACACAGGCGAGGTCTACTCCGGCTTTTTCATCGGCATCGTGACCGTCGGCGTCATTCAGGCGACGGGCTATATCTACGGTGCGGGCTTCTTCGGCCGGTACATCCGCCGGAGCGAGGTGACGACGCTGCCGGAGTATTTTGGCCGCCGCTTCTGCTCGAAGCATCTGCGCCGGCTCTCGGCCGTGATTTTGCTCGTGTCCGTGAGCGCATATCTGCTCAGTGCCATTCAGGGCGTGGCCACGCTCATGAGCAGCATCACGGGCTATGACTACCGCCTGTGCGCCGTGATCGTGTGGCTGGCGTTCACCGCCTTCACGATCTATTCCGGCTCGCCGGGCGTGCTGCTGACGGATACGATCATGTTTCTCGTCTTTCTCGCGGCGGCGCTCGTCGCCGTGCCGTTTCTCATCCGTGCGGGCGGCGGCTGGTTCGCCGGCATCGAGGCGCTCGCCAACAGCGACACCATGCCCGGCATCCTCTCCTGGGCCGGAAATCCGGACTACCTCTATCCTGACGGCGTGAGCAACACGGTCTGGGCCGTAACGTACGGCATCGTCTGGGCACTCGTCGTGGCCATCAGCCCGTGGCAGACGAGCCGCTACCTCATGGCAAAGGACGAGCACGTCGTCCTGCGCTCATCCGTGTGGTCGTCCATGGGCGTCATGGTCGTGACGATCGCGCTGTACTTTTCCGCCGCGTTCGTGCGCAACATCAACGGCAGCCTTCCGGGCAGCGAGGCCATGATCTGGGCCGCCACGCACGTGCTGCCGCCGGTCATCGGCATGCTGCTGCTCATCGGCATCAGCGCGGCCGGCATCTCGTCGGCATCGACGTTTTTGTCGCTGATCGGGTTTTCCGTCGTCAACGACATTCTGCCCGAGGCCGAAAGCGACCGCAAAAAGCTCGCCCGCTCCCGCTGGGCGATGCTGGCGGTCAGCCTTGTCGTGCTCGCGCTCGCCTACCTCAATCCACCGCAGATCTTCCTCATCATGTACTTCGGTGGCACCGTCATCGCGGGCGCGTGGAGTCTCGTGGCCTTCGGCAGCGTGTGGAGCCGCCGCCTGAGCCGCTGCGGCGCGTATCTCGGCATGCTGCTCGGCTTTCTCGGCTGCGTGGGCGCCAAAGCGATCTACGCCCTGCGCGGCATCACGCCGCCGGTGTGGGCGGACGCATTTTTCATCGGCATCGTGCTGAGTATCCTCGGCGCAGTGCTCGGCTCCACGCTCCGGCCGCCGACGCAGGCAGAACAGCTCGCGCGCGAACGCCTCTTCGATGCGCCCACCGGCCCGGAGGAGGCCGCCGCCTGCCGAAAGGACCGGCGGCTGTGGCGGGTGTACCTCGTGTTTGGCCTGTGTGTGGGCCTGTTTTTCCTGTTTTTCTATGCCATTCCCTACAGCCGCGCGCTGTGATCTTCCCCGGAGGTGACCGCCATGCCGGACACGCTGAATCTGTATTACGCCCGCATCGCCAACATGGGCGATCTGCTCAACCCGCTCATCATCGAGCGCTGCTTCGGCTACCGGGTCGAGCGCTGCTCGTTTCTCACCGGCGACCTGTGCGCCATCGGCAGCGGTCTGGCGCAGTATAAGCTGCACGGCAATCCGCTCATGAAACTGCAGCAGTGCATCAACGGCCGGACGCACCCGCACGTGGACGTCTGGGGCTCCGGATTCATCAACTACGACGATGCACAGGGGCGCTTTTTCAAGCGCGATATGCGCTTTCACGCCGTGCGCGGCGAGCTGACGCGCCGCAGCGTCGAGCGCATGACCGGCCGCACGCTCGACATTCCGACCGGCGACGGCGGCATTCTCGCAGACGAGCTGCTGGACACGCTGCCCGAAAAACGGTATGATATCGGCATCGTGCCGCACGTCTGCGACCTGAATGATCCCGCCGTGACGGATCTGCTGGGCCGGTACAAAAACGTGAAGTTCATCAACGTCAAGGATGACCCCATCGCCGTGCTGACCGAGATCGCGCAGTGCCGCTGCATTCTCTCGAGCAGCCTGCACGGGCTGATCGCGGCCGACAGCTTCCACATCCCGAATCTGCACATCGTCTTTTCCGACCGCCCGCTCGGCGACGGGTATAAGTTCGATGATTACTATTCCGCCTATGGCGTGCAGCATTCGCCGCGCGACCTGCGCGTGAGCGCAGCGCCCACCATCGCCGAGATCCGGGACGGCTGGCGCATCCGGCCGGAGCAGGTCGAGGAGAAAAAGCGCCAGATGCGCGCGGCTTTCCCCTACCCGGCCGTGAATGGAGGCAGCCTATGAATGATCTGATCTCGGTCGTCATCCCGACCTATAACCGCAGGGACAAGCTGCCGGCGTGCATTGCAAGCGTGCTGGCGCAGACCTACCGGAACATCGAGGTCATCGTCGTGGACGACGCCTCGACCGACGGCACGGAGCGCCTGTTCGACCGCGGCATCGACCCGCGCGTGCACTACGTGCGCTACGGCGACAACCGCGGCGCGTGCTATGCCCGCAATCTCGGCGCGCAACAGGCACGCGGCAGCATCCTCGCCTTTCAGGACAGCGACGATCTCTGGCACCCGGACAAGCTGCAAAAGCAGTATGATCTGCTCACGGCCACTGGGGCTGACCTGTGCTACTGCGGCATGAACCGCGTCGCCGCGGGCGGCAGCTCGTTTTATTATCCCGTGCACGCGCCGCACCCCGGCCGCGCGCTGGAGGATTTTCTGGCCGAGAACCGCGCCAGCACCCAGACCATGCTCATGCACCGTGCCGTGTGGGAGGCCGTGCGCTTCGACGAGACCATCCGCCGCTATCAGGACTGGGACTTTGCCATCCGGGCGGCCGAGCACTTCCGGCTCGTGTACCTGCCGGAGGCACTGGTGGAATCCGAGGTCGGCGGCGACAGCATCTCCGCCGTCGTCAAATCCTACCCCCACCTGCTGCGGCTGTATGAAAAGCACACAGCGCTCTACCAACGCTTTCCGCGCAGCGACGCCGTGATGAACCGCCGTCTCGGCAAGCGCTGCCACCCGACCGACCCGGCGCGCGCCGCCGCGCACTTCCGCAAAAGTTTCCGGCTCAGCCACAATC
>OGXM01001537.1_pt1 | contig 12459 bp, 11 predicted proteins | sample 1576271 | NCBI WGS metagenome assembly OGXM01 (sample SAMEA3541579, study PRJEB24748) | human gut metagenome | biome: human gut; feature: human-associated habitat; material: faeces | place: China | collected 2012 | reverse complement strand
GGGTGGGGGTGTGAGTAAGGAAAGAGGGAGCCAAGAGGGAGAGAACCTAAGAGATAGGGATGCCTCCCTTGTTATTTGCAAAAGCTATAAGTTCATCAACCGCCAAATTAATTCGTTTCTTCATATCAGACACTTTATTCCACGATTTGAATTCTGTATTAATCGACTCACCAATTTTCAGAATTTCTGCAAAATCATCAATATTCAAAAAAAGCACCCCTTTTCTTTGCAGAGCAGTCATCATAATATTATTTGATTATTCATCGTATTTATATAACTCAAGGGCAACCTCGGTTGCCCTTGTTTATTTTGTTATTTTTAATAACTTTGATTAATTTTTATCGTCCTCATCATCAAAGAATGAGATTGAGTTTACGATATTGTCAACAGCCTCGTCTGAAATTACATTCGGCTCGTCAAGATATTTTGATCTTTTTTCAATGCTGTCAATAGCCATTTGCATCTGCTCCTGGGGAGTTGACGGTTTTTTCGGAGCGTCGTAAATCTCGTTATCCTCGGGATTTGAGATGTTCACATACTCCTCTTTTTTAGGCTCTTCTTTAACCTCGGGTTCTTCCTCAGGCTCAACGATTGCAGGCTCATTGCCGTCATCGGGAACTTCAACTTCCTCTGTCACTTCTTCCGCAGATTCCTCTTTTACGGGTTCTTCTGCTTTTTCCGCAGATTCATCATTTTTTTTTGACTTGTCAACGCCAAAGTTCGGAGCATCGTAATTTTCGTCAATCTCCTCTGCGGCAGCCATAATTACCTCACCGGGAGCGTCAATCTGCTTTTCTCTTCTCGCCTCGGCAACAGCCTTGAGTTCATCAAGGTGATTTACAGGCTTTTCAACCTTTTCGCTGTCCTCATCAAAATAGATATCATACCATACGAGGAACACATAAATTGTCCAAACTCGTCTGCTGTTATCTTCTTTTCCGCTGAAATGACTGTCGAGCCATGAAACAAGGACATCTGTATTGAAGAATTTTTCGGCAGTTTTGCCCTTGAACTTTGTCTTTACAACATTATAATACTTCTCGTCACGAAGCCATACTCTTGTCGGTACAGGGAAACCGAGTTTCTCTTTTTCGGCAGTAGCCTCAGGCATATGGCGAACGGCAGCCTTACGCATTGCATACTTTGTGTTGTGCTTGTTGCAGCGCAGTTTTGTCGGGAGCGATGACGCAACCTTGAAAACCTCCTTATCGAGGAAAGGAACACGAAGTTCAAGCGAGTTAGCCATACTCATTCGGTCGGCTTTAAGAAGGATGTCGCCGACCATCCACATATTGATGTCGAGATACTGCATTTTTGTAACATCGTCATACTTACGGCAACGATAATAATATTTTCTTGTAAGATCCTGTGGGCGTGTTGCAATTGACGGATCTTTCAAAAGCTCCTGCTTCTGCTTGTAGTCATACATAAATGCGTTACCGATATAACGCTCCTCAAGCTTGTCACAGGCACGGATAAGATAATCTCTGCCCTTGATGTCGGGGAGCTTTCTGCAAATTGCTCTTATTGCCTTTCTGATGCAATGCGGGACAATTGTCTGATAAATTTTGAACACTCTCGGATCGTTGTAGCAAGTGTAACCACCGAACAATTCGTCTGCACCCTCACCCGAAAGGACAACCTTTACATAATGGCTTGCAAGACGGGATACAAAGTAAAGTGCGATACATGACGGATCCGCAAGCGGCTGATCCATATGGTACTGAACAGTCGGAACAGCGTCCCAGAATTCTTCACTTGAAATAAGGTGGGTGTGGTGTTCAACACCGATTTTTTCGCTGAGATTTTTTGCCCAGCTGATTTCGTTATATTTTTCGCCAAAGTCAAAGCCGACTGTAAATGTTTTCTGGTCGGCAAAATATGTTGAAACATAGCTTGAGTCAACACCGCTTGAAAGGAAACAACCAACTTCAACATCGGCAATTTTATGAGCGTTTACGGAATTTTCAAAAACCTTTTCAATTCTGTCAACAGCCTCTTCCTCTGTCATTTCTTCGTCGGGATTGAAACGAGCCTCAAAGTAACGGGTAGTTTCAACCTCGCCGTCCTTGTACCAGAGATAGTGACCGGGCATAAGGCAGTAAACACCCTCAAAGAAAGTTTCGGGCGGAACTGCATACTGGAAGGAAAGGTACGAGTCAAGTGCCTTTCTGTTGAATTTCTTTTCAAACTTAGGATATTCAAGAATACTCTTGATTTCACTTGCATAGACAAAGTCATTGCCTATCTGAGTGTAGTGCATCGGCTTAATGCCGAAAAAGTCACGGGCAATAAAAAGTGAATTATCCTTTGTGTTGTAGATAGCAAAGCCGAACATACCACGGAGTTTTGGGAGCATATCTTCTTTCCACTCTTCAAAGCCGTGAACAAGCACTTCACTGTCTGTATCCGTATAGAACTTATGACCTTTTGCGATAAGTTCTTTTCTCAAATCCTTGTAGTTATAAATTTCACCGTTGAATGTGAGAACAAGGCTTTTATCCTCATTGTATATAGGCTGATGACCTGCACCGAGGTCAATAATGGAAAGTCTGCGAAATCCCATGGAAATATTGTCGTCCGTAAAAAATCCGTCCGAGTCGGGACCACGGTGAGTGATAACCTCTGTCATATTTCTGATAACATCGGCTCTGTTTTCAACCTGTCCCATAAAGCCGGCTATGCCGCACATATCACAATTCCCCTTTCAAGGTAATTTTCAAAATTAACCGCATTAGACTAATGCCCTATTTTAAACATTTTATCACAATTTACTCCCAAATTCAACTGTTTGCAGGCATAAGTTTCAAATCAAAGCAACACCCCTCAGCCTTTTTTATTCTTTAAGTATTCATCAAGCAAATCCGCTGCATATCTGCACAACTCAGGACACGGACGGGCGGCATAATATTTTTCTGTTCTCTCAGACGGAATCGGGTTGTCCTTTGCCTTTGCTCTCATACCTAAAAGGTCACGGCAGATGATTGAACCGTTGTCCTCTTTAAACCTTTCGGCAAGCTGCTGAACCTCGGTGTAGACACGCTTTTTGTCGGCATTATCCTTGCTGTCACTGTAACCCCTTGCAAGACCTAAAGCCATATACATTCCCGTAACAGTACCGCAGACCTCACGCATTCTGCCTATTCCGCCGCCGAACGGCGATGCAAGCATAAGAGCAGTCTGTTCATCAAATCCCAAATCGTCACAAAACGCAAGCAATACAGCCTGAGCGCAGTTGTAGCCCTGCATAAAATTATTCTTTGCAATTTCACCTTTTGTCATACCAATTTCTCCTTTTATAGGGTTATTTCATATAAGCAAAGTATAACACCGAAAACCGCATACTGCAACGATTTTTTGCTTGTGAAAGAGATTGCCATATGTTATAATTTAGTGAGTTATGATGATAAATAAATCAATATTGCTTAACCGTAGCGGCGGTCAGTGACCGCCATTCAAACCGATTGCAAAATCGTTTTGACATTACTCGGCTGTTGCTTGTAGTACAGATAAGCGTATTTATAATTCAACATAATGTTATTAAAAGTAAAATCGGAGGGATAATATGATTGGCATTTTATATTTCAGTTCAACAGGCAACAGTTTATATATCGCACAAAAGATACAAGACCAAATGGGCGGTCAAATAAAATACATTCCGAACTATAACGGTAACGGAAGTGAATTTGAAAAAATCATTTTGGTTACACCCATTTATTCCTATGGAATGCCAACATTTGTTTACGATATTATTCCGAGATTAAATAAAGCAACAGAACTTATTATTATTCAAAATTACGGCGGCATTTTTTGCAAAAATGGTCGGCGGTGCGGATTACTATATATATCAATATGCCAAGGAAAACGAATTAAATATTAAAGCCGTTTATACAATTAAAATGCCTGAAAATTTCACGCTTACATTTACCGTACCTAAATTTTATGTCAATCGTACTTTAAAAAATGCAGACAAAAGAATTAACAATGTAATAAACAGTATAGTTTCAGGTTATTACAAAATACCAAAGAAATGTAAAACAAAAAGAGATACATATTTAAAAAACAAATCTAATTGGCATCTCATCGGCGAAGATTTTTCAACAACCCAAAACTGCATAAAATGCGGAAAGTGCGTATCAATTTGCCCTGTTAATAATATTTCACTACAAAACGAAAAAATTGTGTTTTCAAACAAATGTGTTGCCTGTTTGGGTTGCTATCATCGTTGTCCGCTAAAAGCGATTATTTATAAAGGAAAAAATAAGAAGGACAGATATATCAACTCAAATGTGATTGAAAGCAACATAGGCAGAGATTTATAACTTTCGATTTTCCCACAGATTTAATCAAATACGGTTGCTTTATTCGGCAGAATTGGTATAATAATTTACAGAACATAACTCATTAAAATTCAGACATTAAAGAAAAAGGTGATTAACATTGTCTTTTCCACAGGATAAAATAAGAAATTTCAGCATTATTGCTCACATTGACCACGGCAAGAGTACGCTTGCGGACAGAATTCTTGAGCAGACCAACTCCGTTTCCGAAAGGGATATGGAGGCGCAGCTGCTTGATGACATGGACCTTGAGCGTGAGCGTGGCATTACAATCAAGGCGAGGGCGGTTAGCGTTATCTACAAAGCCGATGACGGCGAAGAATATCTTTTTAACCTCATCGACACCCCCGGTCATGTTGACTTTAACTACGAGGTTTCCCGTTCACTGGCGGCTTGTGAGGGCGCTATTCTTGTTGTTGACGCATCACAGGGCATTGAGGCGCAGACTCTTGCAAACACATATCTTGCCGTTGACAGCGGACTTGAAATTGTTCCCGTTGTCAACAAAATTGATTTGCCGAGTGCCGACCCCGACAGGGTTATTCAGGAAATCGAAGATGTAATCGGTATTCCTGCCGAGGATGCTCCGAAAATTTCCGCAAAGGCAGGAATCAACATTCACGCAGTTCTTGAAAAGGTTGTTCACGATATTCCTGCTCCGACAGGCGACATCAACGCTCCTCTGCGTGCATTGATTTTTGACAGCTACTACGACAGCTACAAGGGCGTAATTATATATGTAAGGCTCAAAGAAGGACAGATTCACCCGGGCGATGAATTCAAGCTTATGGCAACGGGCAGTGTGTTCAATGTTGTTGAGTGCGGACTTATGCACGCAACCGCCCCCGAAAAGACAGACGGTCTTTATGCAGGCGAGGCATAAGATGCTCATTTGATCTGCCGTAATGACGGTACGCATCGCGGTTTTAATTTCGTCAATTAGTTTTTCTTTCATGGCTGCGTTTGTATTATTGAAATTGATAAAGTTACGCAGTCCATTGAAATACACACAAAGATAACCGATAAATGATAATTTAGAGGAGCAGGCCAAAGCGCTGTTTAAGTCGTGGTTTGTGGATTTTGAACCATTCAAAGGCGGAAAATTCGTTGATTCAGAGTTAGGACTAATTCCGAAGGGATGGAGTACAGGAACAATATACTCCTATATTGATGTAATCTATGGAGCCCCATATAAATCTGCGTTGTTTAACGATAAAAAACAAGGATTACCATTAATTCGGATTCGAGATTTGAAAACATACACTCCTCAATATTATACAAAAGAAGTGTTACCTAATACAGAATATGTAGAGTGTGGGGACATTATCGCAGGAATGGATGCTGAATTTATTCCGCATATCTGGCGAGGCGAAAAAGGTGTATTAAATCAACGATTATGTAAGTTTGTCCCCAAATATGACTATGTGAGTAAATATTATATTTATTCTCTTGTTTATCCTAAATTAGCATTTGTACAGAGTTATAAAGTTGGGACAACAGTTAGTCATTTAGGCAAAGCAGATATTGATAGATTTAAGGTTATTGTTCCTCCTGAAGATATCATTATGCAATATTCAAAAATTGTTAATTCCTATTTTGCTGAAATTGTCAAGGTTTCTAATGAAAATCAGATATTATCATCTCTTCGTGACACCCTTTTACCCAAACTCATGTCCGGCGAGCTCTCCGTTGAGGAGGTTTCCCTCGATTAGCTTGCTAAATTATCATTTATCAAAGTTACTATTGTAATTTCTATTTTTGTTATATTTGTATTAAACTGGGATTTCTAATGGAATTAGATCTTAATATTGATTCAAACGGCAATGTAATCGTCAATACATTGTCGGAATATGTTGCATATATTTCTCAGTTGCAAGCTGCCAATGAAGGTAGCAATGAGCGATTCTTTTTCAGGGGTCAATCCAATAAAAATTGGGATGTGCGCCCATGTTTATTTAGAGAGAATAACCTGACGATTGAATCCGATATTATATCCGAAGCTTGTGCTCGTGCTCCTTTTGAATTTGGTGGCCGAAGCGCATTTGAACGACTGACAAAATTACAACATTATGGACTGCCAACCAGAATGTTGGATGTAACGCTAAACCCTTTAGTCGCGTTGTATTTTGCGTGTGCAAAATGTGAAGATAAAGAAAACTACGACAAGAATTATAAAGAATCTGATACTATTGATGTCGATTCCGATCATCCATTTGATAATGAATATGATGTCGATGGGGCTGTTTATTATAGACGGGCTTATGGACATAAGCATAATTCAGATGATATTGATCTGTTGGCTCGAATTGCGGAAATGGATTTCAACGGAGATATTGTATTGCATCAATTGGTCGAGAAATTAGGATTACGCAGTCAAATAAAACAAGCCGAGGATTTTGAGGAACTGGCAAAGGTGATGCAAAATGCCTACTTTGTTATATCGACATTCAACAATGAACGTTTGATTCGGCAGAGCGGAGCCTTTTTGCTTTCGGGTAGCATTAATATTCAACTCAATAAATCTGATTACGGCGCCAGTCGGATCGAAAAGAGCAGTTGTTCTTTAAATAGCCAGTTTGCGAGCGAAAGGATAATCATACCGGCCGGAAGTAAGGAAAGCCTTTTAGAAGAATTGAATTTCTACAATATAAACCAAGGGGCTTTATTTCCGGAGTTGGAGCATCAGATGGCATATATCAAATATAGTATGTGTAAATCTAATGTCAGAAGCGCTTCATCTTTTGAAAAGATAGATTTTGATGCAATAAAAGCTGAAGAATCGAAGGAAGGTGTTGAGATAGCTGAATCCGTAGTGAAAGAAGAGTTAGTTGATAAGGCTATTTATGATATCGTATCACAATATATTTCAGATGATGCTATAAAACAGAATGTTCTTCGAATTATTACACGGCAAACCGAATATATAGATTGGGCCAATAAGGAAGCAACCATTAGTGATTTGAGACGTAAAATCAAACGAAGCCTGTCTTTACAATCTATTAGTTCTGATGTCGCAACGCAATCTGCGCGTAATATGGTATCACAGCTTGTTAACTTGTATGTGAAAAAATAACAATTATATGCACTTCACCGAAGATGATTTTGAAAACGCCATTCTAGAGTTGTTTCGAGAGCAATTAGGTTATGATTATGTGTACAGTCCCAATGTGATACGCGACTATGCAGAACCGCTTTACGTGGAGGTACTGGAGGCTATGTTGCCGCAGATCAATCGTGGACTGCCACAGGCCGCTATTGACGAAGCCATGGTGAAGATTCGAACTTATGAGGGCGGAACGTTGGTACAGAAGAATGAATTGTTCACGGATTACTTGCAAAATGGTGTTGCTGTCAATTATTTCGATGGCCGCGAGCAATGTTCCGCCAATGTCCGGCTTGTCGATTATGATTCACCATTACATAATCGGTTTACAATCGCTAATCAATGGACGGTCGATGGGCACTCGGTAAGGCGTGCGGATATGATCGTATTTGTCAATGGATTGCCGCTGGTGGTGGTCGAGCTCAAATCGCCCTCGCGTGAGAATACGGACGTGTCGGAAGCTTATGCACAATTGCGTAACTATATGCAGGAGATTCCGTCTCTCTTTATTTATAACGCTTTTTGTGTGATGAGCGATCAGGGGATGACTAAGGCGGGGACGATCACGGCGGGTGAAGACCGTTTTATGCAGTGGAAGACGGTGGATGGGAGTTATGAGGATACCCATAGCGCGAATTTCGATGTGCTTTTCGCGGGAATGTTCGAAAAAACGCGGTTTGTTGAATTGTTGCGGAATTTTATTTGTTACTCGAAAGACGGTAAACAGCGCGTTAAGATATTAAGTGCTTATCATCAGTTTTATGCCGTACGCAAGGCTGTGCTTTCGACGGTCAAAGCAGCTGAGACGGATGGTCGGGGTGGCGTGTTTTGGCATACGCAGGGCAGCGGAAAGTCATTGTCGATGGTCTTTTTCGCCAAGCAGTTGCAGCAGGCGATGTCGTCGCCGACGATTGTCGTGCTGACAGACCGTAACGATTTGGACGGCCAGTTGTACCGGCAGTTCGCTTGTTGCAGGGATTTTTTGCGTCAGACACCCGTGCAAGCCGAAAGTCGGGCTCATCTTCGGGAATTATTGGCGGGACGCGAAGCGAACGGTATCTTTTTCTCGACGATGCAGAAATTCGAGGAGAGCGAAGAACCGCTTTCGATACGACGAAACATAGTCGTTATGGCCGACGAGGCGCATCGCAGTCAATATGGATTGGAGGAGAGGGTCCGAATGGTTACGGATGCTGACGGGGTGATGCAGGCCAAAGTTGTAATCGGCGCGGCGCGTCTGGTGCGTAATGCGTTGCCGAATGCTACCTATATCGGGTTTACCGGAACGCCTATTGCGCAAAAAGATCGGTCGACACGCGAAGTATTCGGCGATTACATCGACGTGTACGATATGACGCAGTCGGTGGATGACGGTGCGACACGGCCGGTATTTTACGAGAGCCGTGTAATCAATCTGAAACTCGACGAGCAGACCTTGCGACGTATTGATGCGGAGTATGATGCGATGGCCGAGGAAGCGGAAGAGTATGTCATTGAGAAAAGCAAGCGTGAATTGGGGCGGCTCGATTCGATCTTTGGAGCTGACGCGACGGTGGCATCATTGTGCGAGGACATCGTAAAACACTATGAGGAATTCCGGCAATACGAGCAGACGGGTAAGGCGATGATAGTAGCCTATTCGCGGCCGATAGCGATCAAGATTTACCGTCGGATTCTCGAAATGCGCCCGGTATGGGGTGACAAGCTGGCTGTTGTGATGACTTCCGGTAATAAAGATCCGGAAGACTGGCGGGCGATTATCGGAAATGATTCCCACAAGAAAGAGTTGGAGAAGAGGTTCAAAGACAACGACAGCTCGTTGAAAATCGTCATCGTAGTTGATATGTGGCTTACGGGTTTCGACGTACCTTCGCTTTCGACGATGTATGTTTATAAACCGATGTCCGGACACAATCTAATGCAGGCTATTGCTCGTGTGAATCGTGTGTTCGGGGATAAACAAGGCGGTTTGGTTGTGGATTATGTGGGTATCGCTTCGGCGTTGAAGACGGCGATGAACGATTATACATACCGTGACCGCAAAAATTATGGTGATACGGATGTGGCTAAAACCGCCTATCCGGAGTTTCAAAAGAAACTGGACGTTTGCCGTGATCTGATGTATGGATTCAATTATGGCGCTTTCTTCGGTAAGTCTGATTTGGAGCGGGCGAAAGCCATCAGCGGAGGTGTCGATTTCATGCAGTCCCCTGAGCGGATGGAAACGAAAAAACTCTATATCAAAGAGGCGCTGCTGCTGCGGCAGGCATTGTCGCTTTGTCAGAGTTTGCTGAATTACGAGCAGCGTATCGAAGCTGCCTATTTTGAGGCGGTGCGCACATTACTGACGCGCGTGGAGGGCAAGGGTAAGATTTCGTTCCGTGAGATCAACGGGCGTATTAATGAATTGCTCAAGCAGAGTATCAAGAGCGAAGGGGTAATTAATCTTTTCTCCGATATCAAGGAGGAGTTCTCTTTGTTCGATCCGAAATTCCTTGAAGAGGTTGCCCGGATGAAGGAACGGAATTTCGCCGTAGAATTATTGCGTAGGTTGATTGCAGAACAGGTACAACTATATCAGCGAACGAATACGGGACGAGCCGAGAAGTTTTCGGAAATTCTGTCCGATGCCATGAGTCGCTATTTGAAAGGGATGCTGACGAACGAAGAGGTTATCGAAGAATTACTGAAAATAGCCCGTGAGATCGTTTTCGGCGAAAAGGCCGGCGAGTCGCTTAATCTGAACAGCGAAGAACTTGCCTTTTATGATGCGTTGACCAAGCCTGAGGCTGTAAAAGATTTCTATTCCAACGATCAGTTGATCGCTATTACACGTGAGCTGACGGATGCACTCCGGCGTAACAAAACGATCGACTGGAATATGAAGGAGAGTGCTCGTGCCGGAATGCGGCGTATTGTCAAACGGTTGTTGAAAAAGTATGATTATCCGCCTGCAGGGCAGGAAGATGCTTTGAATACGATTATGGAGCAGTGTAAGAAGTGGAACGAAAATAATTGAATGGGATAGCTATGGGTAAGTTGGAAGAGTCGTATAGAAGAGTTGCATAATGATTTTGCAAGATAAGTAATACGCGCCTGTTAACTCTGATTAGATAACAGGCGCGTATGATTATTTTGTAATGTCTAATTCCTTTTGGAACTGCTTTGCTTTTTGCCGGATATCTTCTGCTTCCTGCTTTCGGATAACGCTACGTTGTTGATTCTCGATTGCTTCCCGGACGGCTGTTTCGTAACGCTCAACTTGTTGCCGGAGCGAGCGACGGTCTGCGCGGCGTTCGGAATCGTAGAAGAGGGCGTTCAGGTTGCGCAATTTTTGCTCGTCGATGTCGCCCATCATTTGAACGTAACGGTATTTCAATTCCGTATCACGCAGGTTGGCAATACGGTCGTATAATTTAGTAATATGGATGCCGCCGCAGAGAATCACGATGAAAGAGATCGCCATATAGAGTAGTGCCCACGAGGTGTTGAAGTCGATGACGTGGATATGCCGTTGGGCTGCGGGTTGCGCAGGATGAGCGACGGCCGCAATAATTTTCTCGGTATGGTTTTCAGTCTCTTTTCCGATAGTTGTAATGCGGTCTGCAAGTTCCATGCGTACCCGTTCGACATTCGTGCGGGTGAATTGGGCCGTTTCGAGCAGTCGGGCGATTTTATCATCCGTTGTTACTGGAGCTGGGGCGGATATGTTGCGGTCGTCTATTCTGCGGCTGAGGGAGGTGAGTTGTTTTCTCAGTTCTTCGAAAAGTTCGATAATCGTGTTCGTGTCCATAAATAATAGGTATTGTCGATTAAAGTCGGTGTTGTTTTCTCTTTTTGCGCAGTCGTTCCTGAAGGCGCCGTTCTTCGTCCGCATCGTAGACCGGTTGCAGAAGATCTTCGAGCAGGTGACTGAACGATGCGACCGGATTGCTTACAGAACCGCGTTCGTTTGCGGAGAGTGCTTGTCGGCGGTTCAGGCTCAGCGCATGGTCGATTTTGGAGAAACTGAACTGCCGGTCGATTTTCGAACCGTTGAACGGGTAGCCGTTCCTGGCGAAGACGACGCCTTGTACGTCGGATGTGCCGCCGCGCATCCGGAACTCGGTAGCGATCCCTTCGTGCCGCAGCGCTGCCGTCAACTCCGGCCAGTCGCGGCAGCGGGGTACGGCGTCGCGCAGCGCGTGGAAAATTTCATATTTCGTTTTGTCCGGTTCGCGCAGGCGGTGCTCCTTGACATTCTCTTTGCCCGATGCGAAGTAGAGCCCATGCCGGACGGTCAGCTCCTTGCAGAGTCGCTCCGAACGGTAGCGGTCGTTGCGGTCGGAGACGGTACGGCCGTCGTTGTCCACCCGGTTGAAAAGGATATGCAGATGGGGATGTTTCCGGTCGCGGTGGCGGGCGATGATGAACTGCGTGTTTCGGATGCCCATGCCGGAGAGATACTCCGCGGCGATTCCGACCATCCGCCTGTTGTCGAGCCGTGCGGCGTCCTGTGCCGAAAAGGCGAGGACGATGTGGCCGACGGGCTTCGAAAGATGCGGATTCAGTGCCGCCTGCATTCGGAAGCTGCGGACGATGGAATCCCGGTCTTTCATCCGGACGCCCAGTCCGGCGAGCAATTCGGCGTCTTTTCCTTTGTCAAGGACGTAATCGACGGCTCCGCCGAACGAACCGCCTTTCGATATTTTGGCAATCATGGTTATTCGTTAATTTGATCTATTAGCGTATCTATCTTTTCGATCAGAGCTGTGCACTCCGCCGCTGCCTGAACATATCCGGCGGAGTTGGCTTTTCGGGCGAGCTGATTGAGGTTGTTGGCCATACCGGCTTCACAACAAGAATGAGGGATGCTTGCATTTGTTAGGAAATCAATTGTGTAAGGATTCTTGTTCCAATCGACTTTGGTTCGATTGCATATTGCAAATCGGTTAGACGATTTACTGGTATGCAATTCCTGCTTTTACAGTGGGAATCGGATCGACTGGAAAAGGGAGCCCTTTTCACCGAATAAAT
>OGXM01001528.1_pt1 | contig 12495 bp, 14 predicted proteins | sample 1576271 | NCBI WGS metagenome assembly OGXM01 (sample SAMEA3541579, study PRJEB24748) | human gut metagenome | biome: human gut; feature: human-associated habitat; material: faeces | place: China | collected 2012 | reverse complement strand
GACACGAGATGTTGGGAGATTTTTCAGCGGATAAATATTTGAATTTAGAAAACTTGCAAAAATCATCTTGACAAACTCGTTCCCGAGGGTACGGGTTACAGAGCAAAAACACGCTTTGCCAAGTTCTACAACCTCCCTGAACTTATGATGATGTTCAGACAGATAGCTGATATTCAGACGGCGGATATGTTAAAACTTCCCGTTCCGAAAGCAAACTTTTATAATATTGCGGTTAAACCTACCGAGCAACAGAAAGAGATTGTTGCTTCTCTCGGTGAACGAGCCGAAAAGGTAAGAAACAAAATGGTTGACAGCAGTGTTGACAATATGCTGCTCATTACAAATGACGGCAGAAAACTTGCTCTCGACCAAAGACTCACAAATGAAATGCTGCCCGATGACCCGAACAGCAAGGTGTCAATTTGTGTGAATAATGTTTATGATATATGGGAGCGAACCACTCCGCAAAAGTCAACACAGCTTATATTCTGTGACCTTTCAACTCCGCACAACGACGGTAAGTTCAATGTGTATGATGACATAAAAAAGAAACTTATCGCTAAAGGCGTACCCGAAAATGAGATAGCATTTATCCACAACGCAGACACGGAAGCTAAGAAAAAAGAACTGTTCTCAAAAGTAAGGAGCGGTCAGATTCGTGTTCTTCTCGGCTCGACTGCTAAAATGGGAGCCGGAACCAATGTGCAGAAGAAGCTTATTGCAATTCATCATACCGATTGTCCGTGGCGTCCTGCAGACCTCCAACAGCGTGAGGGCAGAATTATCCGACAAGGTAACGAAAACCCCGAAGTTGAGATTTATTCTTATGTTACAGAGCAGACTTTTGACGCTTACCTCTATCAGCTTGTTGAGAACAAGCAAAAGTTTATAGGTCAGATTATGACTTCAAAATCGCCTGTGCGTTCAGCAGAAGATGTTGACGAGCAGGCGTTATCTTATGCAGAAATCAAAGCACTTGCAACAGGTAATCCTTATATTAAAGAAAAAATGGACTTGGATGCTGCAGTAAGTAAACTTAAACTTCTGAAACAAAACCATTTGAGTCAGCGTTATGCTCTTGAAGATAAGATTGTAAAAACATTTCCGTCAGAGATAAAAGAATTTGAAAATCGCATCAAAGGTTATACGGTTGATATTGAAACTGCAAAGAACAACACATTTCCGAATGAGGACGGATTTTCAATTATGGTTGTTGAAGACGTAACTCATACCGAAAAGAAAGCGGCAGGATCAGCTATATTGGCTGCTTGTAAGGCGATGACATCACCCGAACCGAAGCAAATAGGTTCGTATCGTGGCTTTAATATGGAACTTTCTTTCAACACTTTTGAAAAGGAATATGTATTGACCCTTGTCGGTGAACTTCGTCATTCGGTTTCTCTCGGTCCCGATGTGTTCGGTAACATTACCCGACTTGATAATATCATTACTGCCTTGCCCGACAGATTAAAGGTATGCGAGGACAGACTTGCAGAAACAAAGAAACAACTTGAAAACGCAAAGGTTGAAGTTGAAAAGCCATTTCCGCAAGAAACGGAACTTTCCGAGAAAATGGAACGCCTTGCCGAACTTAATGCTCTGCTTGATATGGACCATAAGGAAAATGAGATTGTGGATGGGGAAATAGCAGAAAACGGAAATGATGATAAATCAAAAGAACTTCAAAAATTTGCAGACAGGGATACACGATAATGGCGTATTACTCACAAAGCGAAATCGAAAGAGCAAAAGAAATGGATTTGCTCACTTATCTGAAAAGGTATGAGCCTGATGAGCTTGTAAGAATTTCATCAAACACATACACAACCCGAACTCACGATAGTTTAAAAATCTCAAACGGATTGTGGATGTGGTGGTCAAGAGGTATCGGCGGCAAAGGTGCATTGGATTACCTGATGAAAGTTCGCGGTATGACTTTTATTGAAGCGGTTTCACAGATTGCAAATGATGAAAGCAAAATGAAAAAGCCGTTTGAAAAGCCGGTTAAGAAAGAAAAAATATTGGTTATGCCGAAACGAGCCGAGAATAATAAAGTCATTGTAGATTACCTTAAACGGCGTGGTATTAACGATAATGTGATTTCTTTCTTCATAGAAAAGGGCTTGATTTATCAAAGCGTTCCGATGAATAATATTGTGTTTGTCGGCTGTGATGAAAATAATAACCCGAGATATGCAGGAATGAGAGGAACGGATAGTTGCAGATATTTGGGTGATGCCGCAGGAAGTAACAAAGCATTTCCTTTTCGGCTGGTGAATAAAGAGAATACAAAAATTCATATTTTCGAAGGTGCAATAGATTTATTGTCTTACGCAACTTTACTTGATGAGCAAGGTTCTGATTTTAAAAGTCAGAGCCTTGTTTCTCTTTCCGGGATATATAACCCGGCGAAAAATATGAAAGACTCAAAAATACCAATCGGCTTAATGAAAACTCTTGAAGCAAATCCGAATGTAAAAACAATTTATCTGCACCTTGATAACGACTATGCAGGTCGCAGAGCAGCAAAGATTATCACCGAAAAACTGAATGATAAGTACGATGTAAGAAATCATTTTGTGCCCGTAGGCAAAGATGTAAATGATTATCTTTGCTATTTAAAAAATCTGCCGTTTGAAAAATCAAAAGAAAGGAATGTTGAAAGATAAAAAAGTTTAATGTGACTATAACCGAAACATTAAAAATGAATGTGGAAGTTGAAGCGGAAAGTCCGGAAGAAGCTGAACAGTCGGTAAGCGACCAATGGTATAAAGGCGAACATATTTTGGACGCAGATAACTTTGTTGAAGTTGACTTCTCAGCTAAAGAAAAAGTGCCCGAAAAAATAAAAGTGGTTCTTCTCGAACCCGGCAAACTTGCGAGAGCCACGGAAATAGATGCAACGCTTGAAGGTATGCAGTCTACTGTCGGTGGAAAAATTGATGTGCTTTCTCTACACGATGCATTACTCATTCACAATCGTGAGGGCAAGCAACTTGATTTACCGTTTAATCGTGGGCTGCGTGATGAACAAGGTAAAATTATAGATATTATTTCGGGAACTTGTTTTATCTGCGACAGCAGAGAAGATGAATTTATAGGTTTGTCCGACAAACAGGCAACAGAATATCTTAACAAATTCAAGTATCCCGAAAAGTTTTATAAAACCAACGATGAGATTAAAGGCATTCCCTTTAATCCGAAAAATAAAGAATATGAAAGGTAAGGTAAACAGATGAAAGAATATGATGTAACTGTAAAAATGATTTTTAAAAAGGAAATGAAAGTAAGAGCAAACAGCGGTAATGAGGCAATGGATAAAGCAAAAGACATTGTTACAAACACCGACCTTGTTGAATTCGGTGATGATGAACTTGATGAAATTTCAATCGAAGCAGAGAGATATGAACACAATACCTGTGACGATTGTGATGAGGATTGCGAATTCAGAGATGATGACGACGAAAGAGAGTTTCTCTTTGAGGAACTGTATTAAAGGTACAAATGCCCGTGGCATTAGTCTTAAGAACCATTGAATTTGTACGGACAAATTCGGTTCTTAAGGGTTTGCACACCCCTAAAACCCCGTGAAAGGAGGAGATTCCAATGGACACAGCAGCATATGTGGTTGGTATAACTTTGGCTTTTGCTTCAAATATTACAGCCACAATATTAGCTGAAAAGTTCAAGAAGAAGGGATTGATAAAATGCGAAAAAGACCTATAAGATTTGAACTTTGCTTAAATGAAAAAGAATTTGCTTTGTTAAATGAACTCTCAAAGAAGATGAAAACTTCAAAATCACAAGTGTTAAGATTTTTATTGAATTCATCTGTTCTTGTTGAAGCCCCCTCCATTGATTACCGAAAATGGATTCGTGAATTGAGAATGATTGGTAATAACATCAATCAGATTTTGGTTATTGCAAGAGCCAATGGTGTGTTTAATTCTTTTGAACTTCAAAAACATTTGAATGAACTTGTTGAAATTGAAGATGCAATGAGAGCTGAAATAAATTATCTTAAAGGTTCAAGACGATGGCAGTAATATTTAAAAAGACAATTCATTCCCGTTTGGACAAAGCAATTTCATATATAGGCAACAAAAGGAAAACTCTTAACGAAAACTATGAAGAAGTATTTTTGGATTTGCATAACGCTCTTGAATATACTGCCGATGATTTAAAAACTGAACAAAAGTTTTTTGTTGACGGAATAAATTGCAGGTATGAAACTGCACTTAAATCAATGATGGATACCAAAAAAGATTTTGGCAGAGTTGATAATGTACTTGGTTATCATATCATTCAATCTTTTGCACCCGGTGAAGGAACTCCTGAAACAATACACGAACTTGGTAAAGAATTTGCCCGTCGAGCGTTTGGTGACAGATTTGAAGTTGTAGTTGCAACTCATCTTAATACAGGTTGCCTTCATAACCATTTTGTTCTGAACTCAGTTTCATATATTGACGGTAAGAAGTATCACGATAATAATGAGAGCTTTGCTGTATTAAAAAAACTTTCTGATGAAATTTGCAGAGAGTATGGATTGTCTGTAATTGAAAATCCAAGAAATAATTTTCAAAATTACAGTTCATATATGGAAAGTAAAAACGGTGAATGGACTAAGGATGCAATCATTCGCAGAGATATAGACGAGTGTATCAAAGCATCAACAAGTCCGAAAGGCTTTTACAGAGAGATGCAAAAACGAGGTTACACTTTCAACTTCAATCGCAAGTATCCCACAATTTCTCACCCGAATTTTGAAAGACCGAGAAGACTTAAAACTCTCGGTGAAGATTATACGCCTGAAAGAATCAGCGAAAGAGTTATGGCTGATTGGCGTAAATATGAAATTGAAATTCCTCAGCAGGACAATCTTGTTGAGAAATATTTTATGCCGCTGAATAACCCGACTTACAAAGAGGTGTATGTTTCTTTTGTTACTGTTGTTGAGTGCGTAAAGAGTAATCCGAAAACAAACAGAGGACTTGATAAATATCTTGTTGATGAAATGAGAAAACTTGACAGGCTAATCGAACAGCAAAATCTTGTATGCGGTAATAACATCGAAACTGCTGAACAGCTTTCTGAATTTAAGGAAAGCAGAAAAAGCGAACTAAAAGAAGTCGAAGAAGCAAGACAAAGGCTTCGCAATAAATTAAAGACGGCGGTAAGAGCTGGTGATGAAAAAGAAATCGCAGAGATAAAAGATGCAATTTCTGTTCTTACCGAGAGAGCAAAAATTGTGAGAAAAGATATTCGGATATGCGAAAGAATTGAAAATACACAGCCCGAAATCGAAAACAAAATCAATACAATCATGAACGATAAAGAGAGAAAGGAGATGACAGCAGATGAACGCTTCAGGCGACGCAGCGGAACAAGTCGTGAGGATGTCACTGCAAGGAGTTGAAGTTATCGGCAAAATGTCAATGGACGGAGCCGAGCGACTGATTAAACTTCTTTTGGCTTCACTTAAAGATACCAAAAGGACGAAAGGCAGAGCGTCTTTGCAGACAATGCTCAAATCTCAAAAGCCTGTTAAAGTATTTGAAATCAAAGATCAGGACCTTAAAAAGTTTTGTCAGGAAGCAAAAAAGTACGGAGTAATGTATCATGTACTCAAGGACAGAAACAAGAATGACGGCAAGTGCGATATTATGGTTCGTGCAGAGGACTCTTCAAAAGTTAATCGAATATTCCAACGCTTTAATCTCGGAGCAAATAACCTTGCTACCATTCGTGCAGGTCTTGATAAGTCAAAAGACGGAATTAAACAACCGAAAGAAAAACAAAAACCCGAAAAGAGTGCGGAAGACAGATTCATTGATGAACTCTTTTCAAAACCTCAGCAGACGGAAAAATCATATTCGGAAAACCCCTCTATGGCAAAGACGGAAAAATCCCGTCCGTCCGAGCCTATCTCAAAAGTTTACGGCAACCCGTACCATACAAGGGATGATGTTTATTCCAGACCTTCGGTAAGAAAACAACTTGACGAAATTAAGGAAGAACGCAAAAAATCTGCAAAGGGAAAATCCGCTTTGCAGAAATCAAAAACCAAACAGAAAGGAAATAAAACAAATGGCAGAAATAGATGAACTTTTCGGAAACGAAAAGCAGACCACAATAGAACCTTTTAACAAGGAGGAGTGGATAAAGCAGAAGAACGAGGATAAAGCCTCGGCTTATGAAATGCTTAAAACGGCAACCGAGGAGCTTAATAACCCCGACAGTGTTATGGCATATCTCGATATTCAAAGCCGCTTTGACAGATACTCCGTAAGTAATGCTCTCTTGGTTGCATATCAGCAGCCCGAAGCAACAAGACTTTGTGATTCAAAGACCTGGCAGAAAAACCATGTGTTCATTAACAAGGGTGAAACGGGAATTATTATTCTTGAACCCGGCAAGGAATACACAAACGAAAGCGGTAAAACGATAACACCGTATAACGCTAAGAAAGTCTTTGATATTTCACAGACCAATGCAAAACACAGAGAGTACAGAAAGAAAGCGCCCGACGCTCGTATTGTCGTAAAGGCAATGATAAAAACTTCTCCCGTTCCCGTTGAAATCAGCAATCAGCTTCCGGAAGATGTTAATGCTCTTTATCAGCCGGAAGCAAAGAAAATTTTTGTAAGACAAGGCTTGGAGGGCGATGAAATTGTCCGTTCCCTTTCAAAAGAAATTGCATTTGCAAGACTTGATAAGGGTGGCTTTGACAGAGAAAACCTTGAATTCTCTGCTCAGGCAATCTCATATATCACCACATCAAGAGCAGGTTTTGGACCTACACCTATTACGGCAGTAAGTGATAAATTCACTTCTCTTGATGTGAAAGAAAAGAGAAAAGAACTTTCTCAGGTGCGAGACCACGCTAATTCCATTTCCAACACAATCAGCAAGACGCTTGAACCTAAAAATAAAGACAACGGCGACAGATAAGGCGGTGTCTTATGGTAAGAGCGGATAAAAGAGTGATTGTTGTTGATGAGTTTGACCATAACATCATAGCAAACGGAATGAACGAGTACAGAAATATGCTCATTGAAAAAGAGATGCCGAAAGAAGATGTTGACAGAGTTCTGTATGTAATCCTTGACGCTCCCACTAAAAGAGAGCTGAGGAGGGCTGACCGTGAGGCAAGATAAGCTGTCAAAAACGAACCTTATTCTTTATGCCTGCGGTATTATTCCTGTTATTTGGCTCGGATTGCTTATTGCCCCGTATATACAAAGCGGTTTAGTTGAAATAGTTAAAAATTTTTCGACAGCCATAAACAGCCCTTTTAATATTGCAATTTGCGAGGACAGCGTAAAAACTGTCCTCGTTTTGCTTTTGATATATGCTCTCGGTATAGGAATATATATTTCAAACGACAAGAATTACAGACGGCGAGAAGAACACGGTTCTGCAAAATGGGGCAAGGCGGAAACCATAAAGAAAAAGTACACGGATAAAGAAACAACAAAGAATAAGATTCTTACTCAAAACACGGCGATAGGTCTTGACGGACGGGCACACAGACGAAATCTGAATGTTCTCGTTTGCGGCGGTTCGGGTTCGGGTAAAACCCGTTTTTACGCAAAGCCGAACATAATGCAGGCAAACACATCTTTTATTATTCTTGACCCCAAGGGTGAGCTACTTCGTGATACGGGACATTTACTTGAAAGACAGGGTTATGACATCAAAGTGCTTGACCTTATAAATATGGAAAAGAGTGATTGCTATAACCCCTTTAAATATATACACGGTGATAATGATATTCAAAGACTTGTGACTAATATCTTTAAGAATACAACACCCAAAGGCAGTCAGAGTAACGACCCGTTCTGGGACCAAGCTGCAAGTATGCTTTTAAAAGCTCTTGTGTCTTTTCTCCATTATGAAGCACCTCCCGAAGAACAGAATTTCAGTATGGTGCTTGACCTTATACGGCAAGGTGAAGTTTCTGAAGAACAGACCGATTTAATCAGTCCTCTTGATGAATTGTTTGAGCGACTTGAAACACAAAAGCCGGACCATATTGCACTCAAATATTACAGGTCATATCACAGCGGTTCTGCCAAGACACTTAAATCTATACAGATTACGCTTCTTGCAAGACTTGAAAAATTCAACCTTAGTTCGCTTGCCGCATTGACCGCCACCGATGAAATGGAACTTGATAAAATCGGTGATAAGAAAACGGCAGTATTTGCCCTTATTCCCGAAAACGATACAAGTTTTAATTTTGTTGTAGGTATGCTCTATACACAGCTTTTTCAACAGCTATATTATCAGGCGGACTTTGTTCACGGCGGCAGACTTCCGGTTCATGTGCATTTTGTAATGGACGAATTTGCGAACATTGCTCTGCCCGATGATTTTGACAAACTTCTTGCCACTATGCGTTCAAGAGAAATTTCTGTATCAATCATCATTCAGAATATGGCACAGCTTAAAGCCCTGTTTGAAAAACAATGGGAATCCATTGTGGGCAACTGTGACGAGTTCCTTTATCTCGGAGGTAATGAGCAGAGCACGCACAAATATGTCTCGGAGCTTTTAGGCAAAGAAACGATAGACACGAACACCTACGGTCAATCAAAAGGCAGAAATGGTAGTTATTCAACAAATTATCAGGTGTCGGGGCGTGAACTCTTAACACCCGATGAAGTGCGAATGCTTGATAACAAATATGCGCTATTGTTCATACGAGGTGAAAGACCGGTTATGGATTTGAAGTATGACATTCTCAAGCATCCGAATGTAGAGTTCACAACAGACGGTAAAGCTGAAAACTATGAACACGGCTTTGCGGATCAATCAAAATTTGAATTTCAATGCTTTAATCTTGAAAACATTGAAATTGACGATGATATATCCGAAAGTGATTATATCATCTATTCAAGTGAAGAAATCGAAGAATATTTATTAAATAATTTCAAGGAGGAACAAGTTTATGAATAACAAACTTACCAAAACAAACAAACTCCCGATGGAGGGTAAAGTTAAAAAAGGATTCAGATTTTATGTAGGCATTATCCTTTGCCTTACGTTTCTTTGCAGTTTCGGTGTTACTGCTTTTGCGGCGGACGACCCGGTTGCAGTTGTAAACAATCTTTCAACCTTTATCTTCGGACTTATCAGGGCGGTAGGTCTTATCCTTCTCGGATTTGGTGTCGTTCAGGTTGGTCTCTCTCTCAAATCACACGACCCATCACAGAGAGCAAACGGTTTCCTTACCGTTGCGGGCGGTATTGTAATTACCTTCGCAAAAGAAATTCTTGACCTTATTGTGGGGTAAAAAATCACCCTCTGCGACAGAGGGTGAGAATGGTATTAAAGGCACATTGTCATATATGCGGGAATACAGGTTATGTCACCATTTATTGAAAGGTTTTTCGGATGAATAATATATGCTCCGCCTATTCTGCTGTGATATTTTTTTATAAAGTTTTCAAGTGAAGTGGTGGTGTATTTCTTACCTGATTTAACTTCGATGGGATAAATTTTTGGTTTCAGTTTGCTACCGTTTGAAAGAATGAAATCAATTTCTATATCATTCCTGTGCTTTTCTTCGCTATAGTGAGTATAGAAAAATAGCTTGTATTCCTTTGCGGCGAGGGACTGTGCAACTGCATTTTCAAAAAGCATACCTTCGTTTATTGATAAATTATCGTGAAGAATTTGCTTGTACAGTTCTCCGTCTGCGATTTCACTTTTTTCAAATGCGTGACTTACAAGAAGTCCCGTGTCGCCCATATAACACTTGACGAAAGCTCTGTCCTCATTAAGAGATAAGCCGACATTCGGGTCATTGCAGTTAAAACACTCGTTACAAATCATTGAGTTTCCGAGCCAAGAGAATGTTTCATCATATTGATCAATTGTTGAGCCGGAAGCGATTTTGCTCAAAACAACTCTTTTTTCATGTTTTGAAAGGAATCCGGGAATTTGTTCGTAAATGGATAATACTCTTGATTTGTATTTTGCGTTTATTTTTTGGATATCGTCTCTGTAAAGAGAAAGAATATCTCTTTTTTCAGCGTCTGCCGCTTCAAAATCTCTGCCGCCTGAAAGATAAGCATCAAGGCTTTTGGGCATTCCGCCTATAAGCATATACTGTTTAAACAGTAGCATTGCTTTATCGTGCATTTCTCTTATCAGAGGAACTTTTCTTTTAAAGCAGTCTTTAATATAGTCAACCAGCATTTCTTCTCCGAAAGCCCAACAAAACTCCTCAAAATCAAGCGGGAACATTTTGAGCTTTCTTTCTTCTGAGGGGATGAGAATATCCTGAACATTTTCTTTTATTGAGATGAGCGAACCTGTTTCTATATAATCATATCTGCCGTCGGCAACGAGATATTTAATCATTTCTCTTGCTTGAGGATATTTCTGAACCTCATCAAAAATTATAACCGATTCACGCTCGTAGAGCTTTTTCCCGTATTCAAGAGAAAGAAACATAAATAAATCGTCAAGGTGGCTTTTGTGTTGAGAAAAAGCTTTTATGACATTATCATCAGCTTTTGCAAAGTCAATAAGTATATATGACTTATATTCATTTTTGGCAAACTCTTCAACAATGGTGGATTTGCCGATACGACGTGCCCCCTCAACAAGAATGGCTTTTGTGCCGTTGCAATCCTTTTTCCAAGTGAGAAGTTTATCATAAGCTTTTCTTTTAAATACCATACAAATCACTCCTTTGAGTGTATTTTACCACAATAGCGAATAAAACGCAAGATAAAACTAAAACAAAAACTGATAAAACGCAGAATAAATGCGTTGCTAAATCTGACAATACGCGTATATACTTTTAGGTTTTTGCTCAAAGTAAAATTTATGCAAATGATATTTAACAATATTATTTGAAGGGAGGTCTTCAATGGAAGAATCATCAAATTGGGTTGTCCAAAATCTGCAAAATGCGCTTGCAACTTGGAATGACAAGTTAAGTGAAATATGGCTTTTGATAACTCAATCACCCGAAGAATTCAAAGACGGCACAATTTGGAACGTCATAACAAACATTCACGGAGCATTACAGGCGATAGGCTATTCCCTGTTAGTGCTCTTTTTTGTTGTCGGAGTAATGAAAACCTGCGGCAATTTCGCAGAAATGAAACGACCTGAAATAGCCTTGAAAATGTTCATACGATTTATTCTTGCCAAAGCGTCTATTGACTACGGACTTGAACTGATGATGGCGTTATTTGATATAGTACAAGGAATAGTTTCAAAGATAATGGCAACATCGGGACTTGCAAGAATAGATGAAATGGTTTTACCCGAATCAATAGTTACTGCAATAGAAGAAAGCGGATTTTGGGAAAGCGTACCGCTATGGGCAGTAACTCTCATAGGTTCACTATTCATAACTGTTTTGTCCTTTATTATGATAATGACAGTTTACGGAAGATTTTTCAAAATCTATCTATATACAGCTATTGCTCCGGTTCCTTTATCATCATTTGCAGGAGAACCGTCATCGAGCGTCGGTAAAAGCTTCATAAAGTCTTACACGGCAGTATGTCTGGAAGGAGCAATTATTGTGCTCGGCTGTATTATCTTCTCGCTTTTTGCTTCATCGCCACCCGTTGTCGATGAAACGGCGGCAGCAGTAAATCAGGTGTGGACTTATGTCGGAGAACTCATATTCAATATGCTTGTTCTCGTCGGTACCGTTAAGATGAGTGACCGAGTGGTAAAAGAAATGATGGGACTGTAAAGGAGTGCCCTTACGGTATAATTACGACAAACCGGAAAAGCCCCGTATATCAAGGGTTTTCGGTTATCTGGCAAGGTTTTTCATCCTTTTCCAAACCGAAAAATCGAGCCGCGAAGTAGTTATATCGTAGGGGGTGTTATAGTAACGACAAAAACTAAATACTGTTTGGGCGGGCTGTCAGCCCGTCCAAGAAATCAGGACATTTCCTCTGAAAAGAAGAAATGTCCTTTTTTTGTACCCAAAATCAGATGCCGACAGGAGGAACACAATGCCGGAAAAAACAGCGCAGAAAGAACCGGGCAAAAAGCCCGTGCCATCCAAAAAGCCGAAACCGCAGCAGGAAGTAGTCGTTCAGATTCCGCTCTCCGAGCTGCATCCATTCCCGGATCATCCCTTTCAGGTGCGGGAGGATGCGTCCATGCAGGAAACCGCCGAAAGCGTCAAGGAGTACGGCGTCCTCGTCCCCGCGCTGGCGCGGCCACGGGAGGACGGCGGCTATGAACTGATTGCAGGCCACCGCCGCAAACACGCCTGCGAGCTGGCGGGGCTGGCCACCATGCCCGTCATTGTCCGCGACATTGACCGGGACGCTGCCACCATCATCATGGTGGACAGCAACCTTCAGCGCGAGAACATTCTCCCCTCCGAACGCGCCAAAGCCTACAAGATGAAGATGGAGGCCATCAAGCGACAGGGCGCACGGACGGATCTGACTTCGCCGAAAATTTCGGCGAAGTTCCGCAGCGATGATGAAGTTGGTCAGG
>OGXM01001526.1_pt1 | contig 12496 bp, 6 predicted proteins | sample 1576271 | NCBI WGS metagenome assembly OGXM01 (sample SAMEA3541579, study PRJEB24748) | human gut metagenome | biome: human gut; feature: human-associated habitat; material: faeces | place: China | collected 2012 | reverse complement strand
TGCGGCTCATGCAGTGCTACCTGATGCCGGATGAAACTGCCCTGCGGGAACTGTCCGAGGGCGTTATCGAAAAGCTGAAACTGCTGACCGATGCGGAGTTTTCCAATCTGGAATTTTCCCCGGACTGACTTTTGCCGCCTGCAGGCGGCGTACATAAGGACTACCAATTTCTTGAAAACATGATATACTTATTGCTGTACCTTGTTTCCATCAAGGCCCGTGGGAGATGATTGTAGAAATGAATAAAATAACATTAAAAGAAATCCGTTTCAAAAAATTAAAAGGGTTGTCAAACGTAACCATCAAATTCTCAAAGCCTCTAACAGCTATTATGGGCGTCAATGGGTCCGGAAAAACAACTGTAATACATGCATTAGCATGCTTGTACAATCCAGACGGGAACGGTGAGAATCATATATTTCCTGAATTTTTTACTCCAAATACAGATGCTTCATGGTCTGGCAGTGAATTGGAAGCCGTTAACGAAATTATTGGAACCGATGGTGTTCCTACATTGCTTCCACCTAAAAAGTATTACAAGGCGTTCGACCGCTGGGCACCACGTTATCAGACTCGTTCAAAGAGAAACGTATATTATATTGGAATAGAAACCTGCCTCCCGGATATTGAAAAGAAAAACCAAACAACAAAAATTTCATATGTTTCTCAATGCCAAACCAGCAATGTGGCACGAAAAACAATTCAAGGTGCAGCGGGCATTCTAAACAAAAATTATACTGCATTGATGGACAATTGCTATAAAGGAACTCATTTTCCGGGCGTTGAGTTAAGCGATGGTCTCAAATACTCATCACTTAGCATGGGGTCAGGTGAGCAGCGCACAATTAAAATTCTTGAAAAAGTCACTCGTGCAGAAAAATATTCACTAATTTTAGTCGATGAACTTGATTTGCTACTTCATGTATCTGCTTTTCGGAAATTAGTTAAAGAACTCAATAGAATAGCTGTTGAGAAGAAATTACAAATTGTATTCACAACTCACTCATTAGAAATTCTTTCTATGTCTGAATATATCGGAATACAATATATTGAAAATGTAACGTCCCCCACAGGATCAGCAAACTCATTCGTTTATGATAGACTCAGTGAAGAACTGATTTATAACATGTCCGGCGAATGTAATAAACCCGTCAAAATATATGTGGAAGATTCCCTTGCGAAAGATATTGTTCACGAAATTGTTAGAGACTTGCAAATGACATTTCTTGTTGAGATTTGCAAATTTGGCGCAATCGAAAACGCTTTCACCCTTGCCGCAAGCTTTATCATAGAGCAAAGAGATACTAGAAACATCCTTATTGTCACTGATGGTGATAAATACTGTACTGATTCCGAAAGGATGGATCACATTGAGAAAAAATTATGTGGGACAGAAGATGATGCTGAAGACAAACGTCAGGCAGCACTTCAGTTGATTCATCAATTTTCCTTACCCACTAGCACCCCACCAGAAAAATTTTTACATCAAATAATATTGGAAACATTTCCTCAAGATAATAGTATCTATCAAGCTGCTCAAGCGATTCAGGGCGTTAATGATTCGCATGAATGGATTAGTAACATTTGTGATCGATTGGATGAAAGCCAAGAGACAATTATCAGAGAAATTTTTAAATACGCAAGCAGCCATGAACTGTTCCTTTCTTATATTGACAATATAAAGACGTGGCTGAGCCAACACCAAAACATCTAACTGTCTGAGGGTACAATCAAAAGCTGAGATTGATAGTCACTGTGCATCTTCCGAGCCTGTGTTTTTCGCCAACTGATTTTTGCCGCCTACAGGCGGCGTACATAGAAAAAAGTTACAAACCCTAAAAGATGCGGTCTTGATAGCATCACTCCGTTCGTGTTATACTATTATTACTTTACCATTTCAGATTCAAAACAGAAAGCGAGGAAAGCCAATGGACAACGAAAAACGCTCTCCCATCGACCGCCTGCTTTTTGCAACCTTCCTGAAGGGTCGCACATCTTCTCGTGACCTTTTGGATGAAAAAGGCGAAATGACCCCAGAGGACAACCAGAAAATTTTGAACGAGACCAACGAGATCATCAACGATGATTCTACCTACCCGTTCATCAGCTACCTATCCGACCTCCTTGCAAAATCCAAGCCGTCCGATGCCGCAGTCAAACAGCTGCATAGTCTCATCGACCAGATTTCCGCAGCCACCGGGCATGACAGCACAGACATTTTCCGTGTGCTTCTGGCGAAGCTGATTGAAAAGCCCGAAGAACAGCAGACATTCGACACTCTGCTGGAACTGGCTGAAAAGATTGCCGCAAAACACTAAAATAACTTTACATGGAATCCATGGCGAGTGACCTATATGGTTGCTCGCTTTTTTCTTTACCCTAAAATCGGAAGGAGGAACGCAATGCCAAACAAAACCGAAGAATATCTCGCCCTTGTCCAGCGCACGGCCAACGGCCTGACACGTTACTGGGAAAGCTGGACGGACTATCTGACCACCGCATCCCGGCTGTACAAGTACCCCTTTGCAGATCAACTCATGATCTACGCCCAGCGCCCGGATGCCACCGCCTGCGCCGACTTTGACATCTGGAACAACCGGATGAACCGCTATGTGCGCCGGGGTGCCAAGGGCATCGCCCTACTGGATGAATCCAGCGGATTTCCCCGCCTGCACTACGTTTTTGACGTAAGCGACACCGGGGTGCGCCGCAATTCCCGCGACCCGGAGGTGTGGCAATACAACGACGACCTGAAGCAGCCGGTTTCGGAAATGTTGAGCAAGACCTACGGCATCAGCGGAGAGCGTGTCAGCCAGCAGCTTGCGGATGTTGCCGGGAAGTTGGTCGCTGATTACTGGGATAACAACGGTGGAGACATCCGTGCCATCGTTGACGGTTCGCTGCTGATGGATTATGATGAAGCCGGGGTGGAGATGCAGTTCAAAAGCGCCGCCGCCATCAGCGTCACCTACACGCTGCTGGAACGCTGCGGCTTTGAGCCTGCCGGGTGGTTCGACAAGGACGATTTTCAGGCAATCTACAATTTCTCCACCCCGGATGCCGTCTTTGCCCTCGGCGCAGCCGTCAGCGACATGAGCCGGGAGGTGCTGCGGAACATTGAGCGCACCGTAAAAACCACCATTCGCCGCCGCAATGCAGAAAGGAGCCAATATGAATACGAACAGCAGGAACGTGACCTACTCGACCGTCGGGGACTACCAGCTCCCGAACCTGACCCTGAACCAGCCCCGGAAGCCGCTGGGCAAGTACGGCAGGCTGCGCCGGACGTACCTGATGAACCATCGCCCGGTGCTGTACAACACGATGCTCCTGAACGGGAGCCTATACCCGCACCTGATGGAGGTGGAGCAGACGGCAGAGAGCCGGATGCAGCAGAGCATGGAGCAGTTGCTGAAGCAGAACCCGGCCCCGGACAAGGAGCAGAATCAGATGGCGTGGGTGCAGCACATGAACAGCCTGAAAGCGCAAGCCGAGGAACTGGTGCTGACGGAGCTGATCTACAGCTAAGTTTCTTCGATGCCCACATCCCTACCGAAGCTGAACAAATTGGAAAAATCGACCAAGCGGAGAGCGAAAAATTGCCCTCCGCTTTTGTTTTGTCGCAGGCTGAAATCGAAAACGAATTGCGTAAGCACGGTTCAGGGTTTGCAGGCGGTAAGCAGCGGATCATCGAACTGTACCAGACACAGCCCGACCGCAAACTCCGCGCTAAAGCATTGGCGAAAGAGTACGGCATCGGCGGACATTCGCAGGATTTTCTGGATGGCAGCAGCGGTTTTGTAAATCATGATGGAAAAGGACTTGAATTTGACCACTACCCGGATCATCAAAAGGTTACGTTAAGCTGGACACAGGTCGAGAAATACATCGACCTGATGATTCAGTCTGACCGCTACCTGACCGATAAGGAAAAAGAGCATCGTGCCGCCGTGCAGGAAGCGGAACGACAGCTCCCAATGCTGGATGGTGATGCCGCTGCCGAATACAATGCTCTGAAAGAGCAGTACCCCAATACCCTGATTGGCTTTGAACTGGGCGGATATTTTCTGTTCTATGACAAAGATGCAATCACTGTAAAGGAAGTTTTTCGTTCTAATTTGCTGTCACAGGAAAATGCGCTGGGAAAAGTCAAAGTGACCGGCTTTTTGCGCAGAGAGTGGGTAGCAAAATCGCAGAAGCTGTGGGCCGAGGGCAACAGCATCTATCTAGCCGGACAGGGCGGAGATGGTACCCACCATCAGACAAAATATCTGCGAGAGGAAGATTATCTGCCGATCGGCATCATCATCAAGCTAGATGGCCGGGATTTCCGTGTGGATCACGTCAACTTCATGTTCAAATTCGTCAGCTTGCAGGACATGGACTTGACCAACAGCGGACAGCCCATCTTCCGGGTTGAACGGTTGCCCAATATCCGGGAACTGTATGAACAGCAGCAGGATGAAATTATTGACGTTTCTCCTGAAAAGGCTGTTGATTACAAGGTCGGTGACGAAGTTGTTGTTGACCTTCCCACCCGAACCATCGAAGGCAAAATCGGCTATGTAGGCGAAATGGATGTTCGCATCGACACCAGCGCGCATGGGCAGTCGTGGGATAACGAGGTACTCAACAAGCAGCAATTCGAGGACGGTCTGCGGCGGGATGAACCTACACCTGATGAGGAACTGGACAAGTTGCCTATCTCTGTGGAGGTCAATGGCGAGTGGCAGACCTTTCCGGATGCTGCTGCCGCAGACGAAGCCCTGAACGCTGAACCGATGCCGGAAGCCGCAGGAAATTTTCACATCACGGATGATAATTTGGGTGTCGGAGGCCCCAAGCAGAAATTCGCCCGCAATATTGAAGCCATCCAGACCTTGCGCACTTTGGAGCAGGAGCATCGCGGTGCCACCGCCGAGGAGCAGCAGGTGCTTTCGCAGTATGTAGGCTGGGGCGGTCTTGCAGATGTCTTTGACCCCAACAAGGAAAACTGGTCTGCCGAGTACACCCAACTGAAAGGGTTGCTCACCGAAGAGGAGTATGCCGCCGCCCGCGCTTCCACTCTGAATGCCCACTATACCTCTCCGGTGGTAATTCGCGCCATCTATGATGCTGTGGAAAAGATGGGCTTCCAGTCTGGAAATATCTTGGAGCCTTCCATGGGTATTGGCAACTTTTTCGGTATGCTGCCCTCTGGCATGGCTGACAGCCGTCTGTATGGTGTGGAACTGGATTCCATCACCGGACGCATCGCCCAAAAACTATATCCACAGGCCGACATTACGGTTGCTGGCTTTGAAACCACCGACCGCCGAGATTTTTACGACCTTGCCGTAGGTAATGTCCCTTTCGGTCAGTACAAAGTCAACGACAAAGCGTACAACAAACTGGGTTTTTCTATCCACAACTACTTTTTCGCCAAGACTATCGACCAGATCCGACCGGGCGGCGTGATTGCTTTCGTGACCAGCCGTTTCACGATGGACAGCAAAGACAGCAGTGCCCGCAAGTACATGGCGGAACGTGCTGATTTGCTGGGAGCCATCCGCTTACCCAACAACGCTTTTAAGGCAAATGCAAGCACCGAGGTTGTTTCGGATATCCTCTTTTTGCAGAAGCGTGACCGCCCTGCAGACATCGAACCTGCATGGGTGCAGCTGGGGCAGACCGAAGATGGCTTCAATATCAATCAGTATTTTGTAGACCATCCGGAAATGGTGCTGGGAAATTTGGAACTAGAAAGCACCCAGTACGGCCATGACCTGACCGTTGCATCAATCGAAGATGCAAACCTTGCAGACCAGCTTACCGAAGCGGTGCAGCACATCGAGGGCCAGTTCACTGCGGTGGAGATTGCCGCTCCGGACGTTGCCGATGCGGAAGTGCAGCGCAAAACGCTGCCCGCAGACCCGACTGTGAAGAATTTTAGCTATACGGTTGTTGATGGCGAGATCTACTACCGAGAGAACTCTATCATGACGCAGATCGAACTGTCCGACAACGCCAAAGGCCGTGTAGCTGGTATGGTGGAGTTGCGGCAGATCGTCAACGAACTGATTCAGCAGCAGCTGAATGACTTCCCGGACGAGGACATTAAGGCATCGCAAGCAAAATTGAACGCCGCCTACGATGCCTTTACTGCAAAATACGGGCTGATCAACGACAAGAAAAATGCCCGCCTGTTCGATGATGACAGTTCCTACTATCTGCTCTGCTCGCTGGAGAATCTGGACGAGAATAAAAATCTTAAGTCCAAGGCAGATATGTTCACCAAGCGGACGATTCGGCCAGAGCGTGTTGTCACCAGCGTGGATACCCCCAGTGAAGCACTGGCAGTGTCCATCGGGGAACACGGCAAAGTAGACCTGCCTTATATGGCAGAACTGCTGGGCACACCCGGCGAGTACAGGCGCATTACCACCGAACTGTCCGGTGTGATTTTCAAAGATCCCGCCGCCGATGCAGACGACCCGGAAGCCGGCTGGCAACCTGCGGACGAGTATCTTTCCGGCAATGTGCGGAATAAACTGCGCATGGCTCAGCTTGCCGCTGAAAGCCACCCGGAGTTCAAGATCAATGTGGAGGCTTTGACCAAAGCGCAGCCGAAGGACCTTGAAGCATCAGAAATCGACATCCGACTGGGTGCCACATGGCTGAATCCCGCCATTGTGCAGCAGTTTATGATGGAGACTTTTCAGCCGCCCTACCGCATCCGCTATAACAACCTGATCCAAGTCCGCTACTCTCCATTTACGTCCGAATGGCGCATCGGCAACAAATCTGCCGCCGGAATGTATGATATCATGTCCACCGAAACCTACGGCACCCACCGGGCCAACGCCTACAAGATTTTGGAGGACACCTTGAATTTGCGGGACTGCCGCATTTATGATACCATTGAGGAGGACGGTAAAGAGCGGCGTGTCCTGAACCAAAAGGAGACGATGCTTGCCCAGCAGAAGCAGCAGGCCATCAAGGATACCTTTGCAGGCTGGGTTTGGCAAGACCCGCAGCGGCGGAATCTGCTGGTGAAGCAGTATAACGAATTGTTCAATAGTACCCGGCCCCGCGAGTATGACGGAAGCCATATCCATTTTGTCGGTATGAACCCGGAGATCAATCTGCGGGAACATCAGCGCAATGCAGTTGCTCATGTGCTTTATGGTGGGAACACCCTGCTCGCCCACGAGGTGGGTGCCGGCAAAAGTTTTGAGATGGCAGCTTCGGCAATGGAATCTAAGCGTTTGGGCCTGTGTCAGAAAAGCCTGTTCGTGGTACCCAACCATCTGACCGAGCAGTGGGCCAGCGAGTTCCTGCGGCTATACCCCAATGCAAAGCTGCTCGTTACCAGCAAGAAAGACTTTGAACCCGCCAATCGAAAGCGTTTTTGCGCCCGCATCGCAACCGGCGACTACGATGCCGTCATTATCGGCCACTCGCAGTTTGAGAAAATCCCTCTTTCTGCGGAACGGCAGGCACGGATCATCGAAGATCAGATCGAGGAAATCGAAAATGCCATTGCAGAGGCCAAAGAACAGTCCGGTGAGCATTTTACCGTGAAACAGATGGAAAAGACACGGAAAACACTGGAGGTGAAACTGAAAAAGCTACAGTCCACCGACCGCAAGGATGATGTGGTCACATTTGAACAATTAGGCGTAGATAGGTTATTTGTGGACGAGAGCCAGAACTACAAGAACCTATATCTTTACACCAAGATGCGCAATGTTGCTGGCCTTTCTACCTCCGAAGCACAGAAGTCCAGCGATATGTTCGGCAAGTGTCGTTATCTGGATGAAGTGACTGGCGGGCGCGGCGTGATTTTCGCAACGGGAACGCCCATCAGCAACTCCATGACGGAAATGTACACCCTGATGCGCTATTTGCAGTACAGCACTCTCCAGCAGAAACAACTGACCCACTTTGATGCATGGGCTTCTACGTTTGGCGAGACCACCACGGCCATTGAGCTTGCGCCGGAAGGAACCGGCTACCGTGCGCGCACACGTTTTGCCAAGTTCTTTAACCTGCCGGAGCTGATGAATATGTTCAAGGAGGCAGCGGACATCAAGACTTCCGACCAGTTGCATCTGCCTGTTCCGGAAGCCAAGTTTGAAACTGTCGTGGTCAAACCCTCGGAGATCCAGCAGGACATGGTGAAATCCCTGAGCGAACGTGCTGCTGAGGTGCATAGCGGTGCGGTTGACCCCTCGGTGGACAATATGCTGAAGATCACCTCGGACGGACGTAAAATCGGCCTTGACCAGCGGCTGATGAATCCGCTCACCCCGGATGACCCGGACAGCAAGCTGAATGCCTGCGTCGACAATGTTCTGCGTATCTGGAACGAAACCAAAGAGGATAATCTGACGCAGCTGATTTTCTGCGATATGTCCACGCCCAAGGGAGACGGCTCGTTCAATGTCTACGATGATATTCGCACAAAGCTGCTTGCCGCCGGGGTGCCGGAATCGGAGGTCGAGTTCATCCACAACGCTGATACTGAAGGTAAGAAAGCGGATTTGTTCTCCAAAGTCCGCAGCGGCAAGGTGCGTGTCCTGCTGGGCAGCACTGCAAAGATGGGCGCAGGCACCAATGTCCAGACCCTGCTGGTGGCCGTGCATCATCTGGATGTAGGCTGGCGACCGTCCGATATGACCCAACGCAACGGCCGAATCATCCGTCAGGGCAACAAAAACAAACAAGTTTACGTCTATAATTACGTCACGGAGGGGACATTCGATGCCTACCTCTGGCAAACGCTGGAAAACAAGCAGAAGTTTATTTCGCAGATCATGACGAGCAAATCTCCGATGCGCTCCTGTGATGATGTGGATGAGCAGGCTCTTTCGTATGCCGAGGTCAAGGCCCTATGCGCAGGCGACCCGCGCATCCGGGAAAAGATGGATCTGGATGTGCAGGTAGCAAAGCTCAAGGTGCTGCGCTCGGATTACCAGAACCAGAAATATCGTCTGGAAGATAAGCTGCTCAAGCATTACCCGGAGGAAATTCAGAAAGCGAAGAACCGTATTGCGGCTCTGAAAAACGATGCCCAAATCGCAGACGCACACCCGCAGGATAAGGAGAACTTCTGCGGCATGACGATCAAGGGCATGGTGTTCGATGAGAAAAAAGCAGCTGGTGAGCGGCTGATGCTCGCCTGCAAGGAGATGCCGAATGCGGATATGATGCTGCTGGGCACCTATCGCGGCTTTGAGCTGAACATTCGCTTTGACAGTTTCAAGAATGAGCATCAAATCGTTCTCCGCGGCGAGCTGAGTTATCCGGTACCGCTGGGCGATGACCCTCGCGGCAACATCGTCCGTCTGGACAATGCCATCGGCAATTTTGCCGACCGCATTGCCGATGCTGATGCCGCACTGGATTCTCTGGAACAGCAGAAGCAGGCCGCAGAGGTTGAAATCGCCAAGCCGTTTGCGCAGGAGGAAGAACTGCAAACCAAATCTGCCCGCCTTGCAGAATTGGATGCGCTGTTGAACATGGAGCATCAGTCCAGCCGGACAGAACCCGAAGCGGAAGAAAAGCCGGATGCCCGCCCCTCTGTGCTGGCAGCTCTGGAAGAAAAGGCTGATAAAGTGGAGCCTGTCCGACCATTCAAATCTTACTTGGATAAGGATGGTGATGCCCGGTGACGGAGCACCGTGACCAGCAGATCCATTTTCGTGTCAGCAAAGTCGAACTGGAACGCATTCGTCAGAAGATGGAAAGTTGCGGTATTTTGAGCATTGGCTCTTATCTGCGAAAAATGGCTCTGGATGGTTACTGCCTGAATCTTGATTTACCACAGCTGCGTCGGATGGCGTACCTTCTTCAGAATTGCAGCAACAACCTGAATCAGGTGGCGAAACGGGCCAATGAAAGCGGGCAGCTCTATGCCGCCGATTTAGAGGACTTGCGTAGTCGGTTGGATGAGCTGATAGCTATTGGCAAGCAACTTCTCGCCAAACTCACCGAACTCTAAAAAATTTCCCGCAGTAGGAGGCTGCGGGTTTACATAACGGTTGACACCCTTGCAAGGCAAGGGGCGATACCTTTATAATAGGGGCGAAAAAGAAAGGCTGGTGTTTGATATGAGGTTTTTATTCAAGATGATGCTTGCCCCGATCTCTCTGTTCGTGGCTTTTCTGGCTCTGATGGCAAAGTGGCTGCTTACTCTGTCCAGCTATGTTGTCGCGCCGTTGATGCTGTATATCTTTGGCTGCGGCATCTACACCGTCTACCGCCAGACTTGGGATCAATTTCTGATTCTGCTGGTTGCCGAATTTCTCTGCTTTGTCCTTTTTGTCGGCGCAACTGCAATGGTGGAGGGCGTTGAGAAATTCAGCGGTTGGCTCCGGGACCTGATTTGATTTTGAATCTTCTTGCCGCCTTCGGGCGGCTTTTTCATTTAGGAGGTGATCTGCTCTGGCTGCTACTCGTCTGATCGCACTGCATCAGCACAAAGGAAAATCTATTGCCGCCTGCCTGAAAGACCGCACCAACTATGCACAGAATCCTGACAAGACTGAAAAAGGCGAACTTGTCAGCAGCTATCAATGCAGCCCGCTTACTGTGGACGAGGAGTTCATGCTCACAAAAAAGCTGTACGAGCAGGCCACCGGGCGCAGCCAAAAAAGTAACATTATCGCCTATCAGATACGGCAATCTTTCCGACCTGGTGAAATTACGGCTGAAGAAGCAAACCGCATCGGTTATGAGTTGGCCTCCCGGTTTCTGAAAGGCAAACACGCTTTTATCGTTGCAACGCATACCGATCGGGAACACATTCACAATCACATTATCTATAACTCGACCACTCTGGACGGCACAAGAAAATTCCGGGATTTTTTCTTTTCCGGTCTGGCAGTGCAGCGGTTGAGCGACCTGATTTGTCTGGAGCATCAGCTGTCAGTCATTGAAAAGAAGCCTTACCGGGAACGGCAGAAGCGCATCACTTACCCACCAAAGGAGAGCAACCGCGACCGGCTGTGCAGTGTAATCGACGAGATTTTGCAGCAGAAGCCCACCGACTACGAAGATTTTCTGCAAAAGCTGGAACAGCAGGGCTATGAAATCAAACGCGGCAAATACACTTCCGTTAAAGGCGCACGGCAGAAACGCTTTATCCGGTTAAAGACACTGGGTGCCGGGTACAGCGAGGATGAAATCAAAGCAGTCATTGCCGGAAAAGCCGAACACCGCCCACATCAGAAGCAACCTCCCAAAGAGCAGCCGTTCCAGTTGCTGGTTGACATTCAAGCAAAACTTGCCGAGGGCAAAGGTGGCGGCTACGAACGCTGGGCGAAGAAGTACAACTTGAAAGAGATGTCCAAAACGCTGATTTTTTTGCAGGAGCAGAAAATCGGCAGTGCGGATGACCTGAAAGAGCGTGCTGATGCTGCACTTTCTCGCTATCACAAACTGGGCGATTCCATCAAGGCCGCCGAGAAGCGTATGGCAGAAATCGCCGTCCTCCGGGCGCACATCGTCAACTATGCCAAGACCCGGCCTGTATACGATGCTTACCGCAAATCCGGGTACAGCTCCAAATTTTTGGAAGCGCACCGGGAAGAAGTCACGCTGCATAAGACGGCGAAAGCCGCTTTCAATGAATCCGGCCTGAAAAAGCTGCCCAAAGTGAAAGACCTGAATGCAGAGTATTCGGCTTTGCTCACCAAGAAAAAAGCACTCTACCCAGAGTACCGAAAGACACGGGATGAGATGCAGGAAATCGTAAAAGCACAGAAGAATGTGGAACTGTTCTTTGCGGAGGAAAAGGACTCCAAGCAAGTCGAGCAGATCCGATAAAACAGTCCCTGAGAACTTTGCCGCTTATCCGGCAGGGTTCTCAGGGTCTTTTTTGCTTATTGCTCAGTCTGTACTTGGAACGGCTTTTCCGGCAGTTTCAATTTGTTTGGCAACCATATTTTCCAATTCCCCCGTAATCGTTGCACAATTTGCAACACGATAATTCCAGAAGTAAGAAACGCCTTCACACTCCTCAACGGACAAATCGCTGTTGACCAAAAGCAGTCGGTCGGAGGTTACTTTCAGCTTTTCGCACAGAGCAGCATATTTTCCATAATCAATGCTTCGGCTGGACGATTTGGCTTCCACCCAGAAGAATTTTCCGTTGATGGAAAACGCAACATCCAGTTCATGCGTGCTCCCTGCGGATGCCGCTTCTGAAAGAATCACATTGGAGCAAAGCGAAACTTCTGCGCCCTGCTCCTCCTGATAGCGATTCAAAATCTGCTGAACCTGATGCTCCACAAAAAGTTCCAGCCACTTCCCGCTCAGGAAATGCCGGACAGTCTCATTTTGCGCAAGCTCATAGACGATATTCTGCGGATAGATCACAATGGATGCAAAAAGTCCCATTTTATCCCACGTCTGAGCGATTTCCGAAAGTGTGGCAAACGAATTCTTGGAAGTACCCTTTGGGATACGAAACGAAAAAGAGCCGTCACTCTGCATATGTGTCCGAATAAAC
>OGXM01001518.1_pt1 | contig 12519 bp, 7 predicted proteins | sample 1576271 | NCBI WGS metagenome assembly OGXM01 (sample SAMEA3541579, study PRJEB24748) | human gut metagenome | biome: human gut; feature: human-associated habitat; material: faeces | place: China | collected 2012 | reverse complement strand
TATCTAAATCTTTGTATGAATCGTCAAATCCTTCAACAGCGTGTTTTATATTTAAAACAGATTTAGATGTACGTAAACTTATGTTACCTTTATTTTCTGAAACTGACAAATTTTTTTCTTCTGAGATGAAAGTTGGCTTCACTTTGAATTCAAAAACACCTGCATCCTCTGTGCTGAGAACGAACTTATCAGACATGGACCATGTAATTTCTTCAGATTCTAACTGCCCTGCAGGAATGGTTATTTCCTCAGGAGAGACAGTTATATCATCCAGATAGGCTTCAGGTATTCCTTCATAATTCAACATACATTTTACATCATGATTGGAAACTTTGTCGAACTTAATTTTAAACTTATAACTAATAGGAGCAGAATCAAGAATCTTATCCCCTTCTACAGTTCGTTCAAAGGTCGCAGAATTATCATTCGCCCCATCAAAGAATGTTACAATAGTGAAAGCTTCTTTCTTAATCACTACTTTCGCTTCATATGCCATTTCTGCAATTTTATATCCGGTCACATTGGCTACCACTCCTAATTCATAGGTCATTTCCGGCAAAGTAGTTGCTGCAAAGCTAAAATCATCATCTTTGAGTCCTACAGTAACAGAAGCTTCGGTTGAACCGGCAGGAATAACAATCTTCGTTGCACTCAGTTCCACTTTATCAGTTGGAATATTCGTACAGATAGGAGTAAAAGTTACTACTGCGTCTTCTGGAGAAGGCTGAATAGCAAAAGTGTAGGTTCTCCTGGTTTCTCCATTCAATTGCAAGGTTCTATCTTGCTGATAAATTGCTTCCAAATTCATATTGGATGAATTACCACTACCCTCTATTGTAAACGAAGGCTGATTGTTTGGAAAATCTTTCAAATTCAGACTTTCATCCTCCTGACATGAAAACATCAGTCCGGAAATCAATAATAATGATATATATTTATTGGATATCAACATAGTATTTCTTTTTTTATTATAAATCATTAGGCCAAACAGAAGGTTCGGTTGCATTCTTTTTATAGAAAAGAGAAGGTTCTTTCAAAGGAGAACCATACAATACTTCAGCTCCCTCCAGACGCTTCCAAATATCATTATAATTATTTGGGAAGGGAGCAAATCCCATAAACCAGCCGTAACCATCGTTCATTAACCTTTGAGCTGTACTAGCATTCAAGTCTCCTCCACGGCGTTCATTATATTCAGAAGATACTCCTGAACACTGTTTTAAGGTCATCTGACCCAAAGCTGGAGCTGTTGAGCCATAATTCGCTACAGCAATATCAGTATACTCTTTAGCGTCAACCCCATCTACTTGATCCAAAGAATGCATTTTACCCCAACAGAAAACCGTAACAAGTTTATCAGGCATAGCCCGCTTTGTTTCGAGACAAAGACGTGCTCCTGCTTCATACGAGGGGAAAGCAAATGAGGGGTTGTTTACATCCACATTTGGGTCAGACCATTCATCATCAAAGTTGACACCATCCAAATCATAAGCATAACAATAGCGAGCTAATTCACGAGCAAAGTCTTTACATCCTTGAGGGGAAAGCTGAGCTACACCAGCCATATCATGATTACCCAATATACCCAAAATTACTTTAATGCCACGCTTACGTAAGGGCTGAATCAGCGTTTCATTGTTGTCCAACAAGTACTGCACATTAGGATTGCACTTAACGTAAGGACGACCGGAAGCTGCGTCATAATTGATATTTGCTGCAAACAATACCACGGCATCCCAAAGGTATTTGCCATTTTCCAATTGGAAAGAAAGCGCATTCAGCGGATTAACATCATTCACTTCAATGAACAAAAAACCTTTTGGTTTGTCTTCCCCTTTGAATACATCCCCTTTCTTACGCATGTCGTTCACGAAATACATGCAGTGACGAGATTCTTCGTTGTTGAATTGGATGTCACTGCCTGCCTCGTTGACAGTCAAAGGTATGGCATAGGTCACATCTTCCTCCAAGGCTTCACCACCAGTCACGGACAAGGAAAGCTCAGCTGTTTTGGAGTCTGGATTGATAGTCATCAATCCTTCATCACCCAAAGTTATCAGTTCTTTAGGAAAAAGCTTGAACGTTGTCTCGTGTTCCTTGTTGTAGGCTTCCAGGTAAGCGGCATCCACTTCGACCTTGACGGAAGAAGACACGGTGGGGGCTTTAGTCAATCCCAAACGCACTGAAGTCTTATAATTTTCGGTAAACAAGTCGATAATATTGGTCACACGATTAGACTTGGCGTCACGCAAATAACCATTCTTGGCATAAATATCTTCATACTGCGACTCATCGGGAAGCTTACCTATCTCCAAAGTATCTTCACAGGAAGCTAAGAATACTGCCACGACTGCCATCATAGAGGCAAACAATGAATATTTTATTTTTCTAACTTTCATAAATCTTATTTTTTAAGTTCGGGTAGTTCAACATTAATCCAAGTGGGAGTAGTGTTTCCTGTAAGATCATTGCCATTACCAGTATGGTCAATAATCTTGGAACCAGTCCCTTCATTAAATTTCCAATAAGCAATAAGCCCTTCTGAGTGTGGGTCCACCATATACGGATTGGATGCAATTTCTTCGGCCGTGCGGGCAACATTCCAAACTCTCACTTCCGAAATCTCCCCCGGTAACCAACGACCAGGTTCCCAAGAGTATCCGATATAACAGCTACTAGACAAGTCGATAGCTCTAGTTGCAGAATTGTCAGAATAAACTTTTTCGCCATTCTTGTAATAACTGCGTTCACCTGTATCAGCATTATAAACTGTAGCAATATGGACGAACTCATCAACAGGTAGGCCATCTACTACGTTTGCGCCCGGGAAGTTTCCGCCGGGAGCCACACATTGGTATTGGTCTCTTGGGCGGTCTCCATCACCAATACGGACAAGAAACTCACCTTCTACACCAAAGATTGTACTCAAAGCATTATCACGACCGTCCGTCCAGTCACTGCTGCGTACCAAGGCTTCTACCGTAATAACTCTAAGTGAATTCACTTTACTATAGTCTTTCCAATATACCGGAAAATAATTTTCATCAATATTGGCTACCACATTTATCAAAGCAGCACCTTTGAATACAAAGTAAACTGTCTTTTTACTTTCCAATACGGGGATATCAGCATTGACAATGGTTACAGGAAGCACAAAGCGTTTTTCACGGTTCAGTTCGTGTGTTCCTTTGAAATTAATCACTACATCGTTACTATTGACAGCTCCTTTTTCAATGGTCACTGTCTTGTTGGGAATTTCATAGTAATTGACCGGCAGAACTTCGGCATGGTCATCATAGTTCATGTTGTACGAAGCTGTTAATGCCGGAGCAGCATCGAACGTGATGGAGATATCTTGATTAGCCGGACTCGCTAGTCGATAGGACAAGCTACGGGTAGCTTCCTTCACATCTGCCTTAATCAGTAAGTCATCGGTAATGGTGGCCGAAGTAATGTATAATTTATTATCATAGTGATGTTCTTCGTCCACATTTTCAGAGTTACACCCCATAACTAAAAACAGGGTTACCAAACTCAGATAGTTATAATATTTCATAAATTCTTTACTTGTTAGGATTCATTATATTAATTACATTTTTAAGGAAAGAATAGTTGGTCGAATAATAGTCACTTTCCACGTTCATGATTAATAAGCCACGACGCGTGTAAGTAGTGACCGGCTTCCACAACCAACTAGCAGCACCAACAGCTGCCGACACTTTGTTACCACTTTCCACTGTCCCCCAATAACCGATAGTCTTGTTCTTGTCATCAGCCTTTGGCATCTGCACACAAACTATCATATTGTCCAACGGCACAGGATTGGCACCTTCATACTGATGCATGACTTCTTTTCCAGCTTCTTCGGCCAACTGAATCTTAACATCCAAATCTCCTTCACCGGTAGACAGTTCCGTTCGCACAATTATATGGCTGCAGTTCATCAGGAAGCCCATGTTATCCGGAGCAATGTATTGCGCATTGCCATAAAAAACAAGAAATTTGTCTGTATGCCTTGATTTCCAAGTGCTGATAATATCAAAGAAACCCTTTTGGCGAGCGATATATGTACGCAAAGGCTCATCCTTCAAGCTCACCAATGAACGGCCAACGTAATCAACAATAACACCATCATAATTATACTTGTCTACCAATGACAACATCTCTTCAGTTCTCTTAGTAAAGTATTCTTGTCTTTCAGTCTCAGTCAACTCAGGATTTGCCTCTAGCATCAAATCCCACTCTGCTTCAAACTGGGCATAAGAAAATGTATATCCAATTTTAGTACCTTTTCTACGCACTTCATTCATCTCCTCAAGCAATCCTGCTCCTATTTCGGACGGATTGTTCAAAGAAATATAATCCACGCTGTCGGGCAGGGCTGTCAGGCGTTCACCCTGTTTTACAGGATTGGCCACATTACTGAATGAAACAAACAACACATGGTGATCGCTGGCTTTAAAAGCATTCAAGTCTTTCAAGTAGTCCTCATATAATTGTGGATTCTGTTCCTCCAATGAAGGAGTATGAATATCTAGGCTTTCTACTTCAGTCCAATCTTCACATGAAGAAAGAGAAAATGAAGCCGCCATTCCCAAAGCCAAGCACAACCCACTATTCAATATATTATTTTTCATAAATTTTGCTATATTAAAATACATCATTAATTATTCTTAGCCCACCACAAATCTTTAGCCATGTTATCCTGACCTCCCAAATAAGTGTTCACGGCAAATTGAATATTCTCTATATTATCATTATATTCAGAAGCTGGATAGGGGATGCGACGCGCACCTCTTTCTGAGTCAACCACTCCACCGCTCTTGTTGCCGTCATCCGTAGCGGGCAAGAGGTTCGGGTAACCGGTACGACGGTAATCGGCCCAAGCTTCGTTACCTAGCTGCCAATTGGCAATCCATTTCTGAATAATGATACGTTCCTGCTTCTCTTCAGGAGTAGCATTTTCATTCCATTTTACAGTTAGCTTGGTTAACTCATCAGCGTATGAATTAAGTCCTTTGTTCGGGTCAGTATAAGAGATGCTGTTTTTAGTATCTTTGTTCATATATTGGTCTGCACCATCTACTCCCCATTGTTCGAAAGACAAACGGATGCCCTGCTCGTAAAAATCTTTGGCTTCGCCACCTGTATTGAATCCATAAATGGCTTTAGCTTCTGCACGGAGAAATGCGACTTCGGCAGCATTCATCCAGTAGAGAGGATCTGTAGGCTTCAGATTCACGCCGGAATATTTATGTCCTACTGTATTCAAGTCAGGAATCGAAATGCCTCTGCGCATACCTACATATTCATAACCATCCCATTCAGATTTCACAAAATATTTCTCACGACGGGGATCATTGTAACCATTCATGTAGCAAATAATATCAGCTGCAGCATGAGTATCACCACCTGTAAGACATTCTTTTTTGTCATCATTGTGAGAAAGAACATGGTTGTACTGGGTAGCCGTGTAAATTGGATTAGTTACTGAGCCGGCAAAATACCTCCATGCGGCATTATCAGCGTTCTGTTCAATAACACCTCCGTATTGAGGATCCAATGCTTCTTCCACCATCTTTCGTGCAGTAGTAGGGTCAGCATTCACAATGCGCATGGCCAAACGTAATTTCAAAGAGTTGGCAAAACGAATCCATTTCTTTACATCTCCACTGTAAATATAGTCAGCAGATGCTGTCAGACGGTCATTCGACTGTTCGTTCATGATTTTGATAGAAGCATTCAGCTCTTCAAAAAATTTGGCATACACCTGTTGTTCAGAATCATACGGTGACTTAATAGAACCGTCAACACCAATTTGGGAATACGGAATCGGTCCGTAAGCATCGGTTACCCGATGCATAGCCGCCACCTTGATTACTTGAGCAATGGCCAGTGGAAGCGGATTATTGGTATTCTGAGATACAATTTCCACCACATTAAGGTTGGAGAATAATACAGGTAATACACGGTCGCTCTTCAAAAAGACACGTGTCCAGTCATCTGTCGGGTTATAGTTGGAAATAGTAGCTTTCCAGGTGGATTGTGAATCTGCAAAATAACCTCCCAAAGGACCGCCCAACAAACAGTCTGTAAACTGGGCCGTATTGACGTCTGGAGAAACTACACAACCGGCCAAGTTGTTCATGGCTGACCCCAATGCATAGTCATCTTCCGACAAATCGCCCGGCTGATAGGGATTTGAGTTGATCTCCTCAAACTTGCCTGTACATGATGAAGCTGTTACGGCAATCAGAGAACTTATGATAATTGTACTTAATATATGTTTCATACCTATTAAAATTTAAAATTCAAGCTAAAACCGACATTGCGTAAAGAAGGAATCATAAAGTTGTCCACACCCTGATAAAAGTTGCTGGTGGAAGCCACAGCTTCGGGATCAAACGGTGCCTTATTATAAATCATCCACAAATTACGTCCAACCAATGAAACTTTGATGTCGCATACATTGCCCAACCATTTGCGAGGAATGCTGTATCCAATAGATGCCTCTTGTAAACGGACATTAGTCGCGGAATAAGTGTAATATTGCGGAACCGCCTTGCTACCTACCGTGCTAAACCAAGCCTCCGGATCTACGCGATCGTTGCCATTGACTGTTACATACCCCAAGTCACGAGCATCAGCACTGAACTCAGATACACCGAAGTTATCAAGTACTGCTTGCGTGCGTGAGAATACAACACCGCCAAAACGGGCAGAAACCATAAATCCTACATGAATATTTTTCCAACTGAAGTCGTTGCGCCACGCCAGGTTGCCTTTGGGAAGTACACTGCCCAATTTTATATATTGATTGGGATCTTGAATGGACTGGGTATAGATTTTGTTATTTTCATCAATATAAATGGTTCCGTTAGCATCACGTTGCAAATCCATGCGTGAATATACATCCCCCATGCTGCCGCCTTCACGCAAGATGAAACGCATATCACCATATCCTCCCATATCCAAAGACGGGATGGAAAAAAGTTCTCCGGTTACAGGATTGATTGCATTATCGGCCAAGGTTTCAATCTTATTCTTGTTCATAGAATAAGTAAGACCACTGCTCCATGTGAAGTCACTCCAAGTGTTTTTAAAGTTTAAAGCCAATTCAACACCCTGATTACGTACAGCACCGGTTTGGATATACATCTTAGAATATTTGCTTACCGGAAGATTCGGGTTGAATGTTTGGTTTTCAGTCTTGGCATTGTAGTAGGTGGCATCCAGTTCAAAGTATTTCAAGAATCGTAGATTCATACCTATTTCAAATGAGTTGGTACGTTCCGGCTTCAGTGAATAGACCGGATATTGTGTCAATACGCTCCATTGTCCGGAAGATGAGTTCCATTCAAAACGAGGATTAGACAGATAACGCTGGAAAGCAGACCCTACAGACGCAAACGAACCGCGTACTTTCCAGAAGGAAAGATAATCCTTATTCAGATTAGGAAACAGTTCCGACAACACGGCAGATACACCCACTGAAGGATAGAAAAAACACTTGGAAGTGGAATTAGGACCAGCCAACTGGGAAGCCCAGTCATTACGGCCTGTCAAAGTGAGATAATAAGTGCTTTTATATCCCAATTCAGCAGAAGCATACACTGACTGCGTTTGTTCTCTCCAGCCTTCCTGCATCCGTTTAGCTTTGTTGCTCAAGTTCTGGATAGCAAAATAGTTGGTTAATCCCACTTGTTCGTCTGGATATGCATCTGTACCATCAGCTATACCACCACGTACACTCATAGCATCGGAACGGATATCATTGAAAGAACCACCGATGTTGGCACTTAACGTAAGTTCCTCACCGAAAGTCTTGTTGATGCTTACGAGAAAGTCGGCATAGAGTTGTTTGTCCTGCATCTTTGTAATACCATACAAACCGCGACTTGAATTTTCTGTCAGCTGGGTATTTGTGGACGCATAGAATTTTTCCGTGAAATCATTGTTTGAGTTATCCAGACGAACACGACCGGAAACAGTCAACCAGTCTAATAGTTTATAGCTTAAGTTTGCACTCAGCATATAACGGTCTTTTTTGTTTTCGCGGAGGTTACGGTAGTTGATCCAGTAGGGGTTCTGCATCGTCATACCGGCATCACCCACTGTCCAATTTTGAACATAGATTTTACGAGCCGGATCGTATACTTCATAGAGTTCCGCGTCCGCCCATTCGTTTCCGCGCGGATACAGGTAAGCACCTACCAACGGATTGTTGTATTCACCCTGGTTCACTACGTTACGGTCATTTTGCAGGATATAATTGGCCGCAATATCCAGCGTCATCTTATCATTTAGAAAAGAAGTTGTATTACGTACATTGAAGTTGTAACGTGCATATTTATTATTGGGAATGTATCCCTTGGAGTTGATGGCAGCGGCTGAAGCGTAGGTCTGGTTCTTTTCCGTACCTGTAGAGAGTGAAACGCTTTCCGTATTGACAATGCCTGTTTGAAAGTAATCATCTTTAGGGTTATAACCGTAATAGTTAGACACACTCAATTTGTCTCCCCAGCTCTGAGAAGAACCGTCCACCCATTTGCCGCCTGTACCGGTACCATAGCGTGTCTGGAAACGGGGAAGTATAAAAGGTTGGTTAAATTCCATGCTTGTATTGACTGAAATGCTCACCTTTCCTTCCTTACCTTTTTTAGTGGTAATGATCACAGCTCCGTTGGCCGCTTCCGAACCATACAATGCAGCAGCGGCGGCACCTGTCAATACAGACATCGATTCGATATCTTCTGGGTTAATGTCTGCAATCGGGTCAGTAGTACCACGGGAATCAAATTCAGATTCCGATTCACGTGCATTGCGTCCGGAGAACATAGGAACACCATCAATAACATAGAGTGCATTGGAAGACTGCATAATAGATTTCGTACCGCGCATCACCACTTTTGAAATACCGCCTACTCCAGATGAAGATGCATTGATATTTACACCCGCCACTTTACCAGCCAATGCATTCACAAAGTTGGCATCCTTGTTTTGGGTAATGTCATCGTTCTTGATTTCCTGCACATTGTAACTCAGTGCCTTTGTTGCACGTTTGATTCCTAAAGCAGTAACAACCACTTCTTCAATTTGCTGTGCATCACTCGACAACTTCACATTTAAAGGGGTATTGTCCACAACGGCAATTTCTTGAGTAGTATACCCGATATAGGAAATCTGGAGTACCGGATTAGCTTCAGTCGTTACCAGCGTAAAGTTACCGTCCATATCTGTAATGGCACCAACATTTGTACCTTTCACCAATACGTTAACACCGATCAACGGTCCCATATCATCTGATACCCGACCTGTAATTTTACGCTCTTTTCCTTGTTGGTTTCCATTTTTAGGTGTCTGCTTATTTTCCGACAAATACACTACTCCTCCTTTAATTTTGAAGGAAACATTTTTTCCATTTAGCACAGTGTTTAATACCTGTTCTATGGAAGCATTGGATAATTGTACATTTTCTACGGCCAAGGATGCTAGCTTGTCATCGTAGAAAAAATTGTAACTGGACTGAGATTTGATTTGTTCAATAACCTTTCCCAAAGTTGTTCGGGAAGTGTTCAAATTCAGTTGGGCTAGCAAGCACTGAACAGAAAATGTCATGAACAACATCAATGAAGCCCGCAATAACCATGGGGCATGGAAAACATGACTGTGTTTCATAAACAAAATTTAAAATTAAACATAAATAGACTTCATCCCATAATTCATATTTTTACAGAACGATATTATTAATACAATTCATACAAAAAATATACTTACTCAAAAGAATACTTTTTTTTCATAAAAATGAAATTAAAAAAACTGTAAATAAAAACATTACCACAGTTTTTATTTACAGTTTTTTGAGGTTATCCTTTTCTAAATCTAACTAAATCTAAAACTTTGCGGACAGATAAACTCTATTGTCTTCTATTCTATACTTGATTGGTACGGCATTGCTTACTGAATTTAATACATCTTCTACTTTTTCCGATTTCATTAATGTGCCGGAATAGGTGCTTTTTGTATTCAAATCAGAAGAAAGCACAATGCTCACATCGTAATATTTTTCTAATGTTCGGGCAATGGTGAAAATGTCCGCACTTTCAAACGCAAAGGAATTATTGTGCCAATGTTCGATACCTGTATCAATCTGGCGGACCATCAATCGGTGGCTGACTCCATCCAATTCGGCTTCTTGCCGAGGTGTCAATACAATCATACCTTCATTATGGTTTCCTTTCACTTCAATTTCGCCTTGTACTAAAGTGGCTATTGCTGAACGGTTGGCCTGATCGGTCTTCAAGTTAAAAATTGTGCCCAACACTCTGACCTGCATTGACTCACTATGTACGACAAACGGTTTAGAAGAATTCTTTTTTACTTCAAAATATCCTTCACCTTCCAAATGAACTTCCCTGTTATTCTCATCAAATTCTTTGGGATACCGGAAAATAGAATTCTTATTTAGCCATACCTTAGTTCCGTCCGGCAATGTTAGTTGCTCTACTGGAATAAAGATGTGACAATTATGGTAATAAAAGGATTTTCAAAATCTTCTTCTGTGCGAGAAACCGCCAAAACGGAATAAATTACCGAATGATATGGTATAAGTGGACTGTGGTGTATTACGACCATAGTATGCAGCAGAGTTGATTTGTGAAGAAACAATCATCGGATTATTGCCATTTTGTACTGCCTTCGTAAATAAGTTCATTATCTCGTATTTGTTTCCGAAATTGGCATTGGGCTGCATCAAAATTTCAGATACTACTTGCTGGATAGAACGAGGATATATTATAAAAGTATTGTTTGCATTACAAGTAACATCCTTAAACTCACTGCTCCCGAAGAATACAATAACAGAATAAATTGGAGTGTCAGGATTTTGTTGTAAGCATTGCCTAATAGCTTGGATATGTCCGGAATTTTGCATAACAGGATTATAGAAACGGTGCTTTTCCTTTCCATACGCCAATAATTGTGTCCAATATTTCTGATGTTCATTACCGAAAATCCAACCGCTATAATCTTTAACTTCAAATACGATAATGCCAGCTTTTGTCGCAACGGCTACATCTACTTGCGTGTATTCTCCATTCGGTTTTTGGCGAAACAAAGTTACTACAAAAAAGTGAAATGCGGAAGAATATGGTAATGGATTTGATTTACAGGGGTTTCATTTACGCTGCCAATTATTCTGAGAGCCATTACAATCCACGCCGAAGCCAAATCAAGACGGAGCTACGTTACTTGTTCGTAACCACGCCCAATAGGTGACGAAATGGACACGAATAACGAAACAAGGCCTTAAGGATTAGTGAGTTACTGACAACTCACGCAAAAAATCCGGTAACAAAAAAAGATTGCGCCGTTCTTCCGCGATTTGCGTATCAGAGGAGGGCTCTTCACCAACTAATTTTGAACAAAAAAAATTAAGGACGATGAAGAGTACATTTTCAGTTATTTACTACCTCAAACGTCAGGTAGTGAAAAAAGACGGGACGGTTCCCGTCATGGGACGCATCACGGTGGACGGCAGCCAGACGCAATTCAGTTGCAAACTGACCATCGATCCCAAGTTGTGGGACACCAAAGGGGGACGTGTCACGGGCAGAAGCACGGCGGCACTCGAAACGAACCGCATGCTTGACAAGATGCGGGTGCGCATCAACAAGCACTATCAGGAAATCATGGAGCGTGACAACTTCGTCACGGCAGAGAAGGTGAAGAACGCCTTTCTCGGACTGGAACACCGCTATCACACGCTGATGCAGGTGTTCCAGCAACACAACGAGGACTATGCCAAGCAGGTGGAAGCAGGCATGAAAGCCAAAGGCACACTCTTGAAGTACAAGACCGTTTACAAGCACCTGCAAGAGTTTCTCAACATCCGTTACCACGTGAAGGACATCGCGTTGAAAGAGCTTACCCCCGCTTTCATTTCCGACTTCGAGATGTTTCTGCGCACGGACAAACACTGCTGCACCAATACCGTGTGGCTGTATGTATGCCCACTTCGGACGATGGTGTTCATCGCCATCAACAACGAATGGCTCACACGCGACCCGTTCAGGGAGTATGAAATCAAGAAGGAGGAAACGACACGCAGTTTCCTGACCAAAGACGAAATCCGCCTGCTGATGGAAGGTAAACTGAAGAACGCCAAACAGGAACTATACCGCGACCTCTACCTGTTCTGCGCCTTCACGGGCTTGTCATTCGCCGATATGCGCAATTTGACGGAAGAGAACATCCGCACCTACTTCGATGAACACGAGTGGATAAACATCAACCGCCAGAAGACGGGCGTGGTGTCTAACATCCGCCTGCTTGACATTGCGAAACAAATCATCGACAAATACCGCGGGCTGTGCGAAAACGGCAGGATTTTCCCTGTTCCCCACTACAACACGTGCCTCGCCGGAATCCGTGCCGTCGCCAAGCGTTGCGGCATCACCAAGCACATCACGTGGCATCAGAGCCGCCATACGGCAGCCACGACGGTGTTCCTCTCCAACG
>OGXM01001513.1_pt1 | contig 12547 bp, 8 predicted proteins | sample 1576271 | NCBI WGS metagenome assembly OGXM01 (sample SAMEA3541579, study PRJEB24748) | human gut metagenome | biome: human gut; feature: human-associated habitat; material: faeces | place: China | collected 2012 | reverse complement strand
CCTGAAACACAAGGCCGTTGTAGTATTCCATCTCACCGGCCAGCGTCATGTCCAGCCGGATCACGCCGCCCGCCTTTTCCAGCGGCACAGCCAGCGCTTCCAGCTCGGCCACCGCTGCGCGCATGGCATCGTTTTTGCACAGGGCTGCAGCCTTTTCCATCGTTTCGGCATAGGCACCGGAAAGATCCAGCACGCTGCACAGGGTATCGGCGGCATCGGCAAGACCGGCTGCTCCGGCTGCAGCCCGCAGCTCGTGGGCGTTTTTCTCCCGCAGCTTTTCCAGCAGCTTTGCGCGGGCGGCATCCGGCACGCCCAGCGCGTCGAACAGGCCGAACAGGTAGCCCATGTGGCTCACTTCCAGCACCCACTCGGCCCCCAGTGCATCCAGCGACCGCGCCGCCAGACACACCGCCTGCTGCACCTGTGCTTCGCCCACCGCACCCAGCATCTCAAGGCCCATCTGGCTGATCTCTTTAAAGGTGTGGCTCTCGGCGGAAGGGCGGTAGACATTCTCGTGATAGTAGTAGCACAGGGTCTCGCTGGGGGCGGGCTGCGCCGTCTTGGCAATGGAGAGGGTCACGTCCGGCTTGAGGGCCAGCAGACGGCCATCCAGATCGGTGAATGTGATGACCTGCTCGGACGACAAAAAGCTGCGGTTCTCCTGATACAGGCCGTACTCCTCAAACCGGCCCATATGATACTTGCGGCAGCCCGCCGCTTCGTACAAGGCGCGCAGCGCAAAGGAGGCGCGCTCCTTGGGCTGCAGGTTTGCGATGCTGAATTCCATTGTCGGTTCCCCCATTTCTTACTTGAGTTTATTTTACTTTATCTCGGTAAAGTTGTAAAGTAGGAAAGTGACGGTGTTTTCAACTCAATGATACGATTTTTCTGTGCGTTTGTACAGGGAAAAGAAGAGAAGGAGCCGTTGCATGGCGCAACAGCTCCTTTTCAGCACGCATATTTACCCAAGCAGGTCCAGCACACTGGCCTTCGGGCGGGCACCCACGGCCTGACGCACCAGCTTGCCCTGCTCAAACACCAGCAGGGTGGGGATGCTCATCACGCCGAACTCCCCGGCCAGCTCCGGCTGCTCGTCCACGTTCACCTTGCCCACCTTCACATCGCCGCGCTCCTCGGCCACTTCGTCCACAATGGGACTGAGCATGCGGCAGGGGCCGCACCAGCTGGCCCAGAAGTCCAGCAGGACGGGCTTTTCGCTCTGCAGCACTTCCTGCGCAAAGTTTTCTTTCGTGATGGTAATGACTGCCATATTTTTACCTCCTGAAGGGTGTTTGTAATTTCACTGACAGCATCAGTATACCCCGTCGGAGTGTGTTTTTCCGTGACCGGGTCACACAGGGGCGCAAAAAAGCCCGAAGCAGGAAGAAAGAATACTGCTCCGGGCAGGGAAACGCTTATTTCAGTGTTCTGTCAGCAGGGTATCAGACACCGGCCACGCAGTTCTTGCCGGCGATGTAGCCGTAGTAGACGCACAGGCTGTGGCTGATGCCGCGCATGCAGATGGGGTATTCCACTGCGTAGCGGCTGCCCTGCACATTGCCGCAGACATACAGGCCCTTGATGATGTCGCGCTTGGGGCTGGCGGGGTCCTCCTCGGTGAAGGTGTGGCAGTTCTCGTCGCTCTCCAGGCCGCCCACGCACACCAGCATGGAAGTGGTGCCCCACTGGCATGCATAGTACGGGGGATTCTCCAGCGCGAACATCCGGCTTGCGGGCTTGCCGAAGTCATCGTCGGAACCGGCCTTGGCCAGCTCGTTGTAGCGCTCGACGGAAGCCAGTGCATTATCCAGTGCATCGCCCTCAAAGCCGCACTGGGTCAGCAGGTCTTCCAGTGTATCGGCCTTGAACTGGTAAGCCTCGGCCTTTGCGCTGATCTTGGTGTACTGACGGTCGGTGTAGTTGGGGTTGGACTCATCCTCATCCTCGGGGATGATGTAGCACAGGCCGCCGTGGTTTGCGGGCATGTAGGGCACCTCTTCGCCCCACTTGGAGTCGTACAGCTGGAAGGAGGTGCACTCGGGCTGCAGCTCGATCTGGTTTTCCAGCTGCTGGCCGGGGATGCACTCGTTCATGAAACGGTCGCCGCGCTTGTTGATCTGCAGGAAGGGGGTCACGCCCATGCCGCTGCCCATGTGGTGGGTCATCGGTGCGTGGAAATCCTGCACCTTTGCGCCGATCCATGCGCCCATGCGCAGGCCGTCGCCGGTCTCCACGGTCTTGCCCTCCACGTCAACGCCCAGCATACCCATGGCACCCATGTTGGCGATCTTCTTCTCCACGATCTCGGGAGCAAAATGCTTCATGATCTTCTCGTCGCCGGAGTTGTCGCCGGTAGCCAGGATCACGCCCTTGGAAGCGTTGAGCTGGATGTACTTGTTGTCATTCTGTGCGTCGCGGATGATCACGCCGGTCACGCGGCCGTCGCTGTCCTTCAGCAGCTTGGTGCCGAAGCAGCCGAAGAAGGTCTGTGCACCGTTCTCAACGGCCTTGTTCAGGTTGGCTTCCACTATAAAGCCCTGCTGATCCTTGCGGGAAGAGCGGAACTCCATGCTGGAAGGGAAGGTGGGGAACTCTTCGTTGCGGTAATCGTAGTGCTCGGGCTGAGGCCATGCCAGCGGCACCAGAATACCCTTGTCGAACTGCTCCTGGGTCACGGCCTCACGGGTGGAGTCGCAGATGGTCAGCTCGGGGTAAGCCTCGATGAACCAGTCCATGACCTCGTGTGCATGGGAAGCCCACTTTTTCAGGATGGAGCGCTTGTTGCGGTAGGTGCACTCGCGCATCAGGCGGTCGACCACAACATCCTCGTCCACGATGTTCTCACGGCCCCAGCGCTTGTTCAGGCTGCCGTTCAGCAGGGCATACTCGCCGCTGCGGCAGTTGAAGGAAGAGCTCTTTTCCACGATGGCAACTTTTGCGCCCTCCTCGGCAGCCGCACGGGCAGCGCAGACGCCGGACAGACCGGCGCCGATGATGACCACATCAAAGTCCTGGGTCTCACTGGCCTGCACGTCCGGCTCTTCGCCCAGCCAGTCATCGCCGGTATCCCCGGCGGTATCTGCAGCAGGCTCTTCGGAAGCAACGCCCATAGCCTGCTCGATGCAGCTGGCGGCAGCCTTCTTGACCGCGTTGGTGGTGACGGTGGCGCCGGAAACATTGTCGATCTCAGCGTTCTGTGCCGCCATGATGGCATCCTGCAGGGTGGGAGCAGCCACGCCGCCGATGCTCTCGGTCTCGTTGGAAGCATCGATGACCACATCGGTGATAGCGGTCTCGCTGAAGGTCATGGTCACCTTCACCTCACCGATGCCGGTAGCCGTGCCGGTGTATGTGCCGGGGGTGTAGACGGCATCGCCGGAAGCGGATGCCGCAGTGCCGGAGGAACTTGCGGAGTTGCAGGCAGCCAGAGCGCCGGCGGTGACACCGCTCATTGCGGCGGCAGCGGCAACTTTCAGAAAGCCTTTGCGGGAGATCTTTTCCATCTTGTTTGCTCCTTTTTCTTTCTTCTCTTCTTCTCGTTTCTGCGGGATTTTTATCCCGCTCCGACACTTAGTATAAAATATAACGAAGTAAAATGGAAACAAAAAATTTTTGCCACAGTGATAAAAGCTCTTTATCAGTCTCCATTGATGTGCTATACTGAAAGCAATCTTATTCTGCCCGCCGGGAAAGGAGAGGTTTCGCCCATGAACGACCGCCAGCTGCTGTGTTTTCTCACCCTGAGCCGGACGCTGAATTTTACCACAGCCGCCCGGGAGCTGTACTGCACCCAGCCCGCCCTCAGCTACCAGATCCGCAGTCTGGAAAAGGAGCTTGATCTGGCCCTGTTTGAGCGCAGCACCACCCGCGTGGCGCTGACCGAAGCAGGCCGGGCCTTTGTGCCGCAGGCGGAGGGGATCTATCGCAGCATCCTGAACGCCCGCACCGCGCTGAAGGGCTTTGCCCGGCGGCGCACACTGACCCTGCGCCTGCCGCCGGTGCTGCTGCAGCGGGACCCCATTTATCCCATCCTGATGGCACGGCTGCACGCCGCGCTGCCGGGATATGAGTTTGCGGTGGACACTCGGCCCGTGTCACGCAATCCCCACGAAATGCTCTGCAGCGAGGCAGACGCAGCCCTCTATCTGCCCTTTGGGCCGCTGCAGCCGGAGATCGAGCGCACCCCCATCCTGCACAACACCTTTTACCTGATCGTATCACCGGAGCACCCGCTCACAGGGCGCAGCACTCTGGCGCTGGCCGATCTTGCCGGGCAGCAGCTGTTTTATGAGCCGCTGTATCAGGAAATGGTGGATCTTGCCGTTGTTCAGCCCGGCCTGCCGTTTTCCGCACCAAGCTGGCACATGGTGGAAAACTACGAGTGTGTTTACAACGATCTGCTTGCCGGGCGCGGCATGTTTTTGTGCCCGATGAAATACCCGGCCTTTCCGGCGGCATGGTATCTGCCGCTGCAGCTGCCGTTGCCGGACACCTGTCTGCTGACCCTGCGGGACGACCCGCGTCCCGAGATCCAACGGCTGCGGGAGGTATTTACCGCTGTATACGCCAGCCGTGCAAAGCTGCTGGGAGAGGCGTAAAAAGCAGCGCCGGAACGGCAAAATCGTTCCGGCGCTGCTTGTTTCAGAAGAGATCAGGCTTCTTCCGGCACATCATCAAAACCGATGAACCAGAGGATCGCAAAGGTGGCCACAAAGGCGATCGCGGCAGAGATCAGTGCGTTGATCACGTTCATGGGATTTTCACCGACATACAGGCCGATGGCTGCCAGACCGGCACCACCGCCGCCAAAACGGCGCACACCGGTCAAACCGGCATACAGGCCGCCCAGACCACCGCCGATGGTTGTGGCGATGAGAGGCTTACGCAGACGGACGTTGACGCCGAACAGAGCAGGCTCCGTCACGCCCAGCAGAGCGGTCACACCGCCGGAAACGGCCAGCTGACGGAAGTTCTTGTTTTTGGTCTTGATGGCAACGCAGAGGGCTGCGGCACCCTGTGCAATGTTGGAAGGCAGATTACCGGGGCCGATGACCGTCTCATAGCCCAGCATGGACAGAGAGTTGACATAAGCGGGCAGCAGGCTGTAGTGCATACCGGTCATGACCAGGAACGGCATAAAGGCACCGATGACGGTGGGCAGTGCCCAGGGGCAGACCTTTTCAATGGCCAGCAGGACGTTGACCAGACCATCGCCGATGATGCTGCCCAGAGGGCCAAGCACGCACAGGGAGATGGGAGCCATGATGAGGATGGTGAGCACCGGCCGCAGGATGAACTTGACCACAGAGGGCACGACCTTATTGACAAATCGTTCCACGTATGGCAGTACCAGCGTGATAAGGAAGATGGGAATGACTGAGGAAGAATAGGTTACCATCTTCACCGGCAGACCCAGCACATGGACCACATCGGCATCGGCTTTCAGGGCGATGAAGTTCGGGTGCAGCAGGATGGCCCCCAGCAGCATGGCCATCTGCGGGTTGCAGCCGAACTTTTTGGCCGCGGAGTTGGCCAGGAAGATCGGCAGGAAGTAATAGGAAGAGTCTGCGATGAAGTTGAGGAAATAGTACAGATTTCCGCTCTTGTCGATCCAGCCGAAGAGGGTCAGCACAGACAGCAGAGCCTTGATCATACCGGCACCGGCGATCAACGGCATCAGCGGGGTGAACACACCGGCCAGCGTGTCCAGAATGATGCTGACCCTGCTCTTCTTTTCCTCGGCCGGGGCGGCAGGCTGTTTGACTTCCTTACCGCCGAAGTCGCCCAGTTTCATCAGTTCATCGTACACGGCAGCCACTTCGTTGCCGATGATGACCTGATACTGGCCGCCTTTGTTCACGACACCCACCACGCCGGGTACGGCTTTGACCTTGGCCTCGTCCACGCCGTCCATTGACTTGAGGTTGAACCGCAGGCGGGTGACACAGTGGGTCAGAAATGTAACATTTTCTGCGCCGCCGACCTGTTCCAGCACCTGCTGGGCAGTTTTCTTTGCATCCATTTGTTTTGCCTCCTTCAATATCCTAAAAAATGCATTGCTTACAGGGCGGTGTCTGCGCCGTTGCTTGCAATGACTTTTTTGTACCATGCAAACGACTTTTTCTTTTTGCGGGCCAACGTGCCGCTGCCGTCATCCTTCTTGTCTACGTAAATGAAGCCGTACCGTTTGCGCATCTCGCCGGTGCCCACCGAAATAATGTCGATGGGACCCCAGCAGGTGTAGCCGATCACCGGAACGTCATCCAGCTCAATGGCCTGCCGCAGCGCATCAATGTGACTGCCCAGAAAACGGATGCGGTAATCGTCCTGAATGCTGCCATCCGGCTCTACGGTGTCGATGGCACCCAGACCATTTTCCACAACGAACAGCGGCAGTTCATACCGGTCATACAGCTCATTCAGTGCGATGCGCAGGCCGTCCGGATCGATGGGCCAATCCCAGTCGGTACGCTGGAGATACGGATTGCTGCGTTCTACACAGCAATCCGTATCTTCCGTTGCACGGGCAACTGAAGAAAAATAATAGCTGAATGCGATGTAATCCACAGTTCCTGCGGCCAGCAGCTCGGCATCGCCCGGCTGCATCTCTACCGAAGTGCCCATGCGTCGCAGCTGTGCCGTGCACAGGCTGGTGTAGTGTCCGCGGCACATCACATCGGTGTAATAATAGTTCGGCATCATCTGGAATCTCTGTGCCAGCACATCCTTGGGTGCGCAGGTGCGCGGGTAGGTGGTGGGATACTGGATCATGCAGCCGATTTTATTTTCCGGGTCGACCGCATGCCCGATCTGCACGGCCTTTGCACTGGCAAGGAACATGTTGTGGCTGACCAGCGCTTTGACAGCGTTGTGCTCCTCGCCTTCGGCAAAGAGCACGCCTGCCTGATGGTATGGCTCGCTCTGGTTCATGGTCTCGTTGATCTCATTGAAGGTCATCCAGTACCGGACCTTTCCCTTGTAACGCCGAAACACCGTTTCACAGTACCGGGCAAAGAAATCGATCAGGGCTCGGTTACGCCAGGAACCATAGTGCTGCACCAGATACAGCGGCGTTTCGTAATGCGAAAGCGTGACCACCGGTTCGATCCCGTAGCGGTGCAGCTCGTCGAACACACGGTCATAGAAAGCAAGCCCGGCCTCGTTCGGCTGCAATTCATCGCCCTGCGGAAAGATGCGCGGCCAGTTGATGGACATTCGGAAGCACTTGAAGCCCATCTCGGCAAACAACGCGATGTCCTCTTTGTAATGGTGGTAAAAATCCACGGCTTCATGGCTAGGGTAGTAGTTGCCCTCCATGACCTGTGTATGAATCTCGCGCGGGACGCCGTGGCGTGCACCTTTTTCCACGTCGGCAATGCTCAGGCCCTTGCCATCCGTCTGGTAGGCACCTTCGTACTGGTTGGCGGCGGTCGCACCGCCCCACAGGAACTTTTTTGGCATCTCCATAAGCTTGAAAACCTCCTTGCAGGTATAGAATACTTGCAGGGAGGTTTTTGTGCAATATTTTTTAAACTTATTGGTACAGTGTTAATTTTTCTGTTTCTTTTTGCACGATCAAAAACGGAACAGTGTTTCATTCCGCATTTTCTTTGTGCAGATTCAACAAAATAGGATTGGTGGAGGTGCGGTGCTGTTCCAGCTCTCGGGCGCGTTCCAGCTTGTAGGTATAATTCTTCTGGTAGTTCTGCCGGAAGTACTCGGAATACAAGATGTCCAGTAGAAGGGTCATGGACAGATGGGAAGCATAGTCCCCAAGATTCTGATAGATGCTTTCTTTGGTGGAAAGGGTCAGCTTGCAATCCGCATAACAGGTCAGGCTGTTTTCGCCAAAGCTGGTCAGCGCAAGGATGGGTGTTCCGGAGCGTTTGCACTGCCGGGCAATCTCCAGCATCTGCGCCGTTTCGCCGGAATAGGAAATGATCATGGCAAGGTCCCTCTCGGACAGACAGCAGGCCTGATACCGCTGGTAGTTCAGATTGTTGAAAATGACCACCCGCTTGCCGATCTTGAGCATCTTTTCTCGGAAGGATTCGGCCTGATTGATGGCCGTCCCGGCGGAAAAAATGTGGATTTCCTCGTGATATTTGAGCAGGAGCACCGCTTTGTGCAGGTCTTCGTACCGGAGAAGCTGCATAGTGTCCTTGACGGCTTCTTCGTACAGCTCGCCGATGTTCTGCGCCACCCGCATGGGGCTGTCGTTTTCAGCAAAGGGAAAATTGAAATCCACCTTGCCCTGTTGCTGGTCGAGATATTCCAGTTCACGCACAAAATTTTGCTTGAAGTCATCAAAGCCGGTAAAACCCAGCTTTTTGCAAAGGCGCAGGACGGTCGGCGGAGAGGTGTAGGTCACTTCTGCCAGACTGCGGGTGGAATATTTGGCAATTTCCATCCCATGCGCCAAAATATAGGCGGCCAGCGTTTTTTCCCCTTCCGAAAGTTTTTCCTGAAACGCAAGTTTGTCCACGATCAGCATTGCGATTCTCCCTTCCGCTTTTTCTGTAAGCATATCATATCCTGCAGTATTTGGCAAAAAAATTTGCGGCATGCAAAAACGCCGCCGCGTCAGCAAATGACGCGGCGGCGCAGATACAGTGGGAGAAGCGCTTATTTGCCCAGCATTTCGTGGGCAGTCTTGCAGATGGTGGCAGCATCCAGACCGTAGAACTTCAGCAGGTCCCATGCCGGGCCGGAGCAGCCGAACACGTCCTGCACGCCTACGCGGCGCACAGGGGTGGGCAGCTTTTCGCTCAGCACGGCACAGACGGCCTCGCCCAGACCGCCGATGACGTTGTGCTCCTCGGCGGTGATGACCTTGCCGCACTCCTTTGCAGCCTTGAGGACGATCTCCTCGTCCAGAGGCTTGATGGTGTGGATGTTGATGACCCGGGCGTGGATGCCCTCAGCGGCCAGCTGCTCCGCAGCCATGCGGGCTTCGTTGACCATCAGGCCGGTGGCGATGATGGCAATGTCGCTGCCCTCAGTGATCTGCTCGCCCTTGCCGATCTCGAAGTGATAGTTCTCGGCGTCGTGGAACACAGGCACAGCCAAACGGCCAAAGCGCAGATAGACGGGGCCTTCCATTGCGTAGGCAGCACGCACAGCGGCGCGGGCCTCCACATCGTCGGCGGGGCAGATCACGGTCATGCCGGGGATGCTGCGCATGAGGGCAAAGTCCTCGCAGCACTGATGGGAAGCGCCGTCCTCGCCCACCGAGATGCCGCCGTGGGTGGCACCGATTTTCACGTTCAGGTGGGGATAGCCAATAGAGTTGCGCACCTGCTCAAAGGCACGGCCGGCGGCGAACATGGCAAAGCTGGAAACAAAGGGCACGTAGCCCATGGTGGACAGGCCCGCAGCCACGCCCATCATGTTGCCCTCGGCAATGCCGCAGTCAAAATGACGATCCGGGTAAGCCTTGCGGAACATACCGGTCTTGGTGGCAGCAGCAAGGTCTGCGTCCAGCACCACCAGATCTTCGTGGCCTTCGGCGGCCAGCTCCTTCAGGGTGTTGCCGTAGCTTTCACGGGTAGCGATCTTCTTCACATCTGCCATCTTAGTTTTCCTCCTGCTCCAGCGCGGCGTATGCGGCGTTCAGTTCCTCAATTGCGATCTTGTACTCGTCATCGTTGGGGCCCTTGCCGTGCCAGTCCACGGAGTTGGTCATAAAGGAAACGCCCTTGCCCTTTGTGGTGTCCATGATGATGCAGGTGGGCTTTGCAGTCTCTGCATGGAATGCCTGCATGGCGGCTTCGATCTGGTCGTAGTCGTGGCCGTCGATGGTAACAACATTGAAGTTGAAGGCCTTCAGCTTCTCTTCCAGCGGGGCGCTGTTCATCACGGTCTCGGTGGTGCCGTCGATCTGCAGGTGGTTGCGGTCCAGCACAACGCACAGGTTGGAAAGGCCGTAGTGTGCGGCAAACATGAAGGCTTCCCAGCACTCGCCCTCTTCCACCTCGCCGTCGCCCAGGATGGTGTAGACGTTGATGGGCTTACCGGCGTGCTTGGCACCCAGTGCCATGCCGCAGGCGGCAGACACGCCCTGACCCAGACTGCCGGTGGACATATCCACGCCCGGGGTCTCGTTCATGTTGGGGTGGCCCTGCAGATAGCTGCCGATCTTACGCAGGGTCTTAAGGTCTTCCACCGGGAAATAGCCGCGCTCTGCCAGCGCTGCATACAGTGCCGGTGCAGCATGGCCCTTGGACAGCCCGGCACAAAGGCGGAGGAGAGAAACCGGTTCAGGTACGCGCCCTTATAACGGTCATTCTCTTCCAGATTCTTGGGCACATTCAACGGATCATAGCTGGGCGCCGACACCATGCACAAGATCTCACCGGTCTTGTAGTTATACACCGCCACCGTCCCGGCGTGGCCGCCCAAAGCCCTGTACGCCTCGTAGTTATACCGGGCGTCCAGGGTCAGGTACAAATTGCTGCCCCGCTCCGCGCCGAACGCGCCGTTCACCAGATCAAAGCCGGTCAGCTTGTCCGCGAAGGCGTTGAGAACGCCGGTGCCGATCTTGCCGTACAGGTCTCCCACCGCGTGGAGGGTGGCCTTGCGGACGGTTTCGTTTTCATAGTAGGTGCGGTGGCCGTTTTCCACGGAGGACAGCACATCCCCGTCCCGGTCCAGCACCGTGCCGGAGATCAGCACGCCGTTGGAATCGTACAGATGGCGGTTAAAGGCAGAGGAGGCCCACTTGCCGCCCTCAGCAAAATACCGGATGAGAAATACACTCATCCCCGCCGCCAGTAAAATCGCCAGTGCCATGCAGATCACGGCCCGTTTTTCAATCTTCCGCATGACCGTCCTCCTTTTCAAAGGCATCCTCTGCCGGTGCCGCCATACGGGCGGCTTCCTCGTCCAGCTTCCGCTCCGCCGCCCGGCCGATGGCAAAGCTGGCGTCCGCACGGGTGTCCATGGTCTTCAGATACGCCAGCAGTCCCCATGCCGACAGCATGGCGGAGCCGCCGTTGGACACGAAGGGGAAGGTCACGCCGGTGAGTGGCAGAAGATCCACGGAGCCGAACACATTCAGGCTGGTCTGAAACACCAGCAGAGAGCCTGCCGCGCAGGCGGCGATGGTATAAAAGCTGGATCGGCCAGTCCGGGAGGCGCGAACGGCGAACCATGCCAAGGTCAGGATGCAGGCCACCGCCAGCAGCGCGATAACCAGCCCCCATTCCTCGCATAACATGCCAAACACCAGATCCGTGTCCCCGGCAGGGATACGCTCCAGCCAGCCGTTTCCGGCACCCATGCCGAACAGTCCGCCGGAGGCCGCCGCCGACATGGTGCGGGTCTGCTGATAGCCGGAGCCGGAGGCCGCCTCCCAGGCGTGGCCCCACGCGGCGAAGCGGCTCAGAATATAGGGCTTGAACTGTACGATGATCCCCGCTCCAAAGGCCGCGCCGCCGCAGATGAGGGCCAGAGTTGCGGCGTCCCCGGAGCGGAGATAGGCGATGACCAGGAAGGTCACAAAGAAGATGGCAGCCGTGCCGAAGTCGCTCATCAGCCCCAGCAGGCCGATGCACACGCCGGTGAGCACGATAAACAGCGCCAGATTCCGGCGGCGGAACAGCCGTTCCAGCGTGGCGGAGCCTGCAAAAATATAGCAGATCTTGGCGATCTCCGAGGGCTGGAAGGATATACCGCCCAAGGTGACCCAGTTGGTCGCGCCGAATTTAGCCTTGCCCAGCACCAGCGTGATCCCCAACAGGCCGATGGCCCCGGCAGCCATGAGCCAGCGGCGCTTTTTCACCCGTTCCAGATCCCGCAGAAATAGACCCAGCGCCAAAAACAGGCCCATGCCCAGAACGATGGCCAAAAGCTGCTTGGGAAGGCTCCCCGGTGCACTGGAAGCTGTCACCGCAAGGGATAATGTTGAAAGATAAAAGGCGATGGTCTCCAGCTCAAAGCCCACGCAGCGGCCCAGCCGCAGCGCGGCGGCGTAGAGCCACATGACCACCGTGAGGGTCAGGAAGCAGATGGGGATCACCGGGCTGGCCTTCTCCCCCGCTGCCAGTATTAACTGAATGGCGGTCAAAATCTGAAATACCGTCAGCCACAAAAAAGAGGGCCACATGGCGGCGGGCCGCTCCGCCTGCCGCTTCTTTTCCAACTCCTCCCGCTCTCCTACCGTCTGCGGCAGAAACACCAGCGGCACACCGCCCAGGGTCAGGGTATCCCCCAGCTTCAACGGGGCCTGCTCTGTCACAGGGGTCCCGTTGACGGCGGTGCCGCCCTTGGAGCCAAGATCATACACCGTCCAGGCTCCGTCCTCACCACGGCATAGCGCCGCATGCTGCCGGGAGATGCTGGGATAGTTCAGAATCGCATCGGCGGATTTACCCCGCCCCAGAATATTTTCCCAGTGGGTCAGGGGGATACTGCCGCCGCCGGGCAGGCTCAACTGGGCCCAGACCTCCGGCGTGTGGGGGATCCGCAGCAGGGACCGGATGGCCCGCACCAGAATCAGCGCCGAAAGCACCGGAAACAGCAGCCGTGCAATGGCCGTGTACCAGCC
>OGXM01001511.1_pt1 | contig 12551 bp, 8 predicted proteins | sample 1576271 | NCBI WGS metagenome assembly OGXM01 (sample SAMEA3541579, study PRJEB24748) | human gut metagenome | biome: human gut; feature: human-associated habitat; material: faeces | place: China | collected 2012 | reverse complement strand
GGAAAGACCGGGAGCCAAGGGAGAAGGAAAAGTATTCAAGAGTGTGAATGAAGCAATTCTTGCTTATGAAAACGGAGTTGTAACTCTTCACTCAAGAATCAAAGTACGTGTGACAAAGACGATGCCGGATGGAACAAAGAAGACCGGTACAGTAGAGTCTACACTTGGACGTTTCATTTTCAACGAAATCATTCCGCAGGATCTTGGTTTTGTTGATCGTGAAAAAGAAGGAAATGAACTGGTTCTTGAAGTGGATTTCCATGTAGGAAAGAAACAGCTGAAACAGATTCTTGAAAAAGTTATTAACACACATGGTGCGTCAGCTACAGCTGAAGTACTTGACCATGTAAAATCAATGGGATACAAGCTCTCTACAAGAGCAGCTATGACTGTATCTATTTCAGATATGACTGTACCGCCACAGAAACCGGAACTGATCGCAAGAGCACAGTCAACAGTTGATAAGATCACACGTAACTTCAAGCGTGGTCTTATTACAGAAGAAGAGCGTTACAAAGAGGTTGTAGAGACCTGGAAAGAAACAGATGATGAGCTTACAGAAGCCCTTCTTACAGGACTTGATAAATACAACAACATCTTCATGATGGCGGATTCCGGAGCCCGTGGATCTGATAAACAGATCAAACAGCTTGCAGGTATGCGTGGACTTATGGCTGATACAACCGGTCATACGATCGAGCTGCCTATCAAGTCAAACTTCCGTGAAGGTCTGGACGTACTGGAATACTTCATGTCTGCGCATGGAGCTCGAAAAGGTATGTCAGATACTGCCCTTCGTACAGCCGATTCAGGATACCTGACAAGACGTCTTGTTGACGTATCACAGGATCTGATCATCCGTGAGGTTGACTGTGTAAGCAAAGATGCTGAAATTCCGGGAATGTATCTGCATGCATTCATGGATGGAAATGAAGAAATCGAAAGTCTTCAGGAACGTATTACAGGAAGATATTCATGCTATACAATTTGTGACAAAGATGGCAATGTGCTTGTAAAAGCAAACCACATGATCACACCAAAACGTGCAGAAAAGATCATGAAATACGGTGTGGATGAAAATGGAAATTCACCACTTAAGAAAGTGAAAGTCCGTACAATCCTGACCTGTAAATCACACATTGGTATCTGTGCGAAATGTTATGGTGCCAATATGGCAACAGGTGAACCTGTACAGGTTGGTGAAGCTGTCGGTATTATCGCAGCTCAGTCAATCGGTGAACCTGGTACACAGCTGACCATGCGTACTTTCCATAGTGGTGGTGTAGCCGGTGGAGATATCACACAGGGTCTTCCTCGTGTCGAAGAACTTTTTGAAGCAAGAAAGCCGAAAGGTCTTGCTATCATCACAGAAATCGCAGGTGTTGCAAACCTGAACGATACAAAGAAGAAGCGTGAAATCATTGTTACCAATCAGCAGACAGGTGAGACAAAGACTTATCTGATTCCTTATGGATCACGTATTAAAGTACAGGATGGAGCTGTTCTGGAAGCCGGTGACGAGCTTACAGAAGGTAGCGTGAACCCGCATGACCTTCTTAAGATCAAAGGTCTTCGTGCTGCACAGGACTACATGCTTCAGGAAGTACAGAGAGTATACCGTCTGCAGGGTGTAGAAATCAACGATAAGCATATCGAAGTTATCGTTCGTCAGATGCTGAAGAAGATTCGCATCGAAGAAAGAGGAGATACTGAATTCCTTCCGGGAACAATGGTAGATGTCCTTGAGTTCAACGATGTAAATGAACAGATGGTAGCAGAAGGTAAAGAGCCTGCAACAGGAGAACAGATCATGCTTGGTATTACTAAGGCATCCCTGGCAACAGATTCCTTCCTGTCAGCTGCATCCTTCCAGGAGACAACCAAGGTTCTGACTGAGGCTGCTATCAAAGGCAAGGTTGACCACCTGATCGGTCTGAAAGAGAACGTTATTATCGGTAAACTGATTCCGGCAGGAACAGGTATGAGAAAATACCGTGACGTTAAACTTGATACAGGCCTTGGTATGGATATGGACGACGAAATCAGTTTTGATGATTTTGATATGGATGATGATACTGAGTCTGAAGCACCGGCAGAGACAGCAGAAGCTGTTGAAAGCGAAGAAAATGCTGACGAAACAGTTACAGTTGAAGAATAGGCTTTATATGCTAAGAGAGGCAGATACGTTGAATGGCGTGTCTGCTTTTCTTGCTTTAAAGACATGAAAAACAAAAATATTTAAAAATTATTTCCAATTCTTTAACACTTTACAAAAATAAAGGGTTGCAAAATATGAAAAAATACAGTAGCATATAAATAATCAGTCGAAAATCGGGAGGTGTGATATGCTGGATTTAGATCATATTGGTGAACGGATCAGAGAATGCAGAAAAAAGAAAATGATGACAATCCGGGTTTTGGGAGAATATACAGGACTTTCAGCGGGCTATCTGAGTATGCTGGAACAGAATAAGACATCTCCGAATGTGGACAGTCTTGCGCGAATTTGTGAAGCACTAGATATTGATATCCAGTATGCACTGGAAGGGGAAATGCCGGGAAAGACGGTTATACACAGAGAAGAAATGAGTAAGCATCTTTATCCGGAAGAAAATATGACAGTTGAGGTTGCAGACTTTGGTCAGGGAGAATCGATTTTTGAATATATTACGATTGAACCGGGAGAATCTGCGAAAAAAGAAGAATATCGTCATGTCTTTTCGGAAATGTGTATGGTGATAAAAGGAACTCTGAATGTAGAGGTGGAAGGAGAAATTAGCAGTTTACATCCGGGAGACAGTGTATATATAAAGAGCAGAGAGCGTCATAGTATTTCTAATCCCGGAAAAGAACCTTGTGTCAGTATATGGGTATATCACCGGGATGTACCAAAACGGTTTGGAAGGAATGAAAATAAAATTGTGAAATAAATAGCATTCCTCTTGACAATCTTAGAATATGGTTCTATAATAAAAAAAGTTACACATATGAATAAATATTCACCTAAGTGAATTTACAAAATTGAGCTGTTAAAACGGGGTTTCTTCGAAATTCACGCAACTCTGAAGACAGTGTTATTTACGAAAGTGTATAAAGACTGATTTTATACATACAATACGGACAATCTAATAATTAAACATAGACGTCATAGCGTGAAACTATGACCTTTGAAAGAAGACAGGACGTCATGATGCAAATCATGGCGTTCTTTTGTTTACACCACTAGACTGCGGTCTAGTAAAGTATTACATTGTCGCAGAGGGGCGGACATATCTGGTAAATATACCGCCTCAGAAGAACAAAAGTACATGAGAGGAGAACAAAAATGGACAGATTAACACAATTGCGAGAGTACATGGAAAAAGAAAGACTGGATGCGTTTTATATTGCAAAGCCGGCGAATGTACGTTGTATCAGCGGATTTACGGGGGAAGACTCATTCCTTTTTATCACAAAGGCGAATCAGAATTTTATCACTGATGCAAGATACACAGAGCAGGCATCTTATGAATGTCCGGATTACGAACTTGTAAACTGGCGAATCAATTTTGGCTACAGCATGGGGAAAGCTGTTGCATATTGCGCAGACAAAGATGGAGTTAAAACAATCGGATTTGAACAGGATCATCTGACATTTGAAAAATGGAACTCTATGCAGGCTGAACTTAGTGCTGAGATGGTTCCGACGCTGAACGTAATCGAAAGCTTCCGCGCAAGTACGGGAGGATATTATGGCGGAAAAGAAGGCTTCCGGGCGGCTTCGGACGCCGGAAGAGATCAAGAACCTTACCGTTGCCTGCGATATCGCATCCAGAGCATTTGAAAAAATTATAAAAGACATCCGTCCGGGTGTGACAGAAAAAGAAATCGCATCCAGACTTGCACATTACATGGTAATGGAAGGTGCAGATACCAAACCGTACGGTGGAATCGTTATTTCAGGAGCAAAGAGCTCTCTGCTTCACGGGATTCCGGACAGTAAGCCAATCGAATACGGAGATTTCGTATTGATGGATTATGGATGCCAGTACAAAGGTTATCTTTCAGATATGACAAGAACAGTAGTTGTCGGCAAGGCAGACGCCAAACAGAGAGAAGTTTATGATCTCTGCCGTCGTATGACAGAAGATACAGAAGCATCTGTAAGAGCCGGTGTGACAGGAACTTCCTGCTATGAAGCTTCACTTGAAGCAATCAAAGATACAGAATACCTTCCGTATAATTATACAGGAATCGGTCATGGAGTTGGGCTGTTCGTCCATGAACTTCCGAATATCGGACTGAACTGTGAGAATATCTTACAGGAGAACAGCATAATGACAGTAGAACCAGGACTTTATATTCCGGGTTGGGGTGGTGTCAGACTTGAGGATCAGGGCATCATCACAAAAGACGGATATGAAAACCTGATCAGTGCTACACATGAGCTAATAGAATTATAAATGAAAAAGGAGGACAACATTTATGAAAAAGAAATTATTAGCAGCTTTACTTGCTACAGCAATGACAGTAACAATGTTTGCTGGCTGTGGTACACCGGGATCCAAAGATTCCAAGAAAGATGACAGCAGTGCTTCATCAGGAAAGAAGAGAATTACTTACACACTTCGTGAAGACCTTCCTTCTATGGATCCACAGAACAGTAACTCTATCTCATGTGCAACAGCAGAAATCTGCACCTATGCGATGCTGACACGTAACGTGGAAGGCGAAATCAAACCAGATGCAGCTGAAAGCTGGGATATCTCAGATGATGGACTTACTTATACATTCCACCTTCGTGATGGACTGAAATGGTCTGACGGAGAAGATGTAAAAGCAGGCGATTATGTTTATGGTATCCAGAGACTTATGGATCCAGAAATGGCAAGCGATTACGCATTCATCGGATACATCCTCAAAAACGGTGCAGAAGTAAATAAAGGTTCTGTGCCTGTCGATGAACTTGGCGTATCTGCACCAGATGACAAGACAGTTGTTATCGAACTTGCACATCCGGCTACATACTTCCTTAGTATGGCTGCTATGGCAACATTCGGTCCTACAAGAAAAGATTATGTAGAAAAATACGGAAAAGAATATGCAGCTGATCCGGAAAAATCTGTTTATAACGGACCGTTCAAGATGACAGAGTGGAAACACGGCGATGAAATGATCCTTTCTAAGAATGAAAATTACTGGGATGCAAACAGCATCAAGCTTGATGAAATCTGCGTAAAGACAGTTGCAGATGCTAAGACAGCGGTTGCTATGTGGGAACAGGGCGAAGTTGATATCACAATTGTACCTACTGAAATGACAGATCAGTATACAGAAAATACTGAATTCTACTATACAGGTGCAGATGATTACATCATGCTCAACATGTCAGAAGACAGACCGCTTGCTAACAAGAACCTGAGATTTGCTTTGAACTATGCAATCAACAGAACAGAATACAACAAGCTGGTTAACAATGACGTATATGACGTTGCACAGAGACTTGTACTTCCAAACGTGCAGGCGGCAGATGACCAGACATACGGAGAAGCTTATCCATATACACCATTCCCGGCAGAAAATGATAATGATAAAGCAAAAGAATATCTGGATGCAGCAATGAAAGAAATGGGCGTTTCTAATCCGGCAGACATCAAGATTACTCTTCTTACAACTGATACAGATGGTGCTAAGAAGCAGGCTGAAGTTCTTCAGGAACAGTATCAGAAGAACCTTGGTATTACAGTAGAAATCAACCAGGTAACTTACAAACAGAGACTGGAGCTGGAAACTAAGAAAGATTACGATATGGTAGTAACAGGATGGGTTCCGGACTACTCTGACGCATACTCTTATCTGGAACTGTGGATCAGCGATAGTCAGTATAACCACTCTGGATATGCGAACGCTGAATACGACAAGCTTCTTAAAGATTCTCAGACAGAGACAGATGCTAAGACAAGACAGGATATGCTGTTCCAGGCAGAAAAGATCTTCCTTGAAGAAGATTCCGCTCTTGTACCGCTTCAGTTACGTAGAGACCAGTATCTGATCAATCCGAAGATTTCTAACTTCAATGTATACTTTGTCGGATATGACTTCGATCTGGTATATGCAGACATCAGCGAATAATACAGTTGGATGGTAACATACCTTGCGGTCGGCGCGGACTTACTGGTCCGCACCGGCTGCTTATTTGAGGGTTTTGATTATTTCGAGGGGTAGATTTGGTATGTATCAGCCAATAGGAAGTATGTGAAATAATCAAAGCTATCAAATAAAGAAAAATGAAGGGAGACAAAAGAATGGCAAAATATATAGCTAAACGAGTTGCATTAGCCATCGTAACACTTTTGGTACTTACAAGTGTTGTATTCGTCCTGGTTCGTCTGATGCCGGGAGATCCGTTCTCAAGTGACAAGATGACACCGGAGATCAAAGCGAATCTGGAAGCTTACTATGGTTTGGATAAACCGCTTGCAGAGCAGTATATAACTTATATGAAGAATGTGCTTCATGGTGATCTGGGGTATTCTATGAAGTATGAAAGTCAGACAGTTAACCGTATTATTGCTGACTCATTCCCATACTCAGCAGACCTGGGAATCCGTTCACTGTGCTTTGCACTGTTCTTCGGACTGATCCTTGGAATTGTAGCAGCACTGAATCGAGGAAAGAAACTGGACTTCGTCTGTATTTTGATTGCGATCATTGGTACATCGATTCCTGACTTCATCATGGGATCTGTACTTCAGTATTTCTTCGGAATCAAATGGCAGATTCTTCCGGTTGCGCAGTACACAAGCTTTAAGCATACAATTTTACCGTCAATCGCGGTTGGATTCTATACGCTGGCATCCATTTCCCGTCTGATGCGTTCCAGTATGCTGGAAGTTGTATCTTCAGATTATACAAAGACAGCACGTGCGAAAGGTTTATCGGATTTCCGAATTACAGTTAAACATCAGATCCGTAATGCGATCACACCGATCATTACCATTATGGGACCGACAGTTGCATCTGTATTAACAGGAACATTCGTAATCGAAGCCCTTTTCGCAATCCCTGGAATGGGAAAACATTATGTAGACAGTATTAACATGGCAGATTATACACTGGTTCTTGGTATGACGATCTTCTACGGAGCATTCCTGATCGTGTCAATCCTGATTGTAGATATCTTATACGGTATTGTAGATCCGAGAATCCGTCTGAGTGGTAAAAAAAGGTAGGTGACGAGAAATGGCAGAAATTACAAAAGAACAGTTTAAAGTTGTAGGAAAAAATACAAAGACAATGGAGTCTATTTCCCGTCCGAATATTGGTTACTGGCAGGATGCATGGAGACGAATCCGCAAGAATAAGATTGCATTCTTCTCATTGTGCCTGATTGGACTTTATGTACTTATGGCGATCTTTGTTCCAATGTTCAGCAAATATGACATTGCAACACAGAGTGTGGCAGAGATGAACCAGAGCTTTTCAAAAGCACATTGGTTTGGAACAGACTCTCTTGGACGTGATCTCTGGGTTCGTGCATGGTCTGGTGCGAGAGTATCTCTGACAATTGGTTTTGCAGCCAGCATCATCAATGCAATCGTTGGATCTATCATGGGTGGTATCTCAGGATTCTACGGTGGCAAGATCGATATGGTTATCCAGCGTGTCGTTGACGTATTATACGGAATCCCAAGTCTGATCGTTACCATTCTTCTTATGGTAGTTGTTGGTAACGGTGTACACTGTTTGATTCTTGCTATGTGTTGCGTCGGATGGATCGGTGGATGTCGTTTCGTTCGTGGTGAAGTATTAAAACTGCGAGAATCTGATTTCGTATCTGCAGCCAAGATCCTTGGTGTGCCGGATATCGTAATCATTGTAAAACATATTTTACCGAATATCATGGGACTTATCATTACAAACCTGACAATGGCTATTCCGGGAGCTATTTTCCAGGAGGCATTCCTGAGCTATATCGGTCTGGGTATCAAACCACCGAACTGCAGCTGGGGTGTACTTGCAAAAGACGGAATCGCACAGCTGAGAATTCATCCGTACCAGGTATTTGTACCGGCATTCCTGATTTGTACAACAATGCTTGCGCTGAATCTTCTTGGTGATGGACTTCGTGATGCATTTGACCCGAAACTTAGAGGAACCGAGTAGGAAGGAGTATAGAAGATGGAAAATTTATTGGAAGTAAAAAATCTGCAATTCTCTTTCCGTACATACGGTGGAGTTGTAAAAGCTGTTCGTGATGTCAGCTTTGAAGTCCGTCCGGGAGAAATTCTTGGTATAGTTGGAGAATCCGGATGTGGAAAGAGTGTTACCTCTCAGTGTCTGATGAGACTGAATCCGGAACCGCCTGGATTCTTTGAAGGCGGAGAGATTCTTTATAAAGGAAAAGATGTTCTGAAAATGAACAAAAAAGAACTTCGTCAGTTCCGTGGAAAAGAGATCAGTTATATTTTTCAGGATCCTATGACCTCATTGAACCCGACAATGCGTATCGGAAAACAGATTGAAGAAGTATTCGTCGGAAGAAAAGGTATGAGTGCAGCTGAGAAAAAAGCAAAAGCACTTGAAATCCTTAAAATGGTAGGTATCTCTGATGGAGAACGCCGTTACAAACAGTATCCACATGAACTTTCAGGTGGTATGAAACAGCGTGTTATGATCGCGATCGCTCTGGTAGGAAGCCCGAGCATCGTTATTGCCGATGAGCCGACTACTTCTTTGGATGTTACAATTGAAGCACAGATTCTTGATGTACTGAAAAATCTTCAGAAAACACTTGGGACATCTATTATCCTGATCACACATGACCTTGGTGTTATCGCAAAGCTTTGCGACCGTGTACTGGTTATGTATGGAGGAAAGATCGTAGAACGTGGATCTGTAGATGAGATTTTCTATGATACAGCACATCCTTATACAAAAGGACTTATGCATTCAATTGCCAAACTGGATACAGCAAAAGGCCACAAATTGCAGCCAATCGAAGGAACACCTCCGGATCTGTTTGCACCTCCGAAAGGATGTCCGTTCGCAGCAAGATGTGAATACTGCATGGAAATCTGTAAAGATATGCCGCCACAGACTTATGAGCTTTCAAAAGAACATGAAACCTGTTGCTGGCTGCAGCATGAATATGCACCGGATACAGACATGAGAAGAAAAGTAACTGAGAAAGGAGAGGTGTAAAATGGAAAATACAGAAAAAAAACAGCCTCTCGTACAGGTGAAAAACTTATGTAAATATTTTGAAATCAGCCGTAAAGAAACCTTAAAAGCGGTTGATGATCTTACATTTGATATTTATAAAGGTGAGACAGTCAGCCTGGTAGGTGAGTCCGGCTGTGGTAAATCTACAACAGGACGTACCATGATCAAGTTATACAATCCGACTTCGGGAAATGTATATTATGATGGAAAAGATATTTTCAAATACAATCATGCAGAGCAGAAAGAATTCTGTAAGAAGGTACAGATGATTTTCCAGAACCCGTATTCATCACTGAACCCACGTATGACTGTTAAGGATATCGTTGGAGAAGGTCTGAAACAGCATGGAATGTCAACAAAGGATGCAGATGCAAAAGTAGAGCAGCTGCTTGCTACAGTTGGTCTTAATAAAGATCATATGTCACGTTTCCCACACGAATTCTCAGGTGGACAGAGACAGCGTATCGGTATCGCACGTGCTCTTTCTGTTGATCCGGAATTCATCATCTGTGATGAGCCGATTTCAGCTCTTGATGTGTCTATCCAGGCACAGGTTATCAATATGCTGAAAGAACTGCAGGAAGAAAGAGGACTGACTTACCTGTTTATCGCGCATGACCTTAGTGTCGTAAAATATATTTCTGACCGTGTAGTTGTTATGTACCTCGGAACAATGGTCGAGACTGCTGAGACAGATGAACTTTATGCTCATCCGATGCATCCATATACACAGGCACTGCTTTCTGCAATCCCGGAAGCAGATCCGAATAAAGCAAAAGCGAACCAGCGTATTCCGATCAAGGGTGAGATCCCAAGCCCGATCAATCCGAAGAACTGCTGTCGTTTCGCTGAGAGATGTCAGCATGCGACAGAACGTTGCTTTAAGGAAATGCCGCAGATGAAAGAGATTGCTCCTGGACATAAGGTGGCATGCCATCTTGTAGAAGATAAATAAAAAGTAGTAATATAATAAAGAAGGCGAAGGACTTAAGAAGAGTTCTTCGTTTTCTTTTTGTTTTATGAGAAATTCCGATGGAACTTTCTGTGAAAAAACACTATATGCCTTGGCTGATTAAAAAATTTCCAGAAGAATTGTGCAGAATCACAAAATACGGATTGACACGAAAATATTGACAATATAAGGTAAAAACGATATTATATAGAGATGTAATTGTAATTAAAGTGTCATATCGTGTAATAGTTATGTAACAAATGAAAGTGAGTGTATATGGAACAGAGAAAATCAGCAAGGAGAAGATCGCCTGATGGAACTTCTAATAGAAATATGCGAAGTATCAATAACAGCAGAGAAGTAAGCAGACGGGCTAAGGGGAAGAACAGGTATGCTTATGAAGAAGACCGAAGATCTGCCCGATATTATGATGATGAGGAAGATTACTACAGAGAACGACCGAAAAAGAAATCATCTTCGAATGATAAGAAGAAAAGAAGACCGGAAGAAGACTATCAGAATATAAGAAAGAGATCTGACCCGGAGAATAATAAGAATCGTAAAAATAAACGGCGCAGAGGAAGAAAGAAAAATAGGGTAAGCAGAACGATTGGAATTATACTTGCAATTATCCAGTTTATCCTGTCTGTAGTACTTGCAGTGAATGTGATGCTGTTCAATGTACTTACTTCTACTTATTTCCTGGTACTGATCGGAGTACTGCTGATCCTGCTTGGAATTACCTTGCTGACACAGATAGCGGCAAAAGGAAAAGGAATTGGCGGAAAGATATTCTGTATACTGATCTGCATCATTCTGGGAGTGGGTTCTTTCTATATAGGAAAAGTAAATAATGCATTCCAGAAGATTACCGGAAGCAATAAGAAAACAAGTTCCATGGTAGTTGCGGTAAAGGCGGATGATAATGCAGATACTTTATCAGCAGCAGCCGGATATACATTTGGTGTTCAGTATGCGACTGGTGGAGACCAGACAAAGTCGGCAGTCAAACAGATTGAAAAGGAACTGGGACAGAACATTACTCTTCAGGAATACAGTAATCTGGGAGAAGAAGCACAGGCATTATATGACGGAGAAGTAGATGCGATTATCTACAACTCAGCTTACAGTAATATTATCAAGGAACAGTATTCAACCTTTACAAAGGATACAAAGGTTATTTATAAGCACAATATTGTTGTTGAAATTGAAAGCGATACATCTGATGAAAGCGTTACAAAGCCATTTGCGGTTTATTTGAGTGGTATTGATACAAATGGTGATATCACAGAACAGGGACGAAGCGATGTCAATATCGTAGCGGTTGTCAATCCGACGAGCCATCAGGTATTACTGATTACGACCCCTAGAGATTATTATGTACCAATACCGGGAGTATCCGGAGGACAGGACGACAAACTGACACATGCAGGAATCTATGGTGTAGATGTGTCTATGCAGACGCTGGAAGCACTTTATGATACAAATATCGAATTTTTCGGAAGAGTTAATTTTACATCTATGACCAGTGTGGTTGATGCACTTGGCGGACTGGATGTTGAATCAGATCTCGAATTTGATACAGGATGGGAGTCGGGTGCAGAGATTCATGTAAATGAAGGAATGAATCATTTTGATGGTATTAGTGCACTTGCTTTTTGCCGTGAACGTCAGGCACTGCCAGACGGGGACAACGGAAGAGGAGTCCATCAGCAGGCAGTTATCACTGCAATCATTAAAAAGATGATGTCACCGGCAATGCTCCGTGGGGCAAGCGATATTATTGAAAGCGTCAGCGATGGTGTGGATACGAACTTTACTTCCAGCCAGATCCAGTCTCTGATCAAGACTCAGCTCAGAACCAATGCAAAATGGAATATTTATTCCGTGGCAGCGGATGGAACCGGGGGAACAGATATCTGCTATTCTTCAGGAAATGAAGAGCTTTATGTAACGTATCCGGATGAAGATTCAGTGGCTGAGATCATTGGATTGATCAAAAAAGTAAAAGACGGAGAAATAATCGAAGGATCCGTAAGTACAGAATAAAAATGAAGAAAAAGTCAAGGTATGATTTGGAAAATATTTTTCAGAATACCTTGACTTTTTTTTTGCAATATACTACAATAAACAAGCGTGCGAAAAACGATGCACTGTTTTTCTGCGCATTTTAAACAGAATTTGTTTAAAATCGTAACCAATTATTACTTCATAGGAGGTGAAAGAGATGCCAACATTTAACCAGTTAGTAAGAAAAGGTCGTCAGACAGCTGTAAAGAAATCTACTGCACCGGCTCTCCAGAAAGGATACAATTCTTTGAAGAAAAGAGCTACAGACACATCTGCACCACAGAAGAGAGGTGTATGTACAGCTGTTAAGACTGCAACACCAAAG
>OGXM01001509.1_pt1 | contig 12563 bp, 11 predicted proteins | sample 1576271 | NCBI WGS metagenome assembly OGXM01 (sample SAMEA3541579, study PRJEB24748) | human gut metagenome | biome: human gut; feature: human-associated habitat; material: faeces | place: China | collected 2012 | reverse complement strand
CTCTATATTCCCTTCAGGCGTATTTATATACTTTTGCTGCTTCCTCTGATACCAATACATATAAATGTTTTATTTTTTTTATATTTTTAATAAAGCTGTTCTCCTATACATATATTCGAAAAATATAAATAACAGTATGCTCAATATACATAATTTATCGGTACGATAATGTTTAACTGAGTTTTGTGTAAAAAATAGGATTATTCATTTTTACAAGGCTATAAGTTTGTTTTGATTAATTTCCCGGGGTAATCTCCGTTATAAGAATATGATATATCGTTTATTTTCTTTGATAACGTCATGATATCTATTAATGTAATATCCATTCTTGGTTCATATATATGTTTAGTCAATTCATATTTTTTAAAATTTATGTTTTTAGGGTCAGTTATAGAATCGTACAATTGAAAATATAAGTCATACATGTTGTTGGGAAAATAGATATAAGAAAACTTTTTTTTCCCGACTGTCGGGTATATAAGCTTATTAAATAAAATCAATTCATATGACGAATTTATTGTAGATAATAGGATAATAGGAACAGTATTATCGATATAGCCGATGATTTTTAAATACGAAGGTATTATTAAATCTTTTATGAATCGGTTCGAATCTATTGCTGAAGCATAAAATTCCAAGGTTGAGTCATTGTGGCTCAAAATGAAAGAAAGAATCCTGGGATCGTTTTTCTTTAAATTAAAACTGTTCCGGATTGTATCAAACAATGAAAAAAGTGCTGTATCTGAGATTTTGAATTCTTGAATAAGAATATTAGTTGATTTAATTCCCTGATCTTTACAGCGGTTATTTTGAGAATTAAAACAAGAAAATACGAGAGGTAGGAATAATAATAGTATTGATAAAAAAGGTTTTAAATATTTCATGGTAGCTTTGGATTTGTTGTTATATTAAATGTGTCTTTTACAAAAGAAAAATTGGGATTGTAAAACTCAATCTTCCCATTTATGATTTTATACTTATAATAATAAGGATCGTAAAGAGACGGTATTGGTACCCATGTTTTTTTTTCTGACAAGAGATTTGGGCTTTCTTTAGAACTGCTTTTATCTAAATATAAATTGTCTAGTAAATAAATATAGTCGAATTTTCGTCGTTTATTTGTTGGGGCTATCAATTTATGTAGAATAGGTTGTAGTTCAAATAAATTTCTGATATCAGAAAATAATAAAACGAAAAAGTCCTTATTATCAACGTATCCAACTATTCTAAAATTTTGAATTGAAATCTTGTACTCGGAAATTTCTCTATAAGTAATTGACCCGATATTAAATCCATATACCGAGTCGGTGAATTGTCTAAATATTAAAACTAAAACCTCTTCTTCAAGAGAAGCTACGATATTATTTTTTAGGATATATGCTGAGTCGTGCATACTTTTTAGTAACTCATATAATTGATTTTCAATTATGTTGAATTCTTGCAGAACAAAACCTTCTGGCTTTTTATCTCTTTTATGAGAGCAAGATAAGATCAGTAATAGTATTGTTAAGATTATAAAGAGTTTTTTCATTTTTTTCTCCTTTCTATTTCGTAAATGCCTTTAAGATTATAGTAAATATATATACGATATGGAGCATAATACATTCTATATTGGATATCTTGATATGGATAATTTTTTTTTCATATATTTAATGAAATTTTTATCATTACTATCTACATCTCCAGGGGTATATCCAGATGGTTTTTCTCCTACACGATGGCTATGGGTGATTTCTAATATATCATTTTTTTGTGTTAACAAATTAGTTACTAAATAAGGTAAACTCGTTTCTTCCATTAATGAATGAGATGTGGTTATCCAATTGCTTTCGTTTGATTTTTGTAAAGATCTTATGTGTCCCCATTCGACATTTGAGTTTTCGGATAAAAAGGCATGTATATCTTCTGATAGAGTATAATCTTGAACTTTGAAGTAATGCCCTTTAACGTTACCTTTAGAGTCATAAATATGGGAGATTTCTCCTATACTTCCTCCAGGAATTGATAATATTTCCCCATTTGCTGCTATTAGACGGTCTGTTTTATCTTTAAGTCCGAATAAAGTTTTTAGAGTTTCTATAAATGGATGATTTTTAACAATACCTCCGTTGGAATTTACTTTATAATCAGCTCTCCCATCCGGATCAAGCGCATTAATGAAATTATTAGCGCAATAGGCGTATGGACTTATGTGATAATACTCTTCACAAAGCGGATCGGGCTGGTTGAAACGGTTTATCGGCGCGAACAAAGTACGAGCCCCGAAGAAGTACTCGTCCAGACCGTTATCATAAACGATTTCCTTGCCTGTCAGTCCGTAATTGTAAGGCGACCTTCTCTTTTCCCGCATAATCCCCGAAGGATAATAAATGTTAGAATATTTGTTCGACAAGCTGTTCCAGTAGTGCCAAATTGATCCGAGATGATCCTTACTGGTGTAACAATAAGAAAAAGACATCTTCCTACCTGTGCTGACCTCTATATTCCCTTCAGGCGTATTTATATACTTCTGTTGCGTCCTCTGATACCAATACACGTCGTTCCATTCAGACATATAGGAGACATACGGGTCGGTATTCTTGACCACGGAGTCGATAGGAACGGCCGTGCTTATCGAATAAGCCCCGGTAGCGTTTCGAATCTTTCTTCCGTCGGCCATATAATAGAAAACCGATAAGCTTTTGTCAGAAAAGGCGACGGTTTGAGGGAGATTCAGCAGATTATAGGTCGTCAAGGAAATTCTGTTGTCCGAGTTTTTGATCAAGTTTCCGTTGTAAATAGATTTGATTTCTGTTGGAATAATAAATCATCTTATGATATTGTTTTTCTAGATAAGATCGAATTACAGTTAATAATTTCGTGATTACCAAGTGATATAAGTCTTACCCTCTTTTATGCATTTATGTACAGGTTCATATTCTGTTGTGAATATCGTATAATCGCTCGGATATATCCATACTTCAACGTATGGATATTTTAATACACTTTCTGGTGTAGCTAATATTCCGGTATCTGCGACAAGAGTCATAAATTCGTCATCCTGTAAAATTTTCAGACTGTCGTTAAGAATATTGGTTTCTATGATTTTATCGGAATCAAGGACGTAAATTGTTTTTTTATTACGGGGATCGAATGCAAAATAAAGGTTGGTTGATACATCTATTTTATACTTGATATAATCGACGGAATCGGAAGGCTGTACACTGTCTTCAGCGAATACGACATAAAACAGATTTCCGGGTCTTTTAGAAGTCGTTATTCCGATATCCGATCCCGGAACGTAGAAGAAAAAACTGTCATTTTTCGGTTCATTTTCTTTGCATGAGAATATCGGGCAAAGAATTATAAAGATTGCAATATAAATTATAACTTTCATATTGGAGCTTTGTTAAGTATTTTATAATAAATAAGGTACACTATGTGTCTTGCGTTTAAATAATATAGCTTAGCATCTATTATTCAATAATATACTTTTGTTATCAGCTATTTAAAAGTGAATATGTAACCAGATATAATGGTCTAAGATATGGATAAAAACGGTAAGAGCGAGGATAATCGACTCATAAATCCATGCTCTCTTTATACTTAATTTTTGCCTTAAAAGGCGAATGGAGATAAAGCAGCCTGTCAAGGCAAGGAAGAGCTGTGTAAACAGAGCCGTGTTTGAAGACCACATGAAATAAAAAGAGGTTGGGAATTTATAACAATAAATCCAATAACAGGCATTGTATGCCAATAGCAAATTAATACACAACATTACAATACCGGTAATGATGTTTTTGTTAAATCTGAAAGTCTTCATAATTTTCTACCAGTTAAAAGTTGCTTTATCATATTCTTCTTTTGAATTAAAAATCCGATAGTTTAAGTTGTCGTTCTTATCAGTACTTATGATCAGATATTGTTTTACGCTTTTCCCGTTATTTACAGATTTTTCATAGCTAAATCCGAGACTTGTCTTATTCCGATTATGCCCCAATTGGGAAAAGTTGGTTATAAGTTCATTGTTTCTATTTAGGTTGTATGGGAAGAACTCCCATTCTTTTCCCCCTTTTAGGCCTTCGTATTTCCGTCGGATGTTGTTATCTCCATAGGTGGTTCTTAGATAGTTCTCAAAACTTACGGCTTGTTTTTCTAAATAAAGTGAGTTTGTTATCTCACCTTTATAAAACCTAATTTGAAAATTATGCTCCCGCCATGCATGGTCTAATTCATGCCCTAACAAGGCATATTCAGAGGGAGATCCGCCGTCTATATCCGAATACCAAGAATCGTTAACATAATAAATCATATTCGAGAAAATCTCTACTGTCAACGTGAATAGAGTTTATAAAGTTTTAATTACAAGTTGAATAAACATTGCAGCATTGTTCTTCGGGAGGTATCCAACCTACATATTTTTTACCATTAATTTTAGCTTTGATTTTTAGCCATTTACCTTCAAAATCGATAACTTCATATATATTAGGATTATATTTTTTATCAATAGCTATAATTTCTTTTTCATTGTATGGTATTTTGTATAATATAAAGTTCCTGTTATAAGTTGATGAATAAATGCCTATATGGTTGTTTTTGTAAATCCAACCTTTCGTTATCAATGTATTATCTAGAGAAGAATAAGCGGTAATGTAAAACATGCTATCGTTCTTTTCTAATAAGTCGAACATTATAAAATCACCTTCATTTATATTATTTTTTAATGTTTTAATGACTCTACCTTCGGGTTTGTCGAAAATTTGAATTTTACCCGAAAAATCAATATCTAAAAAAACAGAAACATAATTAGTGTTGTTTTGAGTGTACTTTTCTTTAGACTCTTGTAATTGAGCATTTACATTTTTAGTTCCACACGAGAACAATACTGACATAATTATAAATAAAAGTGTATGCATAGGTTATCTTCTTATAGTTGTTAGACGAATGAAAGGTTCATGCCCTATAAATACTGCCAATGGAAAAGGAACAATTATAGTTTGTTCTCTTGTAAGTCTCACTGTAAAGTTTCTTACTCCGGACATAATTTTGTTAAAATTTTGGAAGTCTTGTGGGGCTAACAATAAACAACCTGTAGATACTGTTCCACCCGCATATCCTGAGGAATTAGTTGAATGAATGAAAATCCCAGTTTTAATAGGTTTCCCATAATTCTCACCAGCATAAGGACTTTGATTCGGCTTATTGTCCATTGTTGGAATTTCTTTTCTGTGATTTAATACCCAATTAGATTTTAGTGTACCACTTTTACCATTAACATCATAATTTGCATTGAATAACCCTTCGGCAATTGCTCCATATTTATTTACGTTAGAGGTCATCGTAAAACCAGTCATTGTAGTAATATCATCAGCACCTCTTGGACCATAAAGTGTTACGTTTGCAGTAATGGCTCCTTCTCCATCAATGTATCCGTTTTTTCCATTCTTCTTTCCTAACCTTTCATCTCTTGAACCGCTGAAAACAACATGAGCCTGTCCTAAATATTTTCCTTCGATTTTGTTGTCATCTAAATCTTTTTGACTTGTATAATTTGTCCAGATTATCTTTCCATTGTTGGCTTCATACCAGTCTCTCCCATCCGGATCAACTGCATTAATGAAATTATTAGCGCAATAGGCGTAAGGGCTTATATGATAATACTCTTCACAAAGCGGATCGGGCTGGTTGAAACGGTTTATCGGTGCGAACAATGTACGAGCCTCGAAGAAGTACTCGTCCAGCCCGTTGTCATAAACGATCTCCTTGCCTGTCAGTCCGTAATTGTAAGGCGACCTTCTCTTCTCCCGCATAATCCCCGAAGGATAATAAATGTTAGAATATTTGTTCGACAAGCTGTTCCAGTAGTGCCAAATTGATCCGAGATGATCCTTACTGGTGTAACAATAAGAAAAAGACATCTTCCTACCTGTGCTGACCTCTATATTCCCTTCAGGCGTATTTATATACTTCTGTTGCGTCCTCTGATACCAATACACGTCGTTCCATTCAGACATATAGGAGACATACGGGTCGGTATTCTTGACCACGGAGTCGATAGGAACGGCCGTGCTTATCGAATAAGCCCCGGTAGCGTTTCGAATCTTTCTTCCGTCGGCCATATAATAGAAAACCGATAAGCTTTTGTCAGAAAAGGCGACGGTTTGGGGGAGATTCAGCAGATTATAGGTCGTCAAGGAAATTCTGTTGTCCTCATTTTTGATCAAGTTTCCGTTCGGATCATACTCATACTCGACATCTTTTCCTACCAGATTGGGATATACCATATCATTATATCCTCCGGAATAAGGCGAACCTTCCCCTCTGATGATCCTGTTGCCGTCATAAAACAATTGCACTCGGTTAATATAATCGGGTTGAGGATTTTGCGTACTTCTGACGATAGAAGTGATATTCCCCATTTTATCGTAAGTAAAAGCCTCGGCCGCAGCGGTTTTAACGCCGTCCCGAGTATATTGTTGAGAAGCGGTAAGCCTGTTCAGCCCGTCATAAGACAGTCTGAAGTGCGCACTGTCGTGAGCCGAATAATAGACATCGGCGATATTCCCGTTATAAAGAGGCTCGACACCCTCCGGAAGATCTTCGTTATAATATATCTTCTCGTTCATAAAAGGCTCGTCGATTTCTGTCAACCATCCCCTGATATTATAATCGTACTTACAATCGAACTTTCCGTCGTGCAGCACTTTCCCGACCAACCTTCCGGCTTCGTCATATCGATATTCGGCAATCTTGATTCTTTCGTTCTTGTCAAAAGTCTGATATAACCGGGTTAGCCGTCCTGCATGGTCATATTCATAATCATAGACGATCGTATGGTCATAAGTCGCCTCCGGTTCAAGTATAGCCTTAGCGGGATATATGGAGTAATGCTCTTTCCGCACGGATATAGGCTGCCCGATGAAGTCGTACTTGGTAAAGCTGTAATTGTGGAATCCGGAAACAGAGCAGGCATTGGTCTGAATAACCCTTCCCCGATTATCATAATAAAGGGTCACATGCTCTTTCAGTTCAGGATTATTTAAAAGAGCGATGACCTGTCCGGTCAGTTTACCGGAGGGCCGCTCGATACGTTTACCGAAATCAGGCTTATCGACATAAGTCAAGAACGAATCCGACAACGCTTCAAAAGCATAGCTGTCATAATAGCTGACGATCAAAGGAGTCCGGGATTCATTAAAAGCGGCCGTATTGGTATATCCGAAATTCCCGTCCTGTCCTAAACCGATAAAACGTTCGCAACAAACCGTATCCCGGAATATCACCTCCCAATCTTCCCTACCGGCCGAGGAGGGCAGTACCCCCCAGATCACTTCCCGCCCCAGTCCGTCATATTGATAATATTGCCATACCCCGTCTTTTCGGTTGTTCCCGTTTTGTTTCAGAATAAGGCGGTCGGAACGATCATAAACGAAATGCACGGGATCGCAGCCGGGCAACTTTTTCTCGATCACCCTGTCACGACCGTCATAACGATACACATAGCCGTATTTTTTAATTACCTCGGAACTGTTACACCCCCAGCTCGCCGTAGCCGTCAATTCATCGGCGGCCAGAGGCGGCAAAACGATCCGTTTACGCCCCCGGTCATCGTACACGATATACGTATCGTGCGGTTCAGTCCCATTCATCCTTCGTGTCAGGAGCAATTTCCCTTCGAAATCGGTAAAAGTATATACGACTTTCCCATCCTCGTCCGTTGTCCGGGCTACCGACAGTTCACCGGCAGCATACAAACCGCTTCGGATGAGTCTGACATCCTCTCCGTTATCTTCCGCCCGGAACTCAGCACAAGACAGGTCTCCGGAATCCGCATTGACGAGATATTCAGTCTTGATTGATTTCCCGTTATCCCTCCAAGCTGCTCCGGGTCCGTAAGATTCACGAATCCGATTCAAAGAGGAGTTTCCGTAGACACATCCGGAATAATAGTATGCATCCCCGTAATAATTTCGATTTCCGTCAGGTAGCGGCAACGATTCACTGACAGGCCTGTCGAGAATATCATAACCGAAGGTGAAGTGCAGGTTTTTCCCTTGCGGAGAAGCGCCTACCTGCACGGTTTCCGTATGCTTTCCGAAATTATCGTAGTACAACACCTTTTCTCTGAAACTGTTTCCGTCCTCGGTGGTCATGATCCGGTTTTTTATATAATGTTTGTTTTTATTCTGCCCTTCTGCCGTACAGACAACCCCCGAGCAGCAGGCAAAAATAAAAATAAGAAAATAATTTCGATTTTTCATGATTTTCCGAACATTTTAGATTTATATATATCAGTCAACGTTTGTCATATCTATTCTATCTGTCAGAATTTCGGAGTGTTATATTCATTGGTGGATAATGTCTTGGGTACTCCGTTTTCTAAAATATAGGAACGGACGACACGTCCGAATGTATCGTACTCGAAATAAGTCGTCATTCCGTCGGGTTCGGTGATCGAGGTTACTCCGACCAAAATGCGATGCGTATAAGTATATACTTGCGCTTCGGGAAGTTTCTGCCTGAGAGAGTTGATCGTCTCCATTTCGGTATCGGGAGATGTCATATTTCCGAGCTGTTCTACCCAAGTCTTGTCTTTCCCTAATGCCGAAAGTAATGCATCATAGGTGACATTGACGATTTTTGCTATGGGATATTGGTTGCAATATGACCAAAGGTAGCAAGTATAGGTGCGTCCGTCGGTCGTTACGGAACTTACGTTCCCATAGCTGTCATAAGTATAGCAAAGGCGGTCTTCGTATGCTTGCAGTTCGTCATTCCATGTGCGGGCTTTCAACGGTTTTTGTCCGGAATAAGAACAGGCAGTCATGGTAGAGTCGTTATTGTATATACGCTTGTACCCATATAACGGAGAACTGACAGCCTCGTTTGCGTAGTTGAACCGTTCTATAACCTCTTTTCCGTCACCTGTAGTCGTTTTCATGGCAAGGGGATTCAGGTGAGCGGTAGCCCGGAATTGAGTATTTAAATCCGGACTATCATCGAAGTATTCTTCGGGAAACTCTGTATTCGGCCGGTATATGTACTCTTGGGTAATCGTATTTGCAGCTTCTCCCGTATCGGAGTAACGTGTGATTTTTTCCCGTTTCAGGCGGGTTGTTCCTACTGTCTTTCCCCATCCGCACTCTTTGTACTGTTCTTGATACTTAGATTGATATTCTTCCAAATTGCATACCCGGGTCTTATAGGGACGTGATATGGCAACATAATAAAATTCTTTATCTTTCGGACCTTGGTATCCTGAATATTCATATTCGTGCCTTTCCGCTATTTTGTCATTTTCGAATATCTCCTTTTTTATAAGACGACCGCCATAGTAATACATGTCATCACCGTTATCCGGATCGAAAGGACGGCTGATGTCTTGTCTGATTTGATATCTGGGGTCGAACGGGTCGTTGCGACCTCCGCCGAATATGTTCCAAGAAGGCGTATCGAAAGTGTATTCTGTCCTCGTTTCTGTCGAAGAGGTGACTATCCGTTCCGTTACATACGGATACAATACCGAGCTTCCGTTTCCGAACGTGATGTTCGATACGGGAGCGAAAGCCCATGTCCGCAACCGGCACTCTTCTTGAGTTCCGGTTGTAGGATTTATTTTCAACAGGCGTTGTTCTACGCAATAGTCGCGTTCCGAAAGACCGACTTTAGGAATGCCCCAGCCGTCTCCGGAATATTCGATAGAGCGGGTAGAACGGGCATCAGGGAATTTATAAGCTCTATAATGAAAAAATCGAGTTTTTGACAGTCCATTGTTATTGAAATTCATTTCGGTTATTTTTTGTATGCGTAATCCGCCTGTATAGAAAATCGTATCGGATTTGTGTCCGTCCATATACCGCTCTATGCTTTTCCCGTGTCGGTTTACTTCGTAATCGAAGGTTGTGAATACGCCTTCGGGAGAGAGAATTTGGGTGAGGATTCCCGCTTTCATGTAGGATTCCCTGCATTCTCGGGCATTGCTGCCGAATGTGAAGTAGTGTTCTCCTTTATGATCTTTATAACTGTATCTTCCGTAAGGAGCGTAAATTTCCCGGTCATACCCTTGTGTTTTTTGCCTGCCGTTATAATATCCCCAATGGTCCATGGCATAACTGGCTTCGTCCGGGACATTTTCGGGCTTGAAGTAGTTGAACCGGTAATATTTTTTCTTCGTTTCTCCGGCATCTGTAATAGCGATAGAATCGAGTTTCGTTTTATATGGGCTCGAATTGTACGGGGATACGTAGAACTTTATGCGTTTGATCACCTGTCCGGTTTTGCTTTTCACGATCATCTCTCCGAGATCTCCATGAGTATCCATATTGAAAGTGACAGAGCCGTGATCGAAGTTTATCGTTTTGATTTTTCGTTCTTTTATATAATCTGCATGATACGGACTTTGAACCTTATAAGGCTGATTTCCTGCATAGCTTGAGCCTATGCTCACCGTACCGTCACTGTTGATCGTTCCGTATGATGTTTGGCTTCCTCGTTTTATGATAAGCCGATAACCGTATTTGTCATCTTCCATGGCGACGTAGTTAGAGGGATATTCACCGGATAATATGGGTTTGGCCATAAACCCCGAGTAACTGAATGTTATGGCAGCTTTGGTAGAGCCGGAAGACATTCTTTTACATAGCCACCGTGTGCTATAATCTCCGGTCTTTTCGGTCAGGTTGTTATATTCTCCTCCGAATGAGTATGATATGCCGTCTTGGTCGGACATCAAAAATCCGTTTTCTTCAAAGTCGAAAATTCCACTGTTGATTCGTACCGGTTCATAAGGGCAGATAAGAAATTTCGGATATATAGAACGATTAGAAGTCCGGCTGTCATAAATCACCGGGATATAAAATGATCCGCGCTGTTTCGCTAACTTGAAGAAAAAACGGTCGGGTTCGCTGTCGATCTCTTTGTTCTCTATCTGTTTGAAAAATTTTACTTTCTCGTTTTCTTTCATTTTATCGAAAGAGTTTTTTTCCGTAAGGTATTTGCCTGTACGAAAACCTCCATTCGGGGCGTCGTCGGGTATTCCGTTTATTTCCCGCATTATCGACGGTTCGGCGTTTAATGTCCATCCGCTTCCTACCCATCCGCTCAATTCCCGCACCTTGAGTCCGCTCGAGTGATAAGATAAGGTTATGGGCAGTTCTATGTCGCCTACTTTTATGGTATATAGCGGGATGGTTATATCGACCAGTCCGGTACAGTAATCGACCGGATAGCTGACATATTTTCGTACGGCCTCCGCTTCGGGCGAAACCGGAACTATTTGCGGCTGTTTGATAATTATCGGATTGTCTGCATTTCCTTTATCAGGGAAGAATATGCATAAAGCGACCGTTAACAAGTGCAATGTGCGGGTGATGTGTATTCTTTTCATGGGATAAGTAATTTTATTCAGACCATATTTTTTCTCCTGCCGGTTGTCCGTCGATGATAAATCTTATTACATAGCGTTCGAAGATAGAACCGTTTATCTTTATTTCCTTGCGGTAATAACCTGCCTGCTGTGGCTCTTTGGGGTACATTTTCAATAACTGTCCTTGGGCATTGCACAGAGCTATTTCCACATCTGCGCTTTCGGTCAAAGTATATTCCAGAATCAGATCTCCTCCGGCTTTATTGCCGGATAGTTTATATTCGCTTATTTTCGATTTGGGTATGACACTTTCGTTTTCAGAACTGTCTTTTGCGGCAAGTTTCTCTGCTTCTATTTTTTCACGGCGCAACAGGTTTTCCACATCTTCGGGCAGTGTGTAATACTGTTCATCGGGGCAAAGGATCTGCTGGTGCAGTCTCTGATTGGTGCAGCGAAAATGATTGCAGATTCTGGTTATGATATTGATACCTTAATTCGTCAGGTTTCTTCTCCGGGCGGGACCACTTTGGCTGGCCTGGATCGCCTGTATGAAGGAAACTTGGTGGATGTTGTGGTTTCTTGCTGTGAAAGCTGTACCAAACGTGCAGAGGAACTTTCTAAGTAACGGTTCGTTCTAACCGTTTGCATCGATGCATACACTTTATCAAATTCATTCCATATGCGTTTGATAAGGAGTATGCAAAATGATGAAAAAAAGAACGGGATTGTCAACGGCGCAGCGGAAATTGCTGCTGATGTGGGTGATGTGTGGTTCCTTGCTGCTCGGTGCAGCATGCGGAACAATGTGCACATTATTTCATCCAACTTGTAAGATGACACAACTGCTGCAAGCGCCCAATGCATTTTTGCTGCCGGAAACGGGCGCTGCGTTTTCGCAGTTATTCGGTACTGCATTTCCATGCAGCGCAGCTTTGTTGGCGGCAGCCTTTTTGCTTGGCTTTTCCATGATTGGACAGCCATTGGCTTGGTGTTTGCTGTTCTACTTGGGTGGACAAGTCAGCGCCGCCCTGCTGCAATTGCTCTGCCATCCAACTTCGCACCGCTATTTTTTCTGCATTGGACTGCTGTTGCCATTTGCTGGGTGTGCAGCTGCCTGCCTGCTGTTTGCGGTACGGGAATCGTTGCGCTTTTCCGGCAGGTTGATTCGGATTTGCTTTTCCAGCGAGGAACGGGAAGATATGCGGCATCAGTTGCAGCT
>OGXM01001501.1_pt1 | contig 12608 bp, 15 predicted proteins | sample 1576271 | NCBI WGS metagenome assembly OGXM01 (sample SAMEA3541579, study PRJEB24748) | human gut metagenome | biome: human gut; feature: human-associated habitat; material: faeces | place: China | collected 2012 | reverse complement strand
GACCCTGGCCAGGGATTACCCGCGCCACGCCCTATGCCTGATGAACCTGATCAAGAACAGTGAGGAAGTCATCCGCAAGCACAATGCCTGAACCGGATGCCGCTGCAAAATAACAAAAATTCTGCCTGCCCCAAGGGATTGGGACAGGCAGTGTTTGTATAAGGGTGAACGGTGCGGCAGAGCTTACAGTTTGGCAAGCTCCTTGCGGCAGGCTGCACAGATGCGCTTGCCGCGGAAAAGAATGCTATCCCCGGTTACTTCACCACACAGGTCACAGCAGCCGTCTGCGCGGTACTTGCGCAGCAGGATGGTATCACCATCGGTAAAGATTTCAAGGGGAGTATCAGTGGTGATACCAAACGAATCTCGCAGTTCCTTGGGCAGAACAAAACGGCCTAAGCTGTCAACACTGCGGATGATTCCAGTAGATTTCATAGGCTAACCTCTTTCATATGTAGTACATCACCTGGAAAAAGCGACACCAACGCTTTTTGTATACACAGTATACCTTTAATTTCCACCAATGTCAATATTTGGAAATCGAAAAAATGAAATTTTCCGGCGTTTTTGACAAAAAAAGAAAAATAACGTTTTATCGTGTATAAAAATTGTAATTTATGTGCGTTTTGGTCATCTTTTGCTACAACTCTGATACCAGTACAGGATATGATACAGATAACGATGGTAGATTTGGAAAGGCTGGTGTGCAGGATGACAAGATACAAACATACCGACCTGTTGGACAAGGCGAAACTGGAAAAGCGGATCGCATCGCTCGAAGGGGAACGCAAGTCGTTCAACAAGGGCAAGCGTGATTCGGAGTTCAAGCTGGAGTCAAAGACCGGCGAGTTGCGCAACAACACGGCTTTCATAGATGCCATGACGGAGGACTGGAACCGCTTCCTGTCGGTGGTGCAGACCGACAAGGAGGGCAACCGCCTTAATATAATAAAGGTGGACGGAGTGGATTCCGCCGATGAGAAGGTCATCGGAAAGCGTTTGCAGGAGATAGCCAAGAATGCCACGACCGGAGGGTTGTACACGCAGGTCGGTGAACTTTACGGTTTTCCGATAAAGGTGGTGAGCGAAAGGATACTCAAAGAGGGATTGGAGTTCACCGACAACCGCTTCGTGGTCGAGGGGAACTACAAGTACACCTACAACAACGGGCATCTGGCGATGGCTGACCCGTTGGCCGCCGCCCGCAACTTCCTCAACGCGATGGAGAGGATACCCTCCATCATCGACCAGTACAAGGCGAAGAACGAGGTGCTGGAGATGGAGATACCGCAGTTACAGGAGATAGCGGGTAAGGTGTGGAAGAAGGAGGACGAGCTGAAGCAGTTGAAGTCCGAACTTGCCGCCCTTGACCGAAAAATTCAGCTGGAGCTTGCGCCACCCACGCCCGAAGTCGCAGAAAAGGAGAATGAAGGGCAACAGCTCAAGCCGGAAGCGGAAGATGTGAGGAACAGGCAGGCGCAATATCCCGAAAATGCACCGCCGCAGATACGCAGTCCGGCGGATAGTATCGTTGCCAACCATGTCATAATCGGGCGTCCGGGACTGTATGCCAAGGAGGAAACCCGGTCCAAAGGATTGAAAATATAACCTAAGGAATTTTATCTGAAGTATTAATAAGGGCTATCCCAAAAGGTCTAAAAGTAAATTTTATCCTTTCTGCAAGTATCTATAGGATGGCAACTGCATTTTTTTCTTTTTGGGCAGCCCTTATTAAAATTTATTCTTATTTTAGGTTATATACATTCATGTCCATTTATGTAAAAAATCCTGCTGACCTTGTTTATGTCTTGTCAGTCACCATTTGCAAAACCATATTTGACCCTCAAAGAGGCTGAATTTGATAAGTAACTTGCTACATACTCATAATAAGGAGCTAAATAGAACACGAATGGGAAATACACAAATGCTAAACTAAAGAAGATATTGGCCAAAATAAACGCTATACCGAGAGAGAAACTTGATTTTTCAACTTCCTAAAACGGTGTTGTTCAAACATTTCTACTTATTTGTACTTGCCAGTTGAACCTACGCTTCCCTAATAAAATGTCTATGGTAAAAAGTTAAAAAATCCTCCCACTTTTGTTAGATATATTTTTTTGTGTAATTTTGTAATCGTTATGCGGCAGTAATAATATACATATTAATACGAGTTAGTAATCCTGTAGTTCTCATATGCTACGAGGAGGTATTAAAAGGTGCGTTTCGACAATGCATCTACTGTAGTATATTATTGCTTAATCCAAATGAATATTATAAATTTAGGAATTCTTGCTCACATTGATGCAGGAAAAACTTCCGTAACCGAGAATCTGCTGTTTGCCAGTGGAGCAACGGAAAAGTGCGGCCGTGTGGATAATGGTGACACCATAACGGACTCTATGGATATAGAGAAACGTAGAGGAATTACTGTCCGGGCTTCTACGACATCTATTATCTGGAATGGAGTGAAATGCAATATCATTGACACTCCGGGACACATGGATTTTATTGCGGAAGTGGAGCGGACATTCAAAATGCTTGATGGAGCAGTCCTCATCTTATCCGCAAAGGAAGGCATACGAAGCGGCAACAGGACTGCTGGATTATCTTTTCCATGACAGCGGCGCACGGCGTATCTATGGATTTGTAGAAGACGATAATCTGCGGTCAAAAAGATTGTGTGAACGTCTCGGAATGAGACATGAAGGATGTATGAAGGAATTTATCTCGTTTGTATGCCATCCCGACGGCGCACCACGCTATGAGGACACCTGCATCTATGCGATATTAAATAAAGAATGGAAAAGTAACAGACAAAGATGATGAATAGACGAACATGGATTGCCGGCATCACGGCAACAACCCTGCTGGCTGCTTCATTGGCAGCCTGCAAACAGGAACAGCAAGGAGAGGAAACGGGACAGGCATTGCCCGTCATGGTGGTTTCTTCCCAACCCATTGAATTGGAAGAAACCTATTCCGCTTCGATTCGCGGACGACAGGATGTGGACATCATACCTCAAGTATCGGGTCGCATCATCCGCCTGTGCGTGAAAGAGGGAGAGCAAGTAGCGACAGGGCAAGTGCTGGCTGTCATTGACCAAACGCCCTATCAGGCTGCACTGCGCATCGCAATCGCCAATGTCAGCGCGGCACGGGCAAAAGTGGAAACAGCGCGTATCGAGTTGAACGGCAAACAGTCGCTGTTCGATGAAAAAGTCATATCCGATTACGAACTGTCTGTTGCCCGAAACCAATTAGTAGTGGCACAGGCAGAGCTGGAACAAGCAAAAGCTCAGGAAGCAAATGCCCGGAACGAGCTGTCATACACCGAAATCAAGAGTCCGAGTAACGGGGTTATAGGCACGCTCCCTTACCGCGTCGGCGCACTCGTCGGTCCCACCATCGAACAACCGTTTACAGTGGTGTCGGACAATTCGGAAATGTATGCCTATTTCTCCATTTCGGAAAACAAACTTAGGCAGTTCGAGGCCAGATATGGTTCGATTGACAGAATCATATGTGAAATGCCTCCGATTAGCCTCCAACTTAACAATGGTTCCGTCTATGGGAAACAAGGGAAAATAGAGACCATCAGCGGAATAGTCAATCCCACGACCGGTGCCGTACAGATAAAGGCCCTGTTTCCCAACATCAACAGGCATCTGCTGAGCGGAACCATCGGCAACGTCATCCTGCAAGTGCTGAATACGGATGCCATCCTGATTCCCATGACCGCCACCGTGGAACTACAGGACAAGATTATCGCCTACCGCCTTAAAAACGGAAAGGCCGAAGCTGCCTACCTGACCGTAGACCGCCTGAACGACGGCAACCACTTCGTTGTAGAGCAGGGCTTGTCCGTCGGCGACACCCTCATCACCGAAGGTGTGGGGCAGCTAAAGGAAGGAATGATTGTCACACCTAAAACCACAAAACCATGAACCTGCGTTTCTTCATAGACCGACCGGTATTTTCGGGTGTCATCTCCGTGGTGATTGTCCTGATGGGCGTTATCGCCATACAAGCCCTCCCCGTGGAGCAATATCCCGACATCGCCCCGCCCACCATCAACGTATGGGCTACCTATCCCGGCGCGAATGCCGAGACGGTGCAGAAAGCCGTGATTGTTCCTCTGGAAGAGGCCATCAACGGCGTGGAGGACATGACCTACATGACCTCCACGGCATCCAATACAGGCGATGCTTCCATCAACATCTATTTCAAGCAGGGTGCCAACGCCGACATGGCGGCGGTCAATGTGCAGAACCGGGTGAACGGCGTGTTGAGCCAGCTTCCGGCAGAAGCGACCAAGACCGGCGTCACCACCGAGAAGCAGCAGAACGCCGAGTTGCTGACATTCGCCCTCTATAGCCCCGACAACCGTTTCGACCAGACCTTTCTCAACAATTACGTGAAGATTAACGTGGAGCCGCGATTGAAACGTATCGGCGGTGTGGGAAAGGCACAACTGTTCGGTTCCAACTACAGTATGCGCCTCTGGTTGCGCCCCGACAAGATGGCACAGTACGGACTGATTCCCGATGACATCTCCTCCGTGCTGGCGAAGCAGAACATCGAGGCGGCAACCGGTTCGTTCGGAGCCAATCACCCCACGGCAAACGAATACACGATGAAGTATCGCGGCCGCCTCTCCACAGCGGAAGAGTTCGGCGAGCTGGTCATCAAGTCCCTGCCCGGGGGTGATGTGTTGCGGCTGAAAGATGTCGCCGACGTGGAGTTGGGCGATGAATACTACAGCTATTCCACCGAAGTGAACGGACATCCGGCTGCCTTCATGCTCATCAACCAGAAAGCGGGCTCCAACGCTTCAAGCACCATCAATGAGATTCACGAGGTGCTCGATGAAATTGAACGCGACCTGCCGGAAGGTGCGGAGTTTGTGGTGCTGACCGATACCAACAAGTTCCTGTATGCCTCCATCAATTCTGTCATACGGACGCTTATCGAGGCGATACTTCTGGTTATCGTGGTGGTGTATGTGTTCTTGCAGGACATCAAGTCCACGCTCATTCCCACGGTTTCCATCTTCGTCTCCATCATCGGCACGTTTGCCGTGATGTCGCTGATAGGCTTTTCCATCAACCTGCTCACGCTTTTCGCCCTTGTGCTTGCCATCGGCACGGTGGTGGACGATGCCATCGTGGTGGTGGAGGCGGTGCAGGCGAAGTTCGACGAAGGCTACCAGTCGCCGGTACTTGCCGCCGATGATGCCATGAAGGGCGTTTCGTCCGCCATTCTCACCTCTACCATTATCTTTATGGCGGTGTTTATCCCTGTGGCAATGATGGGCGGCACTTCCGGGGCGTTCTATGCCCAGTTCGGTATCACGATGGCGGTTGCCGTGGGCATATCGGCTATCAATGCGTTCACCCTTTCTCCGGCGTTGTGTGCTTTGTTCCTGAAACCTTATATCGACGAGCACGGAAACACGAAGAACAATTTTGCGGCACGCTTCCGTAAGGCATTTAATGCCGTATTCGAGCGTCTGAGCCGCCGTTATGTGCGTGGTGTACTGTATATCATCCATTGCCGATGGTTGCTGTGGGGAACGATTGCCGCCTCGTTCGGGTTGCTGGTCTTGCTGGTCAATATCACGAAGACAGGACTTATTCCGCAGGAAGACACCGGCACGGTGATGGTAAGCATGAACACAAAGCCCGGCTCCTCCATGGCGCAGACCAACAAGGTGATGGCGCGTATCAACAACCGTCTTGACAGCATCTCTGAGATTGAGTACAGCGGAGCGGTCGGAGGATTCTCATTCAGCGGTTCCGGTCCTTCACAGGCAATGTATTTCATGACACTTAAAGATTGGAACCAACGCAAGGATGAAGGGCAATCGGTGGATGACGTGATAGGCAAGATTTATGCCGCTACCGCTGATGTTCCCGATGCCACGGTGTTTGCCATGTCACCGCCGATGATTGCCGGCTACGGCATGGGCAACGGTTTTGAACTCTACTTGCAGGACAAAACGGGCGGAGACGTTGCCGCATTCAAGAAGGAGGCTGATAAATTTGTAGAGGCACTGTCCCGCCGTCCCGAAATCGGAGAGGTCTATTCGTCTTTTGCCGCAGACTATCCTCAGTATTGGGTGGATATTGACGCGGCGAAATGCGAGCAGTCGGGCGTATCTCCTGCCGATGTGTTGTCCACGCTTTCCGGGTATTATACCGGGTCGTATGTATCGGACTTCAACCGTTTCTCCAAACTCTATCACGTCACTATGCAGGCACCGGCGGAGTACCGCATCAATACGGAGTCGCTCAACCTGATGTACGTGCGTACTTCCGATGGCAGCATGGCACCGCTGAGCCAGTTCGTGCGCCTGACCAAGACCAACGGACCTTCCGACCTTACGCGCTTCAACCTTTTCAATGCCATCGCCATCAACGGCTCTCCGGCATCGGGCTACAGTTCCGGTCAGGCCATCAAGGCGATTGGCGAGACGGCACGTGAGGTGCTTCCTGCCACTTGCAGCTACGAGTTCGGGGGATTATCGCGTGAGGAGAGCAAGACCACCAACAATGCCGCAATGATATTCATGCTCTGTATGGTCTTGATATACCTGATACTGTGCGCCCTCTACGAAAGCGTGTTCATCCCGTTTGCCGTGTTGCTGTCCGTGCCTTGCGGACTGATGGGCAGCTTCCTGTTCGCATGGATGTTCGGATTGGAGAACAACATTTATATGCAGACCGGACTGATCATGATTATCGGACTGCTTGCCAAGACCGCCATTCTGCTGACCGAATATGCTGGTAAGCGACGGTCGGAAGGCATGACATTGGCACAGGCGGCATACAGCGCGGCAAAGGTTCGCCTGCGCCCTATCCTGATGACCGTCTTGTCGATGGTGTTCGGTCTTATTCCGCTGATGATGGCCCATGGCGTGGGTGCCAATGGCAGCCGCTCGCTTGCCACAGGTGTAATAGGCGGCATGATAGTGGGTACATTGGCATTGCTGTTCCTCGTGCCGTCGCTGTTCATCACATTTCAATACATTCAAGAACGAGTTAAACGTAATTAAATGAAGAAGACAACCATATTTATATTATCAACTTTGATGCTTACCGGCTGCGGCACATACAGCCGGTATCATCGGGCTGGCATCCGGACAGAAAATCTGTATTGGAACTTATCTGTTGATATTGATACAACAAACATCGCCTCCATGTCATGGCGGGAGATGTTCACCGACCGGGAACTTCAGTCTTTGATTGAGGCAGGACTTGAGCAAAATACAGACCTCAATGTGGCACGCCTGCGGGTTGAAGCGGCTGAGGCAGCTTTGATGACGGCAAAACTGTCCTATCTCCCTTCATTGGGAATCAATGCCGAAGGTGGTGGTAGCCGCTACGATGGGGCGACCGCAAAGACATACAATGTCGGGGCGACCGCAAGTTGGGAACTGGATATATTCGGTAAATTCACGGCTGCGAAGCGTGGCGCGGTTGTCGCATGGCAGGGAAGTCGTGACTATCAGCAAGCCGTACAGACACAACTCATCGCCACGATAGCAGACAGTTATTATACACTTGCCTTGCTTGACGAACAAATGTCTATAAACAATCGGACTTTGGAAAACTGGCGGGCTACCGTGCGCACACTCGAAGCGTTGAAAAAGGTGGGCAAGGCGAATGAAGCCGGGGTATTGCAGGCAAAGGCAAACGTGATGCAACTTGAATCATCGCAACTGGCTATATGCAAAAGTGTCTCTGAAACAGAGAATGCTTTGTCTGCGATACTTGCCATGCCTTCGCAACCGATTGAACGGAGTAGCCTGGACGAAGCATCCTTCCCTGATACTATCTCTATCGGAGTTCCTTTGCAGTTGCTTTCCAATCGTCCCGATGTGCGTCAGGCTGAAATGGAACTGGCACAAGCGTTTTACGCCACCCATGTAGCCCGCTCTGCCTTCTACCCCAATATCACTCTTTCGGGCACATTGGGTTGGACTAACAATGGAGGTGGAGCAATCACCAATCCCGGACAATGGTTGTTCAACGCCATCGGTTCCCTGACACAACCGCTATTCAACCGTGGCACGAATATCGCCAACTTGAAGATTGCACAAACTAAACAGGAAGAAGCCAAATTATTATTCCAACAGTCATTGCTGAACGCAGGAAAGGAGGTGAACGATGCATTAACCACCTGGCAGACGGCTAAGTCGCAATATGAGATAAACACCCGGCAGGTTGAAACCTTGCGTGAAGCTGTGCGAAAGACAGAACTGCTGATGAGCCATTCTTCCACCAGCTATCTGGAAGTGCTTACAACACAACAATCCCTGCTGAGCGCAGAACAAGCACAGGCGCAGGACAGGTTTGGCGAGATACAGGGAATCATCAACCTCTACCATGCTTTGGGTGGAGGATGCAGGTAAAAAACGAAGCGGCGCTTCGCAATTATCAAAGTCAGACATTGACAAATCAAGGGTGAAAGAAAAGGAAATAAGAGGCACTGCCCATGAGTCAAAGAAATTTGCGGGCTGTTTGATAAAAAGAATATATGAATGAAACTGAATTTCATGAGTACGAGATTTCTCCGCATACTGGTTGCCGCTGGTTACCTGTTGATGTGCCTGTTGGCAGGTGGGATCATGTATCTGTGGCATTATGAATGGAAAGAGATTGAGGCATTGGAAACGGAGAACCAACGGATAAACAACTTCCGCCAAGAAATACATCATGTTTACGGTGAAATGACCGGGCTTTCTCTTTTGGGCGAAAGTGTGTTGGAGTGGGAAGACGAGGATTTGGAGCATTACCATATTCGGCGTATGGCAGTGGACAGTATGCTATGCCGTTTCAAAACGGTTTATCCAGCAAGACAAATAGACAGTGTGCGCCACTTGTTGGAAAGCAAGGAAAGGTTACTTCAGGGCATTGTGGAAGTATTAGATGAACAGGAAAGTTTGAACCAGAGGATTGCCGAGCGTGTACCCGTCATTGCGGCAAGAAGCGCACAGGAACAACCACAGAAGTCGAAACGTAAAGGTTTCTTAGGCATATTCGGCAAAAAAAAGGAAGTAACTCCAGCAGTATCAACCACTATCCTTCATTCGGTCAATAGAAACGTAATCAGCGAACAGAAAGTGCAGGATCGCCAATTGTCGGAACAAGCCGACAGCCTTGCAGCTCGTAATGCAGAACTCAACAGCCACCGCATCAATATTCGCCGTTGAATCTTTTGCTGAAGCAGTTATCAGTTCGCACAAGAATTGAGGGTGAGCATCTATCCAATGATCTTCCCCTATTGCAACAACTGAATGTGAACGTATTTTATCAAGTACATATTCCAAATGTGGTTGCCCATTATTTTTAATGTATTGATAATAAGATTCGCTGTCAAGGCAATCTTGCGCAACAGAAATGTTACTTGATAATATCAAAAGTAACAAGACAAAACATTTTTTAATTGTAAGACTTTTCATTTTTATATTCATTGTATATTAATTTATAGTTCTGTATTTACTTTTATTTTCCCGAATGTTTTCTGTTCATCACGCACCCGGCATAGTTCCCGGTGTGCTTTTTCCTTATACTCCTGAAGAACTTTGATTTCGTTACGTAATCGGTTGTTCTCTTCCTGAAGGAGCTGAAGGTCTTTGGCACGTTCTGTAGCCAGACTTTCTGCCTTCGCCTTTTCTTCTGCTGCCTTTGCGATAAGTTCTGGAGCAGGAAGCTGTTTTGCGGTCTGTTCCCGGACTGCCTGTAGTAGTTGGCGAATCGCTTCTGTTCCTTCATTGCTTGTCTGCATGGTCGCTTTTACTTCATTCAATTCTCCGATGATCTTTTCCAAGGGGGAGTAATCAAGTGCGTTACTCTTCAGGTCGAAACCTGTGCGTTCAAAGTATTCCAGGGCGAGAGAAACGAACTCTTTCCGTAATATGCCGTTTGCCCGGCAGTATATCTCCAGCCGTTCAGATGTTTCTCCGCTTATTGAGATTGTAGTCTTTTCCGGCTTACTTTTGGGTTGTATGGTTACTTTATCTGTCATACCTTAACCGATTGATATAAATATGCTTATAATATGCTTGATATGCTGATTTTATACTTCTTTTTAATTGAATATGCTGTGAATATACTGAATATTCCTGAAATATATTCAGGTTACTTGGCCTTTTCTTCGCTTAAAGTGATATGAGAATCCACAAAGCACCCTCCGAAGCCGGATAAGGCATCAGGTTGCGTGTAAGTGACCGTTACAAGGGTTTGTTCCATGAATGTTTCAATCTTGTCTATAACGGCTTCCATTGGCTTTCCTAAGCCTGTGGCTTCAGCAGATACCAATATCAAATCTCCTTCTTTCATATCGTTGTTTTTTGATTGTGTAACATAATCAAAGTTCTTCCTTGTCTTTTACTTTTCCCTTCAGTGCGTTTATTATATACCCTTTAGGGTTCTTTTTATCCCTTGATTTTCCCTTCAGGGTTGAAAGCTCCAGCATTAAATCAAGTTTCTTCTGTGCATCCCTGAAAAGGTCTATGTTGTTTCTTATTTCCTGGTCTGTGAAAAGAAGCTCTTGCTTTAGATAGTTTCTGATAAGCCTGTCCAGATCCCAGCCCAGACTGACCTGTTTTTGTAGTTCGTGCTTTTCAAGTTCTTCATCCCTGTGTTCCGGTTGGTATTTTGGATACAGTTTCAGTGAATGAAAAGAACGACCCTCTTTCAGAATCTTGTATTCAAACGAATATGGACTTTTTGCGTCCAGTTCTTCTTTAGCTGGGACTATGATTCTTTTTATGAAATCCGGGTTGCGTTTGTATTTGTCCTGTACACCAAACATGATTTTCAGATCCTCTATACTGTAAATCAAAGGCCTTTCTTGACCACTCATGAGTTCATAGAAGCGCATCGAGTACTGACTTGTAAACTCCATGGCCGTTTTAAGTTCATACTTCCTAAAGCCCTTTGAAAAATTAAGTACGGCATTATATACTTCAGGTTGTATTTCAAATCTTACCCAGCCTCTTTTGTAATTGAATTGTGGTTTCTCGATAATACCTATCACCTTCCATATTTGCCCGTCATCGAACTCAAAAGACTTGTTTCTAAGGTCTAACAGCGCTTTTTTGACACGGGTATAGTTCTCGTCATCATCGTTGGCTAAAAACGCAGAAATGGGCATTAAAACAACTCTATCATCGTATAACGTCTTTTCTATACGTAGTCCAGGATAAAGCTTTTTACCTTCTATCTCACACTGCATTGCTTCCACAAGCCTGTACAGAATGCGTTTTTCGTACACTGAAAAATCATACTTAGATACAGTCATTAAATAGCTCTGTATCACATCTTTGTTTGTTATTTTTATAGCCATACTCCTTTGTTTTTAAAAAACGACAAAATGAATGTTCGCAAATATAGAAATTAAAAACGACATTTAAAAATGTATGTCGTCGTAAACATTCAAAAAGTCGTTTTTTAAGGCGAAAAAAACATTCAAAAAGTCGTTTATAACATTCAAAAAGTCGTTTTTCGAGCGTTTTTACTCTTTATAACGATTTGTTATTCAGTATTTTATAAATGATTTTTCAAAAGTTGATAAGCATATAATAAGCAATGCTTAAAAACAAGTCATAAAATTTTAGCCTGAATGTGGCTTACAGACCTCCAAATCCGTGAAAAACGAGTTTTTGAATGTTTGTGAAAGCAAAGCAAAAGCCAGCGCAGCGTTCTTTGAGGAACGAATTCCCCGCGCGTGTACACAAATAAGTACACAAAACTTTTGTTTTATTGTTTTTTATCCCTATTTTTGCGGTGTAAACCAATATATTAGAACTATGCAGATTATTACAACACGCGAATTTCGTGCCAACCAGAAGAAATACTTCGAAATGGCAGAGACGGAAACGATCCTGGTCTCCAGACGCAATGCAGCCCCTATTATGGTGTGTGCAGTCAGAGAAGGTGATTTTCCTTCAAAGGAAGAACTTGCGGCCATCCAGAGAGGTATTGAAGATATCCGGAACGGAAATACCTTCAGAATGGCCAAGAATGAGTCTCTGGACGATTTTCTTAACCGTATAGAGGGTGAAGGCAATGTATGAGATAGAATTTTCCAAAGAAGCGGTAAAACATGTCCTGTTGATGAGAAAATCCTCTCCGCAGCTTTTCAAGAAGCTGGAGAAGCTGCTTGATGAACTCCGGGAACACCCATATACGGATACAGGGCATCCGGAACAGTTGAGATACCTGGAGGGTGTCTGGTCAAGGCAGCTGGACAAGAAGAACCGTATCAGGTATATGGTCAACGAGACTACCGTAATTGTATTTATCATTTCAGCCTGGGGACATTATGACGACAAATAAAACAACAAGAAAACAAGTTTCTTTTCGTTTACGTGAGGATTTATTAATGGCTTTAAGGGAAGAAGCGAGAAAGGCTAACAAAAGCCTGAACGGTTTCGTAGAAAGCATTCTGGCAGATGCAATGCTGAAGAGAACCAATGAGGGTAATAACGTACTCATAAAAAACGATACAGAGGTTTAGTAAGGTTTTTTGGCATTTTTTTTGCACTCGTCGGGAGTGTTGGTGATCCTGCTTTCATGCGGGTACTTCCCGTTACAAATTCC
>OGXM01001500.1_pt1 | contig 12614 bp, 6 predicted proteins | sample 1576271 | NCBI WGS metagenome assembly OGXM01 (sample SAMEA3541579, study PRJEB24748) | human gut metagenome | biome: human gut; feature: human-associated habitat; material: faeces | place: China | collected 2012 | reverse complement strand
AACAAACTTACAACTGAATCCTGTTTCCATTTACACAAAATTTTGGACAGTGTCTATATATCTGATTTGGGGGCTGGTGGAATTAAAATAGGTGAGCCCTATTTCAGAGTACCTATGCGTAAGGTTACTTATGGAAATGTAATAGATAATAATATTATTACCAATGCAGGATACGAACAGCCTTGTGGTGTGGGGATAGCCTTGTTTCATACTAGTGATAATCAAGTTACCCACAATGAAATTTCGGATATCCTTTATTCTGGTATTTCTGTAGGATGGGTTTGGGGATATAATAAGACTTCTGTGACCGAATATCCTGCTTTAGATGAAAAAGGGGACATGACTTTTGTGAAAATGCCATTGAAAAGCCCTTCGGTGCGTAATCAAATTATGTACAATCATGTGCATCACATAGGATGGGGTGAACTCTCCGATATGGGAGCTATTTATACCTTGGGGGAATCAGAAGGAACAAAGGTCTGTTATAATGTAATTCACGATGTGCTATCGTATGACTATGGCGGCTGGGGATTGTATACTGACGAAGGCTCTACTGGAGTAGAGATGACTCATAATTTAGTATATCGCTGTAAAAGCGGAGGCTTTCATCAGCATTATGGTAAGAATAATAAGATAGAAAACAATATATTCGGATTTGGATTTTATCATCAAATACAGTTGACCCGTGTGGAACCTCATCTGTCTTTACATTTCAGGCATAACATTATTATATTTGACAAAGGAGAAACATTGGTGAAGGTATGGGATAAAGCGAATGTAGATATGGACTATAATTTATACTGGCGTACAGATAAAACTCCTATTACTATACATGGTAAAAATTTTGATGAATGGAAAAACAAAAAGGAACCTCATTCACTGGTCTTAAATCCATTGTTTAAAGATGCGGTAGAAGACGATTATACATTCCGTTCGAAAAAAAATATCCGTAAGATTGGTTTTGAACCATTTGATTATTCCAAGGCTGGCGTGTATGGAGAGAAAGTTTGGACGGAGAAGGCTCGGTTGTCTGCTCAGAAGGTAGAAAAGTTTAAAAAATTAGCTTCCTTAAGATTAAGTACTCAGGAATAATGAGAAATTTTATAATTTACTTGGCATACTTATTGATAAGCATAAGCCTCTATGCTTCAAGTGGAGGCGATTTACGAGTGATGTCTTACAACGTAAAAAATAGAATAGGAATTGAGAAAAAGCAAAATTTTCAGCGTGTGCCAGAAATCATATTAAAAGTAAATCCAAATGTAGTAGCTGTACAAGAATTGGACAGCATAATTTATAGAAGTAATTTGAAAGGTTATAGTAGATACGATTTTAAATTTAATAATCGTCAAATTACTATAGTGTTACCTCATAATCCGGCAAAAGGAAAACCATGGATATGGCGTCCGGCATTCTTCAGCACTTTTTCTGCAGTGGACGAAATGCTACTTCAAAAAGGGTTTCATGTAGTTTATTATGATTTGACAAATTTGTGTGGTAACCCTTATGCTATAAAATTAGGAACGGAATTTTATAATTTTGTATGTAGTCATTATAAATTGTCTGATAAGGTTACATTGGAAAGCTTTGGTCTTGAAGGATACTTTACATTCAACTGGGCAATAACTAATACTGATAAAGTATCTTGTATTTATGTAGATATACCGATATGCGAGATGGCGACTTGTCTGGATTCTAAAAAAGAAAAAATATGGGATGATTTTTGTACGGAGGGAACTCTTACAGACAACGCTGTGGTAAACGATCTTCTTGGAAATGTATTCCAGCTTGCGGATAAGTTAGCAGAAGCGAAAATACCGATAATAAGAGGAAGCCGTAAGAATGATAAAGCTGTTGTATGTAATGATATTCTGAAGAAGATAGCGGAGGAATGTCGTTTAAAAGGTGGATTTGTGGAAAGTGTAAATTTCCAGGAAGGTGATCATTTTCAAACATTATGTCAAACAGAAGCAATAACGGATTTTATTGTGCGCTATCAAAAAGGATATTCAGATAGTCAACATATAAATTTTCGTCATGGATTGACAAACTCATATTATAAATTTATAAAAAAAAAGAAGGGTTGTGTGGCGTTCCTTGGAGGATCAATAACTGAAATGCGAGGATGGAAAGAACAGATAAAAGAAGACTTGCATCAGCGTTTTCCCGATACGGATTTTATGTTCATTGATGCGGGAATAGGTTCTACTGGTTCTGTACCACATTCTTTCAGAATAATGCAAGATGTTTTTGAAAAAGGTACTCCAGATTTAATGTTTGTAGAAGCAGCTGTAAACGATTTTACAAATACTCCAGATCATGTGCAACAGTTGTATGGAATGGAAGGAATAATACGTCATGCACGTATGGTGAATCCTTATATGGATATTCTGATGATGCATTTTATCTGTGATGGTTTTATTGATTATTTTCATGATGGAATTATCCCTGATGTAATAATGAATCATGAAAGAGTTGCTAATTACTATTCTGTTACATCTATAAATTTAGCACAAGAGATAGTTGAGAGAATGGATGCAGGTGATTTTGATTGGAAAACATTTGGCGGAACGCATCCTTCATGGTTTGGACATAAATTTTATACAGCCGCCATTAATAAAGTATTAGATAATAGTTGTATGTCTGTAAGTAAGTTGGTGCAAAAGGCATATGTTATGCCTCAAAGTCCTATTGATAATAACTCATATTTTCCTGGATGTTTTTTAGATATTAGAAATGCGAGAAAACTGAAAGGCTTCAAAATTGTTGACAAATGGATACCAGAGAATCCGAAGGGAAAAATCAGGAAGGGATTTTGTAACGTACCGATGCTTGTGGGTCTGGAGGAAGGCTGTACATTTGAACTGGAGTTTACGGGAAGAGTAATTGGATATTTTGGAGTGTGTGGACCGGATGCTGGAATTATGTCATATAATATCGACGGACAAGATTATAAGGATATTAATACTTATACTCAGTGGAGCAATTCTCTTTATATACCATGGTTGTACGTCATGGCAGATAATCTTTCGGCAGGGAAACATATACTTAAAGTAAAAATGAAGAAAGGTACAGGAGGAAGTGCATGTCATATACGTAACTTTGCTGTCCTTGACAATGAATGTATTTATGATAAAGCAAATCTCATGGAACATAAAGAAAGTAAATCTTATTATTTTGAGGACTATGAGAAATGATAATAACATAATTTTCTATACATATATTGTTTTGCTTCGAAACTTCATTATAGTTTCTGTTCCTTTTGTACAAAAGAAGGTTGTATTTGTACAAAATATAGAGAAATATCGAGAAGAATTGTCTGAAAATACACTAAAGGTTTTCAATAGAATAAATAAATCATACTTATTAGCCCTTCACACCCTTCACACATTGCTCCAATTTAATGGAAAGTGAAGGGCGTGAAGGGCTAATAAAACAATTAAAAATACATTAGTTATAGTTTTTGTGAATAAAATTCAAATTTTATTCAGTATGACAAAAATTTCGTGTCTTTACTTTAGGAATGTATGCTTGTGATTTGTCATATAAATGAATCTATGTGGAGATTTATAAATGCCTTTTGTCTGAAATATTTTAAAGTTAGCTTGTAAGTTTAATAGATATGAAGAGTAAATTCTTTGATGGAAGATAATGATCAATTATTAGAATTATATAGAGGAGTTATTTTATTTAGGATAGCATCCTCGAAAATATAATTCTTTTTCTGTAAAAAAAGAAATACTTATGAATGTGAAGAAAATACTTTTAGCGGGAATATGTTTTTGTACGGCACAACTTTTTGCTGTACCCCGCCATACTATTTATGTATCTCCCAATGGTAATGACAATGCAGTTGGATCTTTGTCAAAACCATTACGTACTGTAGAAGAGGCACTTCGTCAAGCCAAGGAAATAGATGTGAATGTTCCTGTAGATATTGTCCTTCGTGCTGGAGTATATGAACAAGCTAAAACATTAGAAGTAAATAGAAGTAACCTCGCCATATATCCATATGGAATAGATAAAGTAATAATATCAGGAGGAAAGAAACTACTTCCATCTAATTTGAAGAAGGTGAAAGATTCTGATGTATTGGAACGCTTGCAGCCACAAGTACGGAAATATATAAAAGAAATTGATTTTGCTTCTTTAAATGAAAAGCTGATAGGGCTTCATGCTGTGGGATTTGGGCGTCCTAGTATTTCTGCATGGACAGAAGTTTTTATAGGCGGTAAGCCTTTGAATTTATCGCGTTGGCCTAATGACTCTACTGTGCTGATAGGGAAGATTAAGGAGTCTGGCATTGCAAAAAATGGGGAAAAGGTTTCTTTCCCAATATTTAGTTATTTGGAGGACCGGCCTTCTTCATGGAAGAACTCTGATGAGTTGTGGATTGGTGGATATTTTGCCCATGGGTATGCAGATGATATGATTAAAGTAGAACGAATTGATACCATTTCCAAAATGATTTATACGGCTCAGCATACATTGTATGGTTTTATGACTGGTGCTCCTTTTCATAGATGGTTTGCTTTGAATTTATTGGAAGAGTTAGATATGCCAGGTGAATATGTTGTAGATGAGAAGAGACAAAAGATATATGTTTACTTGGCGAAAGACAGAGTGGAAGATGTGCAGTTTTCTTTTTTGGATGCTCCCATTATGGCAATAGAAAACTGTAATAATGTGAAAATTAAAGGCATAACATTTGAGTATGGCCGTCAGATTGGAATATATATGGAAAACACCAACCGGGTAACAGTTTCAGGATGTACGGTACGTAATATGGGAGGTACAGGTATTTGTATTGGACGAGGAAGTTTGCTTGCAGGAAATGTAGAAGGAAATAAGAAAGGAGGAGAACCTTTATCCCGTCAGATAGGTGATTTGATGGGAAAAATATATGATAACCCTCTTTTTGACCGCAAAGCTGGAACTGAAAACGGAATTGTAAATTGCCTTATTTATAATGTTGGTGCTGGAGGTATAAATATGGGAGGAGGAAATCGTACGACGTTAGAGCATGGTAATAATTATGTAGAAAATTGTCGGATTCATTCTTTTAATCGAATTGAGAAGTCTTATCGTCCGGGTATATGGTTGGATGGAGTTGGAAATAGAATATCAAAATGTGCTATTTATGATGCGCCTAGTATGGCTGTTTTATTCCATGGAAATGACAATATTATAGAGTTATGTAATATTAGTCGTGTATGTAATGAAATAGATGACCAGGGAGCTGTATATTATGGACGTGACCCGTCAGAGCAGGGTAACGTGATACGTTATTGTTATTTTCACGATTTCAGCACTCGGCATCGAGTTTCAGCTACTTATCACGATGATGGTGCTTGTGGAGCAGAGGTTTATGGAAATATTTATTGCAGAGCAGGGTCTGTTCCTGTCTTAATTGGAGGAGGACACTACAATCATTATAGAAATAATATATTCATGGAGTGTCCGCTTGCTATACATATTGATGCTCGTATGCAGAAGTGGGGAAAATTTATGATTGAAAAAGGAGGAGTGATAGATAGTCGTTTAAACCGAGTGAATTATACACAGCCTCCTTACAGTGAGGCTTATCCGAATTTGGTGTCTTACTGGGATATGGATCCATCTTATCCGCAGCATAATATAATAGAGGGAAACTTGTTTTATAATATAAACAATGTGGTAAGAGGAGAAACTCAGTGGTTGGAACTGAAAAACAATTGGGTTACTTCTCTAAATCCAGGTTGGGTGGATGTGACTGATCCGCTGAAAGGATTCAGGCCAGATGCTCTTGTATATAAAAATATTCAGGGTTTTGAGAAAATACCATTTGATAAGATAGGATGTGATTTGCCTTATGAGATTTCGGAAGGAAATCGTATAGTGAGAATCATGTCGTATAATGTACATAATGCAATTGGTATGGATGGTAAAACTGATTGTAAGAGAATTGCAGATATAATAACATCGGTTAATCCTGAAGTTGTATCTATTCAGGAAGTAGATAGTATGACCATTCGTAGTAAAAAGAAAGATATATTGGGTGAAATTGCGAAACAAACAGGAATGAAAGCAACGTTTGCAGAAGCTATTCCATATCAGGGAGGAAAATATGGCATTGGTATTTTATCGAAAGAAAAACCAATTCGAGTGAAACGGGTTCCACTCCCAGGTAGAGAGGAGGCACGGACGATGGTGTTGGCTGAGTTTAATGATTATGTTTTTGTTGCTACTCATTTTTCTTTAACTAAAGCTGATCAAGAGTTATCAATACCTCTGATTTTAAATGAATTAAGACCATATAATAAACCCATATTTTTTGCAGGAGATATGAATTCCGTACCAAATTCTAAAGTACAAAAAGATTTGCGTAAGTATTTTAACGTATTAACCGCAGGTGATTGGCTTACTTGTAATGGTACTTGTATTGATTTTATTTATGAATATAAGGAAAATGCGAAAATGTCTCCAGTATTACATAAAGAAATGATAAAGGATTATATAGCTTCAGATCATTGTCCGATATATGTAGATGTGATGTTAGCAAAGTAATAAAATTAAACTTTGTAAAGATAATACTTTAGGTAATTCTCTTTATAACAAGATATGATTAATATAAGTTTTAAATTTATGATAATATGAAAAGCATAAAAAAACTAATTTATGGTAGTAGTGCTTTGCTTGTGTTAGCAAGTTGCAGTACAAAGCAGCAAATGGAAAACAAGCCATTGAATATTGTATATATCATGACAGATGATCATACAGCGCAGATGATGAGTTGCTATGATACTCGTTATATGGAAACACCTAATCTTGATCGCATAGCTGCTGATGGAGTACGTTTTACTAATAGTTTTGTTGCTAATTCGTTGAGCGGTCCTAGTCGTGCTTGTATTTTGACGGGTAAACATAGTTGTCAGAATAAATTTTATGATAATACGACTTGTGTGTTTGATACAGCTCAACAGACCTTTCCAAAACTTTTACAAAAAGCCGGATATCAAACGGCTTTATTTGGTAAATTGCATTTAGAGAGTTTACCGGTAGGATTTGATTATTGGGAAATATTACCAGGACAGGGCGATTATTATAATCCGGACTTTATCACAATGGATAATGATACGGTTCAGAAGCATGGTTACGTGACGAATATCATTACTGATGATGCTATTGACTGGATGGAAAATAAGCGTGATAAAAATAAGCCTTTTTGTTTGATGATTCATCATAAAGCGATTCATCGTAACTGGATGGCTGATACGTGTAATTTGAAATTGTATGAAGATAAAACATTCCCGCTTCCAGATAATTTCTTTGATGATTATAAAGGACGCCCGGCTGCTGCAACACAAGAAATGAGTATTGTGAATGACATGGATATGATTTATGATTTAAAGATGTTACGTCCGGATAAAAAGACTCGCTTAAAATCATTGTATGAACAATTTATCGGTAGAATGGATGAGGCTCAACGTGCAGCATGGGATGCTTTTTATGGTCCGATTATTGATGACTTTTATAAGCTGAATCTACAAGGAAAGGACTTGGCAAATTGGAAATTTCAACGTTACATGCGTGACTATATGAAGACTGTCAAATCGTTGGATGATAATGTAGGACGTGTGCTTGATCATTTGAAAGAAAATGGATTATTGGATAATACATTAGTTGTTTATACTTCTGACCAGGGATTCTATATGGGTGAGCATGGGTGGTTTGATAAACGTTTTATGTATGAAGAGTCTATGCATACCCCTTTAATTATGCGTTTGCCGAAAGGGTTTGATCGTAGAGGAGATATTACAGAAATGGTTCAGAATATTGATTATGCTCCTACATTTCTTGAATTAGCTGGGGTAGAAGTACCAGAAGATATTCAAGGTGTGTCATTGCTTCCATTGTTAAAAGGTGAGCATCCGAAGGATTGGCGTAAATCTTTATATTACCACTTTTATGAATATCCCGCAGAACATATGGTAAAACGTCATTATGGAGTGCGTACAAATCGCTATAAATTAATTCATTTTTATAATGATATTGATGAATGGGAATTATTTGACTTAAAAAACGATCCTTTTGAAATGAATAATTTGATTGATAATCCGGATTATGCAGATGTGTTAGACAGCATGAAAATTGAATTGAATAAATTACAAGTTCAATATAAAGACATGGTATTTGAGAAGTAATAGTTATGAAGAATTATATAATTGGTTTATTATCGGGGCTGCTGTGTGTCGCTCCGGTAATAGCCCAAAATAGGTTAGCTGAACCATCTCGAGTACAGTTGGAGTGGCAACGGATGGAAACTACTGCTTTTGTACATTTTAGTGTCAATACTTATACGGATATGGAATGGGGATATGGGAATGAATCTCCTCAACTATTTAATCCGGAAAAGTTGGATTGTCGTCAATGGGCACGTACTTGTAAAGAAGCAGGTTTGCAAGGGGTTATTCTTACAGCTAAGCATCATGATGGTTTCTGTTTATGGCCTTCTGCTTATACTGAGCATAGTGTGAAAAATTCTCCATGGAAAAATGGGCAAGGAGATTTGGTTAGAGAATTTGTAGATGCTTGTCGGGAGTATGGCTTAAAAGTTGGACTTTATCTTTCTCCGTGGGACTGTAATCATCCGGAATATGGAAAACCTGAATATATCACTTACTTCTGTAATCAGTTACGTGAATTATTGACTAACTATGGGGAATTGTATGAGTTTTGGTTTGATGGTGCAAATGGTGGACGTGGATATTATGGGACGGACTCATTACATACCCGTAAAATTCCTGCTGATTATTATCCATGGGAGAAAATTACTAAGATGGTTTACGAGTTGCAACCCAATTGTGTTGTTCATGGAGGTGATTTGGCTAATATTCGCTGGGTTGGAAACGAAGAGGGATATGCGTTAGAGGAGCATTGGAGTACAGTACGTGAGCCGGAACTTTATGATAAAAATGTACAAAAACGTTTTCAATGGATGAAAGGACATGATGATGGCACAATATGGATGCCTTCGGAAGTTGATGTTTCTGTTCGTCCGGGGTGGTATTATCATGCTTCGGAAGATCATAAACTGAAGTCTTTGTCGAAATTGACCGATATTTATTACGAAAGCGTAGGACGTAATAGTTTGTTATTATTGAACTTGACTCCAAATAAAGATGGTTTGATTCCAGCTCAGGATTCTATTCGCTTGTGTGAATGGCACAAAAGATATACTTCGGAATTAAGTAATAATCTTATGTCAGACCGGATGAGGATTTCAGGAGGAAAAGATACGAAAAGGTTGAGATGCTTATTGGATGGTAACAGAGAATCTTATTGGGTAGCGGATACAAAAACACCCGTGGTTGAGGTGGATTTTGGAAAGAAACTTCGTTTTAACCGACTTCTACTCCAAGAATATATAGAGAAAGGACAACGAGTAAAAGCTTTTACTATAGAATATTGGAAAGATGGAAAATGGATAGTATTGGATACTCAAACAACGATTGGTTACAAACGTATTCTTCGTTTTCCTGAAATTGTTTCTTCCCGTTTACGTATTTGTGTAAAAGATTCAAGGGATATTCCATATTTATCGGAAATACAAATCTATTTAGCTGAAACTGTACCCGATGCTCCTGTTATTTCTCGTAATCAGAAAGGGGAAGTTAGTTTGACTTGTTCAGATTCTAATGCTGCTATTTTTTATACATTGGATGGTAAAGAGCCTACTGTATCTGATGGGATACAGTATCAGAAACCATTTGTTTCTGATGGAGATTGTATAGTAAAGTCAATTGCAGTGAATGGCAATAGAATTTCTACTACGGCCATTCGTCAGTTTGAAGGTAGTAAGGCGATATGGACTACGATACCGGCAAAAGCGGCTTCTCGTATATTTGATGGGGTAGAACATACAGCCTGGGTAGGAACTAATCCGTTGGTAGTAGATTTAAACGCTGTTTGTAAATTGAAAGGATTGACTTATCTACCTGATCAATCTCGTTGGGCCAGTGGTCTTGTGGTGAAATATGTAATAGAAATTTCGAAGGATGGTGATCAATGGGAAGAAGCGATACGAGGTGAATTTGCAAATATGCAAAATCATCCGGTGGAACAACAGATTCTTTTTCCGAAAGTATGTGAAGGATGTTTTATCCGTTTTCGTGCATTGTCTACGGTAGATAACAGTGATAGACTAGGAGCAGCCGAGTTAAATGTTATATTGTTTAAATAAAAAATACATGAAGAAATATCAAAGTTTTGCGTTTTGTCTGGCTGGTGGAGCTAGTTTGTGCGCTTTGCCTGCGTATACCTATGCCCAGACAAAGAAGCATCCGCATATCATTTTAATTATGACTGATCAACAACGTGCGGATGCCATGGGATGTGCCGGCAATGAAGCGGTGATTTCGCCGAATCTGGATCGTTTGGCTTCTGACGGACATTTGTTCTGTAATGCGTATACAGCAGCTCCGAGTAGCACTCCTGCTCGAGCGGGGATGCTTACCGGAATGTCACCTTGGCATCATGGCTTGTTGGGATATGGGCAGGTAGCGGAACATTATCGTTACGAAATGCCTCAAATGTTGAAGGATTTGGGATATCATACGCTAGGCATCGGTAAGATGCATTGGCATCCACAGAATGTTTTGCATGGTTTTGAAGCTACATTAATTGATGAAAGCGGTCGTGTAGAATCTCCTTATTTTATGAGTGATTATCGGAAGTGGTTTAATATACAAGCATTTGGATTAAATCCGGATAGTACAGGAGTGGGGTGGAATGCACATGAGGCGAAGGCTTATGCATTACCTGAGCGCTTGCATCCGACTGTTTGGACAGGAGATAGGGCTGTAGAGGCTATTCGTGGTTATTCTTCTGAACAACCATTATTTTTAAAAGTGTCATTTGCCCGTCCACATAGTCCGTATGATCCTCCTCAAAGATTTGTAGATATGTATGAAGGAAAAGATATTCCGGCACCGGTTGTAGGTGATTGGTGCAGAAGCATGCCGATAGATACTCATCCTGAAAAAAATCCAGAAGCTGCGATAGGTAATTTTGGTGATGAATATGCAAAAAAATCCCGTAAATACTATTATGCAGCTATTACTTTTATTGATGAGCAAATTGGACGCATCATTAATGAATTGAAAGCAAAAGGTATGTATGATGATGCTTTGATTTGTTTTGTTTCCGATCATGGAGATATGTTGGGAGATCATCATATGTGGAGAAAGACATACGCTTATGAAGGTTCATCAGCTATTCCTTTTATAGTGAAGTTGCCTTGTAGTATAGAAACAAAGTTAAAACCTGGTGAAGTGATAGATGCTCCCGTAGAACTTAGGGATTTACTCCCTACTTTCTTAGAAGCTAACGGAGAAAAAGTTCCGGAGGAAATGGATGGCCTTTCGTTATTACCTTTACTATATAATGAAAAAGCTCCATGGCGGAAGTATATTGATATAGAACATTCTATAGCTTATTTTTCTGATAATTATTGGTGTGCCTTAACAGATGGAAAGATAAAATATATTTGGTTTTGCCGTACAGGTAAAGAGCAATTATTTGATTTAAAAAGAGATCCGTATGAGATACATGATTTGTCAGAAGATATTTCTTGGAAGAAAAAACTAAATGAAATGCGCCGTGCAATGGTAGAACATTTGCGTGAGCGAGGTGAGGAATGGGTTAAAAATGATAGTTTAGTGATTCGTAAAAATAATTTATTGTATAGTCCCAATTATCCAAAAAATAAATAGAATTTATGATGAAAGCACAAATTTTGATTTTATTATTATTTACGACAAGCTTAAAAGCTGCGGTGTCAATTATTCCAATACCACAAAAATGTGTGGAAAGAAAAGGCAATTTCATTGTGAATGAAAAAACGACGATAGTTATTCCTGAAAATGACAAAGATATACGTGATGCAATATCTGTTTGGAATGATTTGTTTACTACTGTTGCGGGATTTCCGTTGGAAATAACAACTTTAAAGCAGAAAACTAATTTTATTCAATGTAGCTTAAATGCTTCTTTAGAAGAAGAGGCTTATAAATTAAAAGTTTCTACTAAAGATATACGGATAGAAGCTAAAACTGCTAAAGGAATTTTTTATGCATTCCAGACTTTACGCCAACTACTTCCTCCTGCAATAGAAGGAAATGTACGTGTCGAGAATATTGAGTGGAATATTCCTTGTGTAACGATAGAGGATAAACCTTCATTTTCATATAGAGGAATGATGTTGGATGTGTCTCGTCATTTTATAGAAAAAGAAGATATAAAGCGCTATATAGACTTGCTTGCTTTTCACAAAATGAATGTTTTTCATTGGCATTTGACTGATGACCAAGGGTGGCGTATTGAAATAAAGAAATATCCTAAATTAACTTCTATTGGCGGATATCGCAATAAAACCATTGTTGGGTATATGTGGGATAATCCTACTGAGTGGGATACAAAACGTTATGGAGGATTCTATACTCAAGAAGATATTAAGGAGGTGGTTGCTTATGCCCAGAAGCGTTTTGTAAATATTATTCCTGAAATTGAAATGCCAGGGCATAGTTTGTCAGCTTTGGCAGCTTATCCTGAATATTCCTGTACAGGAGGTCCTT
>OGXM01001498.1_pt1 | contig 12618 bp, 7 predicted proteins | sample 1576271 | NCBI WGS metagenome assembly OGXM01 (sample SAMEA3541579, study PRJEB24748) | human gut metagenome | biome: human gut; feature: human-associated habitat; material: faeces | place: China | collected 2012 | reverse complement strand
GATATTACCTGCGATGACTATGATGAGCTCATCGAGCTGATTTTCAAATTATCATAATGTTCATAGTATTTCTTAGCTAATTTATACATCATATTCCAAGTATCTTTATATACATTTTCAAATATCATACCTATTTCTTCAAGCTTTTCTATTCTATCTTCAGAAAGAGTACCATTTTTGTAGTTGATTCTTTGCTTACTAATCCAGAATCCTAATTTATAACCTTTTTCATCAGTTTCATAACCATTTATTGTTTTAAAACTATGTGGTATTTTCAAATTCCCATAATGCTCATAATATTTCTTTGTTAATTCGTACATCATATTCCAGGCGTCTTGCCTTCCAATTCCAAATATCATATCTATTTCTTTAAGCTTTTCTATTCTATCTTCAGAAAGAGTACCTTTTTTATATTTTACTCTTTGAGTACTAATCCAGAATCCTAAATTATAGCCATTTTCATCTGATTCATAGCCATTTATTGTTTTAAAACTAAATGGTATTTTCAAGTCACTATAATGTTCATAATATTTCTTTGCTAATTCATACATCATATCCCAGCTATTAGGATTAATTCTATCTCTTACATATCTTAATATTTCATATAAATCTTTGTTTTCTATATTTATATCAAAATCAGTATTTCTTATTTTAATCTTTCTATTACTTTTACCTTGTTTCTTTTGAATCTCTTTTACCTTATTCTTTAAATTATTTTCTAATTCTTCAATAAACTCTATATTATTAGTTAAATCTATAATTACTGGCGATAATAGTTTATCAATTATTTCTTCCTTTGTCATATCTAAAGATACGTCTATACCATTACCTTTAGCTATATCTATTAATTCATTTCTAGTTAATGAATCATATTCTTCATACTTTTCCTTTGTCTTTCCTTTTACCGCTAAAGCTCTACCTATTTGCTCAAAATATACAATATCTGAAGTAGTACCTCTTCCAAGTATTACTCCATCAACATCTGGAGCATGTACTCCTTCATTATATTGATTAATAGCAAACATAATTCTAAGTTTCTTTTTAACACTATTTCCTTCTAGATCTCTATCATTATAAAAAGCCTCTCTATTTAGTTTACCACTTGTTTTATCTTTACTTGTCGTTTTATAAAATACTACATCATACCCATCAAACCATTGTTTAACTTCATTCATAATTGTATCTATATCATTAGTATCCTCCTCAGTAATCGGAGGACAAAAATAAATATATTTACCATCATTTTTAATATTTTTTCTTACCATATCAGGTATACTCGGAGCATTAGTTATTCTCCTTTTAACATCTAATAATAACTTCTTATATTCCGTATAATCTTTCGTTGATAAATTTCCTTCTTCTATTTTATCTTCAAGATATTTCTCATAATCATATAATCTTACATAAGCACTTCGATAAATAGGTTTAGGTAGTACCCCATCTATCATAGCATCACATAAATCATAATAGTTTACTACCTTACCAGAAAATAATTCATCAGTATCTGGATTAGTCATATCTCTTTCATATATAGTACCCCTATCTCTTACATTATAGGCAGACATTCCAAACAATAACATATTAGGATGAGTATCTACAATAGTATTAATTCTATTTCCCCATACAGGAGCACCAAGATGATGAAGTTCATCTGTTATAAGTAAATCAACATCTAAATCAACTATTTCTTCTCTTGATAAATTTATTAAACTTTGATATGTTCTAAATTTTAAATTAGGAAAATCCCTATTTATATCTAAACCATTATTATCTATTATATTTTTAATATGCTCTATTATAGCTCCAGAAGGAGATATATATAATACTTTTTTATCTTTATATTCATAAGCTAATCTTAAAGCTACATAACTTTTACCAGTACCAGTAGCCTGTAATATAGCAACTTTATCTTCACCATTATTATAAGCATTAAGCACCCTATTAAATGCTTCAATATTATGTTCATATAAATTTAATATATTATTCATACTTCTCTCCTATCACACCTATTATATATATTATACCATACTTTTCAAATATCATATAAAATACCCCCTCTAAAATTAGAAAATAATATAACACAAATAGCAAACAAAGTCAATTATATTATTTTTTCTTCCTTTTTATTCATTTTACTAAAAAATAAATGATATAAATAGAAAAAAGTGAACATTTTTATATTCACTTCTATTCTATAAATTCAAATCTAATCTTTCTTTTTTATATCCTCTAATTTTACTGATACAATCTTACTAACACCAGACTCTTGCATTGTAATACCATATAAAACATCTGCATATTCCATAGTCTTCTTTTTATGAGTAATAATAATAAATTGTGTATTATCTCTATACTTATCCAAATATTTACCAAAAGCCTCAACATTAGCATCATCTAAAGCAGCCTCAACCTCATCAAATAAACAAAAAGGTACAGGTCTAACATTAAGTATAGCAAATAATAACGATATAGCCGTAAAAGTCTTCTCTCCACCAGATAACAAACTAATACTCTGAAGTTTCTTACCAGGAGGCTCCGCCTTAATATCAATCCCAGTTTCCAATATATTGTCCGGATCAGTTAAAGAAAGTTCCGCTCTTCCTCCCTTAAATAACTCACGATATACAATCTTAAATTCACGTCTTACCTCTTCAAAAGTAGTACTAAGCTTATTCTTCATAATACTATCCATCTCTTTAATAATATCATATAAAGTATTTTCAGCAGTAATTAAATCCTCTTTCTGTGATTTCAAAAAATCATATCTCTCTTTAACCCTTTCATATTCACTAGGAGCATTCAAATTAACATCTCCAATAGCAAGCAAATCATTCTTAAGCCTACTAATCTCCTTATTAGCACTATCTATATCCATATCTAATTTATAATTATTAATAGCAAACTCATAAGTCATATTATAATCATTAGTCAAATCATTAAGCAAATTATCTAACTTAACATCAATTCTATTAACAATAATATTCAAATTATTAAGTTCCTTTTGCTTCTTACCAATATAACTATTACTACTTCTAGAAGTTTCCTCAAGCTCATTAATAGTATTATTAATCTTATCCTCATCCACTTTTAATAAAGAAAGACTACTATTAACACTACTAATATTCTCCCTAATTTTAGCAAGTTCATTAATAAGATTATCTTCTTCACTATTATTAGAAGTAATATTAGTCAAATCCCTAAGTTCATTTTCTTTCTCTTCTTTATCCTTATTAAGTTTATTAATAGTTATATAAATATTTTCTTTCTTAGTTTCATATTGAATCTTATTATTTTGATATTCATATAATTTATTATTAATCTCATTAAGTTCTTTATCAATATCACTAAGTTCCTTAACAATATCTTTATTCTTATCTTCAATAATATTACATTTCTTTCTATTTTCATCGAGTTCATATCTAATAGATAAAGAATTATTAAACTTATCCTTACTACCACCAGTTAAAGAACCACCAACATTAACTACTTGACCATCTAAAGTAACAATTTTGTATCTTTTATTAATAAGAGCACTAAATCTATTAGCAGTATCAATATTATCCACTATAATAGTATTACCAAGTACATTAGAAATAATATTACTATATCTATTATCATACTTAACAAGTTCACTAGCAATACCAATATATCCATCCTCATATCTAATATTATCTAAAATACCATTATCAATATAACGGCCATTAATAACAGATATCGGATAAAAAGTCGCTCTACCAAGATTATTACTCTTAAGATAATTAATAAGTTCTTTAGCAATATTAGGAGTATCAACTACTAAATATGAAGCCTGTCCCCCTAAAGCAGTACTAATAGCAGTATTATACTTATTATCAGTATCAATAAGTGAAGCAATAACATTATGAATACCATTAAATTTAGGATTATCTAATATCATTTTAATCTGTTTAGGAACCAATGAATTATTATTAATACTATCTTCCAAATATTGAATTCTATATTTCAAACTATCAATATCCCTATTATTCTTAATAATCATATTATTATAATTATTCTTCCTAAATAATAAATCACTACTCTTACTACTAATATTATCAATATCCCCTTTTAATAACTCTATCTTCTTATTAATAACTAAAATATCACTATTAAAATTATTCAAATTATTATTAATATCAATAATATCTTCTTTCAAAGAAATAATATTATTAGCTATTTTAGAAGACTCTTCCTTATACTTATTTCTCTCTTGTAATAATTTAATAGAAGAAGTAATCTTCTCTTCATTCTTAGTAAGATCAATTAAAGTACTCTGTTTAGAAGAAATATCTTCCCTTATATTTCTAAGTTTATCTTTATATTTAAGAATATCAATATCATAATTACTATTATTAGTACTAACCTTAGCAATTTCATCTTCTAATAACTCAATCTTTTCTTTATCTTCTTTATATTCAAAATTCAAATCACTAATCATTTTAGCAATAGAAGCAACCTCTATATTAGATAACTTATCTTTAATATCTTTATATCTAATAGCTCTCTTTGAAGCCTCTTCTAAAGGTACTACATTACCTTCAAGTTCTAAAATAATATCATTAACACGATTTAAATTTTGATTAGTTCTATCAAGTTTTCTTAAAGCTTCTTCTTTTCTTCTTTTATACTTAAGTACTCCAGCAGCCTCTTCAAATATTATTCTTCTATCTTCAGGTTTATTAGAAAGAATTTCATCAATCTTACCCTGACTAATAATATTAAAACTCTCTTTAGCAGTACCAGAATCAGATAATAACTCAATAATATCCTTAAGTCTTACCCTTTCATTATTAATATAATACTCATTTTCACCTGTACGAAAAGCCATTCTCTTAATAGAAACCTCATCAAAATCAATAGGCAATGTCTTATCTGCATTATCAAATATCAAAGATACCGAAGCACTATTAAGAGGTTTTCTACTCTCACTACCAGAAAAAATAACATCAAGTGAAGAATCACCTCTTAAAGACTTCATAGATTGTTCTCCTAATACCCATCTAACAGCATCTACAATATTAGATTTACCAGAACCGTTAGGTCCAACAATACCATTAACATTCTTACAAAATTCAACCCTTGTCTTATCAGCAAATGATTTAAAACCATATGCCCTTAACTCCTTTAAATACATACATTCACATCCTACTTATCTATTTTATCAGATTTCTCAAATAAAATCTACTATAAAATATAAAAATAAAAAGAATCATACATATATACGATCCCTAGTATTTTTCTTTTTATTATTAGCATTATAATACTTATCTACTAAAACAACCTTTTTATTCTTAACACTATTCTTACTATCAATAATTCTCTGATTAGTAGATCCCCTAAAAATACAATCATAACTCTTCTTTTCAAGAACAAAAGGACCATCTATTAATACATCAATAGTTTTTAAAAATTCAATTATTTTAGGATTATCCTTAGCTAAAGCCATAAGACCTTCAAAAGTAAAACCAGTATAGCACCAAACATTCATTTTTTTAGCTTTAATATATTTAGCAAGTTCTAAACAAGCATCAACCTGATATAAAGGATCCCCACCAGAAAAAGTAATACCATCTTGCCCTTCAAGTTCATCTATTTGATCCTCTATTTCACGGATATCTACCAAAAAGCCATCATCAAAAGAATGCGTTTGAGGATTATGACACCCAGGGCACTTATGTAAGCAACCCTGGGTCCATAATACCGCTCTTATACCTTCCCCATCTACAATACTATCAGATTGTAATACTGGCGAAGCAAGTCTAATTTCCACTAAGCAGCCTTTTTATCTAATAATCCTTCAGTACTATGTTTTACTCTATCTCTTTCTTCAGCTCTCTTACCGTTATTAAATCTATCTACAGTACCAACTAAATAACCAGTAATCCTTCTAATTCTATCAAAACCTACACCCTCACCAACTAATTTTTCTTGTTTTTCTTCTTTCATTTTAATTACTTCCTTTCTAACAATTACAACTATTTTTAAATTCATTTACTTTTTCAATAGGAACACCTTCATAAGCCTTCCTACCACATCCAGGACAAACATCACCAATAACCCCAATATAACCACATACAGGATCTCTATCTACTGGATGATTAATAGCGGCATATCCCATATCATTTTCATACATTAATCTAATAATCTTTTCAAAAGCCTCTAAGTTATTAGTAGTATCACCATCTAACTCAATATAACTAATATGACCAGCATTAGTATATTTATGATAAGGACCTTCCTTCTTAATCTTATTAACTATTGAAATATTATAATATACTGGAACATGGAAAGAATTAGTATAATACTCTCTATCAGTAACGCCCTTAATCTTACCATATATAGCCTTATCAATATTAACAAATCTACCAGATAAACCTTCCGCAGGAGTAGCAAGTAAAGTAAAGTTTAAATGATATTCAGCAGAATACTCATCACATCTCTTTCTCATAAACTCAATAATTTCAAGTCCAAGTTTTTGAGCATCATCACTCTCACCATGATGTTTACCAATCAAAGCCTTAAGACATTCAGCAAGACCAATAAAACCAATAGATAAAGTACCATGTTTCAATACCTTTCTTAATCTATCATTAGGTTTAAGTTTATCCGAATCAATCCAAACACCTTGACCAAGTAAGAATGGAAAATTATAAAGTCTCTTATTACATTGAATTTCAAATCTTTCAAGTAACTGATCCTTAACCAAATCCATAAGTTCTCCAAGTTCCTTATAAAAGCCATCCAAATCAGTTTCATCATTTCTAACAATACCATGTTTAATACCAAGTCTAGGCAAATTAATCGAAGTAAAAGATAAATTACCTCTACCAGGAGTAACAGCCTTATCTTCATCTACAACATTACCAATTACCCTAGTTCTACATCCCATATAACCAACTTCAGTATTATAATCTCCTTTAAAATAAGGTTTATTAAACGAAGAATCCATAAATGAGAAGTTAGGGAACAATCTCTTTGAAGATACCTTACATGCTAATTTAAATAAATCATAGTTAGGATCATCAGTTTCATAATTAACACCTTTTCTTAACTTAAATATAGATATTGGAAATATTGGAGTTTCATTTTTACCAAGACCAGCATCTACCGATAATAAGAAATTCTTAATAACCATTCTACCTTCAGGAGAAGTATCAGTACCAAAGTTAATAGAAGAAAACGGTACCTGAGCTCCCGCTCTAGAATGCATAGTATTCAAATTATGAATAAAAGCTTCCATAGCCTGATAAGTCATTCTATTAGTCTTCTTATAAGCAGTCTCATAAGCCTTCTCAAAAATTCTCTTAACTTCATGGCTATCTTTATATATAGGTTCAAAACAACTAACATCAACATTAATACTATTTAATTTATCAATTTCTTTTTCAACCTTATCCATATTAACAAAGCTAATAAAATCAGTAAAGTCTAATAATTCATATACAGCTTGTTTATATTGTCTTTTAAAAGTCTTAAGTACACCAGGAGCCATATAAAAATCAAAAGCCGGTATAGATTGACCACCATGCTGATCATTCTGATCAGATTGAATAGCAATAGCAGCAAGTGCACTATAACTCATAATATCTTTAGGTTCCCTAAGATGACCATGTCCTGTTGAAAAACCATTTTTAAATAATTTATTTAAATCAATCTGCATACAAGTAGTAGTACCCATAGCCTCAAAATCCATATCATGAATATGAATATCACCATTATCATGAGCCTCAGCAAACTTCTTCTTCATCAAATAAGTTTCAGTAAAAGCTCTTGATATAGTACTACCAAACTGAAGCATAGTTCCCATAGCAGAATTACCATCAATATTAGCATTCTCCCTCTTAGAATCCTCTTCATTAGCAGATTTAAGTCCTAAGCCCTCAATCTTCTTCTGAAGCTTAGCCATATTCTTATCATCTCTAAAAGCCTCTCTAGCAGCAGCTCTCCTCTTTCTATATTCAGAAAAATTCTCATATACATCATCATAATTATATTTCTTAAGCATATCCTCGATCAAATCTTGAACTTCTTCAATCTTAATCTTACCATTAGGTAAATATTCCTTAGCTATTTTCTTAATAACAGCCTGATATACCTTTTGAATATCTTTAGAAGTATACTTCTTTTCTTCAGCATCTTCTGCTGTTACACTATCAAACCCTTTCTTAATGGCCAAAGCAACTTTAGTACCATCAAATTCTACTTTCTTACCATTTCTTTTAACCACTTCAAGGTTTTCTAATTTCTCTTCTGTTTCAATCATTTTACTTCCTCCAACATTTATTTTACAATCTAATTATATAGCATCACTACACCCATGTCAATAGTTTCTGTTTGCTTTTTTATTTTTTTACATTTTTTCATTTTTTAACAAAAGCAAAATTATACATTTTTAAAAAAAGAACATTTTTTAAATTTTATTTTTTTGTATATTATAACAATAAAACCCTTATATTTAAAGGTATTATAAGTATTTTAACCAAAATACAATTGTAAACTATTTTCATCTTTTTCAGTATTTTAAAGATTTGTAATGTTTCCTAAATCAAATTTTTTAACTTTTTTAACAACTTGTTAACGACTAAGTGTTCGCTTTTTTAAAAGCAATATATTATAAACAAAGGAAATAGAAAAAGATGACCAAAGTCATCTTTAATATTTAATAAGTTTTCTCAAATAAAGGCAATATCTTTCTTAAACTATCTTCTCCAGTAACTTCCTCTATAATACTATCACCATCATTATTAGTAGTAATTCTAACAAGTTTATAATTATTTTCAATATCAGTTTTAGTATCATTAATTTTAGCTATATAATAATAATCTACATCTTCACAATTAACCTTATCAAGTACTACATACTCTTCTTTATTTTCAAGTATAATTACCTTGTTAACATCAACTTTCATCATATCACCTCTAATTATTAATATCCGGGAACCCAAAATTATCCTTTGTACCATTAAATCCATTATTTACAGGAATATCAATACTAGGAAAAACATTAGCATCCAATTTAGAATCAGATACAGGTACCCAGAAAGCATTATCTTCCTTATTATCAAGAATCTTTGTATCAGTAGAATTACTATTATTATCTAAAGTATTATTCCATATAGGAACACTACCATTAGAAGTATTAACTTCTTCTACTGTATTAATATTTGTATTAATATTACTACCCCATACAGGAATATTATCATCATTAATTACCTTAATATCAGTATCATCCTTTTTAATAATATCCTCTTTCTTAGGAATATCCCAAGTAGGAGTAACAATTTCTTCCTTAACACCTTCATTATCTAATTTCTTATCATCCACTAAATCATTATTAGAAGTATCAATAGCCTTATCTTCTTCTTTACTATTATCTATTTCATTAGTAATATCATCAAAAGTAGGAGCCTTAATAGTAGGATTTAACTTCTTATTAACCTTCTCTCTAACACTCTCACCCTTAAGTCTAGCTAAACCAATATTTAAAGATTTAGGATAATCAATAACATCAACTATACGATAAGGATTAATTTCTTTAACAAAGATTTCTTCTTCTTCTTTAGCTTCTTCTTCTTCTAATTCAGGAGTTTCCAATGGAACTTCTTCTAATTCCTCTTTATTATCATAAGTATCAATTAATCCATACTCTCTCAATATCGAAAGAATTTCTACAGAATTATTAGCTTCTTCTAATTCACTTAATCTTTCCTCTTTAAAACTAATTCTATTAGTATAATTAGATACATTCTCTAAAACTTCTTTCTCATTCTTAAGTACATCTAATTGTTCTTTTAAAACATCTTCAAAAGAACTAAAATTATCAGTAACTTCAATAGTCAAATTATCTTTAATACTTCTTCTATTTCTTATTATCTTATTTATCTTATCCCTTTTTTCATATAAATCATTATAATTATCTTCAAATTTAACAACAAGAGAATATATCTTTAACAAAAGCTCCCTATTCTTCCAAGTAAAATAACTTCTTTCAGCATCTTCAATATAAGAAGCATAATCATCATTATCTCCACTTATCATCAAACTATTAACACTATCTTTAGTTACATCCAAAGTTTCCTTATTATCTTTTACTTTATCAATAACCATAGCAATCTCAGTATCAATATCATCTTCATTTAATTTACTCAAATAATCATCATTACTAATAACATCTTTAAAAGAATTATATAACTCATCCTCCATGATCTTATTCTTTTTAATATACTCATCTTGTTTAGCCACTTCATCACTAAGTTTATCCTTAAGTTCAGAAATAGATTCATTAACCGTATTAATCTCATTACGAGTATCTAAATATTTAGTAATAGTTTCCAATCTATTCTTCTTATCTTCAAACTCACTTTCAGATACAACAAGTTGTAATCCCTTAATATATCTACCAGTAGTTAAATAAAACCTATTTTCTAACTCTTCTCTCTTCTCTAATCTACTCTTAAGTAAACTAATAAGCTTACCAAGTCTTTCCTCTTCTTTCTCAATAGTAACAGCAGGAACAATCAAAGGTTTAATTTCTTTTTCAAACTTACTATTATAGATAGAATCTATCTTCTTAGAATACTTTTCATAATTAATAAGTACATCAGGTGGTGTTTCAATATTCTTCTCTTTATCAAGTTTTATTCTAGTTTCAAAAATCTTACAAAGATTTTCAAAAGAATTTAAAGAGTTTCCTTCCATAATACCTCACCTTCCTTACTACCTAATTCTGGAAATCCAGAACTATTTTTATTCTTATTTTCAATAACAGGTATTTCATTCAAAGACTTTTTACTTTCTGTAGTCTTCCAAATAATATTTTGATTATTTTCTAAAATATCATAAATAGAATTATCTTTAGTTTTATCTTTCATAGGAGATTCAGGAAATATAGAAGTACTATTATCTTTCTTTTCTATTTCTTCTTTTGGAATCTCTCTTTTTACTTCTTCTTTTTCAGCAGGAACCTCTAAAGAAACATTCTCATTAACATCTTTAAACAAATCATCTGTTTTACTATTATCAGTAGGAATATCAATAGGTTCCCATATAGGAGTATCCTCTTTCTTATCTTCTTTCTCATTCACAGGAGCTTCTGAAGCCACTTTAAATAAAGAAGATTCCATATCATTATTAACCTTATTAGGAACAATCTTAGTATTTTCAAATAACTCATTAGTATCAAAAGTATCTTCATATTTAAGCATATCATCCAAAGATTTATTCTCTAAAGGATTCTTTATCTTTTCATCCTTAATAAAATTAGCCTGCTCTTTCTTTACTTTCTCCTCAAGTTCTTCTTGTACCTTTTCAAATAGTTCCTCTTTCTTAGGATTAATAACCGTCTTCTTTTGTAATTCCTTTAATTTTTCCGTTCTCTCTAATTGTTCTTTAAGTCTAGCCTCTTCAATAAGCTTTTGTCTTCTAACCCTAGAAGCCTCTATCTTTTGCTCCTCTTGTAATTTCTTTTCTCTTTCCTTACTCTCTTGATTTCTAGCAAGTCTAATTCTTTCTTCTCTAAACTTATTCTCACTCTTAATCAAATCCTCAAGTAATTCTTTAAATTCTTTAGAGTTATTTTCTTCATCTATTTCATAAAGACGTTTATTCTTCTTTTCTCTCTCACTTCTAAGATCATCATAATTCTTAATATCTTGTTTTTCTAGTTTAATAGTATTATATCCCTTAGATAATTCATCATTAATAAGACTATAAAGCTCAGTACCAGAAATATTTCTAAGTATATCATTAATATCTTCTCTCTTCTTAAGTAACTCTTCATATCCACTAGTAGGCTTATCATATATCTCAATCAATTTAATAATATTAACTTCTTTATCATATACATCATATTCTTTAGTAATATCTGATAGCATCTTTTCACATTCAAGCTTCATATCATCATCTTTTAGTTCTATAGAACTATCTAGATTATCTTTAGCCATATCCTTAGCATAAGAAAGCGAACTATATTTATTAAAAATATCATCCTTCTTATCCATCAAATTATAAAGATTAAGCTTATCAAGAGATTTACTAACCAATGCAATCATCTTACTCTCAAGCATATCATTTAAACGCATATTAGCCTTAACATTACGAGAAGCCTCACTAATCTTAATATCAAGACTCTTCATATCACTAATAAGAGACTCCTTTAAAGCCTTATTATCCTCATATTTTTCAATAATCTTTAATTTTCTTTTATAAAAGGTTAGTTTATCTTCACCAAGAAAAGTAGTAAGTTCAACAAGAGAACCAGTTATATCCCTATGTCTTTCTTTTCTTTGATTCAAATATTCACGTCTACCCTCTATTAAAGAAATAAGATCTCTTAACCTATCCTTCTCTTCATCTAATAATTTAGATTCCTTACTAGATAAAGCAATATATTCCTCTTCATACTCCGTATTAGTATCAAGTAATATCTGTTTCTCTATCTTATCTAATTGATCACATATTCTTTCTTTCTGTAGACTATCAGTAGTCAAATTCAAACTACTCAAAAACATATCATATTGTTTTAATCTTTTAACTACTTCTCTATTTGTATAGTTCACACAAACCACCTCTATTATAATTATAATTTTTTTTATATTTTTTG
>OGXM01001493.1_pt1 | contig 12649 bp, 13 predicted proteins | sample 1576271 | NCBI WGS metagenome assembly OGXM01 (sample SAMEA3541579, study PRJEB24748) | human gut metagenome | biome: human gut; feature: human-associated habitat; material: faeces | place: China | collected 2012 | reverse complement strand
AAGGGCAAAAAGAAGCGCCTTGAGGCTCAAATTAACAACGATGCTGATCTTGCGCTGGTCCGCAACGGCATGCATGACGTGATTTACTCTGCGTCGACTTCGCCCGCCGCGCACTTTAACTCCTTGACCCCCACGGTCTACGGCAAGTCCGGCACGGGCGAGAAGAGCGGCGAGGACGATTACGCGTGGTTTTGCGCCTACGCGCCGGCCGATGAGCCCAAGTACGTGATTGTCACTGTCTTGGAACAGGGCGGTGGTGGCTCCGATACCGCGCTGCACGTCGTGCGCGATGTCCTCGGTGCCATCTATGATGAGCCTGACACATCTTCTGCCACGGGCGATTCTTCGGTTCGATAGGAGGTTGCGATGGATTTTTCGCCGGCGGACCTGTTCCGCTCAACTAAAACCGGTTCCCGCAGCAGCCTGGACCGTGTCAACAAGCAGCTTTCGGCCTCGCGCGGCACGTTTCGCCAGAAGGTGCACATCGGCGTGCTGCTGGCAACCTTGGCACTCGTTGCCTATGGTGCCGTCATCATTTGGTCGGCATCGCAGTTTAAGGCCGACGCCTCATTTTCGCGCCACCTGTTGGGCATCGGCATCGGTGCGGTGCTTGCGGTGCTCGTCTGGCGTACCGATCTGCGTGGCATCTCTAACTTCTCGACGGCGCTGCTCGTCATCGACCTCATTGTGATTTTCTCGCCCAAGATTCCGGGGCTGTCCTATACGGGCGGTCTGGGCATGACGGGCTGGATCAAGATTCCCGGTATCGGCCTTACCTTCCAGCCGGTCGAGCTCGCCAAGCTCATCACGATCTTCTTTATCGCCACGCTTGGTTCGCAGTACAACGGCCGCATCGATACCGCCCGCGACTACATTAAGCTCTGCGGCATGCTTTCCGTTCCGTTTTTGGCCGTCGTCGCCATGGGCGACCTGGGTTCGGGCCTGGTCGTGTTGGTGTCGGGTGCCGTTGTGATCTGCATGAGCGGTGCGCGCCGCGAATGGGTGCTGTCGACCTTGGCTCTGCTCGTGGGTTTGGTGGCGCTCATCCTGGCGCTCGATTCTGTGCTCGATTCTCTTTTGGGCCATGACGTTTTGATCAAGCAGTACCAGATGAACCGACTGACCGTCTTTATCGACCCCGATAATGCCGATTCGGACGATGCCTACAACTTGCAGCAATCGCTCATCGCGGTTGGATCGGGTGGCTTTTTCGGTAAAGGTCTGGGCCATGCGACGCAGTCTGCCGGTGGCTTTCTGCCCGAGTTCCACACCGACTTCGTCTTTGCCTTTTTGTCCGAGACCTTTGGCTTCTGCGGCTCCTTTTTGCTGCTGTGCCTGTACGTGCTGCTCATGTTCTCGACGATTCGCGTCGCCTTTAAGTGCGAGTCGCTCTTCTTGCGGCTCTCGTGCGTAGGTATCGTCGGCATGTGGGCATTCCAGACCTTCGAGAACATCGGCATGTGCATCGGCGTCATGCCCATCACGGGCATCCCGCTTCCGTTTATCAGCTACGGGCTCAGTTCCCTGATCAGTATCTCGATTGGAATCGGAGTCGTGCTAAATGTCAGTATGCAAAAAACAAGCTACTAGGGAAGACTATAATGTTACTTAAGGAGAACCGTACATGAACATCGGTTTAATCGCACATGATGCGAAGAAAAAATTAATGCAGAATTTCTGTATCGCTTATCGGGGGATTATGTCTCATCATGAACTTTATGCAACCGGAACGACAGGACGTATGATTGAAGAGGTTACCAATCTGACTGTCCACAAGTTCCTCGCCGGGCATACCGGAGGAGAGCAGCAGCTCGGTGCCATGATTGAGAGCAATGATCTGGACATGATGATATTTTTACGCGATCCACAGACCAAGAAGAGCCACGATGTAGATATCAATAACATCTTTTCGCTTTGTGATATTCACAATATTCCACTTGCAACCAATCTTGCAACCGCGGAATTGCTGATCAAAGCGTTGGATCGTGGTGACTTAGATTGGCGAGAACTGTTTAAGCACTAAAAAACTATGCGAAGTAAATATTTAACGAGAAATTTAATAATACTTGTACTGTTGGTATTGTTTGTATCTATTGTCTGTATTGTCAACAATCACGTAAAGGCAGCGTATCCTGATGTTGATTCCGCCACTTACGTGATCGACCATCTGGTTCATCAATCGGACAATGTTGATTTCCATCAGGATGACACGATTGTTTATCGTGACGACCGTACCCAGGCGGATTTGTTTCCCGAAGACTATTACGCACTTTTAATCAATGAATCCGACCAGACGGTACTTGCCGCCAAAAATGTACATCAACGTATGTATCCGGCAAGTATGACGAAGATGATGACTGCAATTGTTGTGGCTGATGCCATTGAAGCCGGAACCATTTCACTCGATGATATGGTTGAGATCACACAAAACTATGATCTGACAGCAGAAGATGTTGCCCCCAGCCAGTTGCATCGTGGATATACCATTTCCGTAAAAGACCTGTTGTATGGGCTGATGTTAGAATCCAACAATTATTATGCCCTGTATCTGGCAGAGTATGTGGGTGGGGATATCCAAAGCTTCTGTGACCGTATGAATCAGAAAGCCCTGGAGCTCGGAGCTACAAACACTCATTTTATGAATCCACACGGACTGGACGATCCAAATCACTATTCGACCGCATATGACATGTACCTCATCGTAAAAGAAGTCCACAATCATCAGATCCTACGGGATATTGATGGTTTTGATACATATACTTATACGTTTTATGATTCCAATGGCGCAGCAATTGATACCGAAAGCACCGCAACAAATTTATTTGTTACGGGAGAAGTGTCTCTGCCAGCGACCTTCCATCTGGAATCCTGGAAAACAGGAACGACCGATGGAGCTGGTAACTGTCTTGCCATGTATCTGACCAAGGACGGTAAGGACTATGTAGTTGTCGCATCATCCGGCAATTCCAAAGCGGACTTATACAATTCTATTATACGTTTATTATGTTTAACAGACTAAGGAGGACATGAGATGCTGGAACTAATTATTGGAGCAAAAGGAAACGGTAAAACACGCAAAATGGTGGAAAGAGCGAACAACGAAAGCAAGCGTACTAGCGGTTCTATCATTTACATTGATAAGAGCAACAAGCATATGTATGAACTTTCTAATGTCATCCGGCTCGTCAATCTGCACGAGTACGATATTCAATCCCCAGATGCCTTTATGGGCTTTATTCAGGGACTGATTTCTTCCAACCATAATGTAACTCACATCTTTTTGGATAACTTCATGATGATGTGTAACATCGAGGCAGATGCACTTGGCGCTGCATTGAAAGAGATTGATAAGATTTCCGAAAAATACAATGTTACATTTGTCATCAGTACTGCCGTGGAAGAATCCATGTTGCCAGCAGAATATGCAGCCAATGTTGTCTGTAAACTGTAAAATACACACAATCAGGTGAGGATATGAAACAACCAAACCGTATTATACAACTGAATAAAGAGATACGTGCAAACGCTGCAACCATAGTTATTGCAGCGGTTTTGCTGTATGTCGTAATCAGCGTCGTATCTTCGCTCAGCAAAGAATCCGTTACGATTTATCAGGTCAGCAAAGGTGATGTCAGCAATGATATTACCTTACAGGGACTTGCAATCCGTGACGAGGTTATCGTAAACACACAGAAATCCGGTTATCTCTGTTACTATATCACCGATGGAGAAAAAGTAAAAAAGAACTCTACTGTATGTACCATTGATGAGACCGGAGAGATCTATAATACTGAAAATAATTCTGACAGCAATTACAACGCACTGTTGTCAAGTAATGACTATGCAAGCATCCGTTCCCTGATATCTTCTTACAAGTTATCATACAGCGATGTAACCTTTTACAACGCGTACAGCTTCGAGACAAGCGCTAACAACAAGGTATTCGAGCTGACAAACGAAGTACTGATGCAGCAGGCAGGCTCCTCTGGACGCGGACTGTCTTCGGTCAGTGCCCCAGACAGCGGGCTTGTAACATATTACATTGACGGATATGAGAATTATCAGATTTCTGAAAAGATCAAAGCTTCCGATTTTGATAAAGCCGGATACGATAAAAAGGCGATGAAATCCGGGGATTATGCAGAAGCCGGTTCCACTATCGTGAAGATCATCCCATCCGAACAGTGGAACATCGTTGCGCCGATCTCACAGGATCAGCTTGCAGAATTGGACGGGCAGTCATATGTGAAGTTCCGTATCAACAACTCGAACTTTACGATTACGATGCCTTTTACAATTATTGAAGGTTCCGATGGCTCTTATATCAACATTGCCATCGATAAATATATGTCAAATTATCTGTCCGAGCGTTTCGTGACTGTGGAACTGATTCAGTCCGATGAGAGTGGTCTGAAAATTCCTTCGTCTGCACTTGTAGAAAAGCAGGTCTATCGGATTCCACTCAGCTATCTGTCTGCAGGCAGTAACCAAAGTAACGAGAACCGTCTCAACCTGCAGCGGACCGATGACAATGGGAACAAAACTATACAGCAGATGCAGCCAAAGATTTATAAGACAGACGAGAAATACGCCTATGTTGATCCAGAAGGCTTTGAGGATTCTGACATTCTGGTCAATATTACCTCGAATGCTACGATTGCAGCATCGTTGTTAGAATTATATCCACTGACCGGTGTTTATTTTGCCAATCAGGGTATTGCAGAATTCCGCCGGGTAACTGTGATTAAAACAATCGACGAATTTGTTCTGATTGAAAGTGGCGAAGAGCTAAAAGCCTACGATAACATCGTGCTGGATGCACAAAGTGTCACAGAAAATCAGCTTATATATTAAAAATTAGAAAGGTCTTGATCAAGATGCTATACGAAAATTATGAACAGGTAGTTGCAAATGTCAAAAAAGCGTGTGAACGCTCCGGCCGAAATTTTCAGGATATTACGATCATTGCAGTCAGCAAAACCAAACCATTATCCGATGTAGAGGAATTACTTTCACATGGTGTGATGGAATTTGGTGAGAACAAAGTGCAGGAGATGGTTGATAAATACGAACATGTATCCAAACCGGTTCACTGGCACTTAATCGGACATCTGCAGACAAACAAAGTAAAATATATTGTAGATAAGGCATGTCTGATCCACAGTGTGGATTCGGTGCATCTGGCAAAAGAAATTGAGAAGGAGGCTGCTAAAAAAGGGGTAGTTGCAAAGGTTCTTCTCGAAGTCAACATTGCACAGGAAGAAACAAAATTTGGAATCCGGGAGGATGAGGTTTACGCTTTGATTGACGCGATCAAGGATATGCCGCATGTTCATGTTATGGGACTCATGACGATCGCTCCATTTGTGGAAAATCCAGAAGAAAATCGTGTTTATTTCCGTAAAATGCATCAATTATCGCTTGACATAAAATCCAAATGCATTGATAATATTGATATGAGTGTTTTATCAATGGGAATGACCAATGATTATGAAATCGCCGTCGAGGAGGGCGCGACTATGATTCGTGTCGGAACCGCCATTTTCGGTGCGCGAAATTATAATATTTAATTAAGGAGAATAAGGTTATGGCAAAGGATGCAGGTAAAAAGAGTTTTCTGGATTTTTTCAAAGTCAAAAATATAGATGATGATGAAGATGAGTTCGATGACGATCTGTTTGACGACGATGATTATGATGACGATGACGACGATGATTACGAAGATGTAAAACCACGTGCATCGAAATCAAAACCATCTTTCAGCAAGCCAGCTGCACGTTCCGCTTCCAAATACGAAGCAGCTACACAGCAGGCATCGACTACACATCGGAGTACAGCAGGCAGTTCATCCAGTGGCAAACTGGTTGATTTCAAGGACTCCCAGAAGTCTTACAGCAGAAGCTCAGATTTCCGCAACCGTAGTGAAGTATTTGTAATTAAACCACAGGAGACAGATGAGGCACAGTCCGTCATTGATTTCCTTCGTGCAAACAAAACAATCGTGATAAATATTGAGGGCTTGGATGTCGCAGTCGCACAGCGAATCATCGACTATGTCGGCGGTGCATGCTATGCAATGGGAGGCTCTTTGAATGTAGTATCTTCCAACATATTTATTGCAACACCTCAGGATATCGAAGTATCCGGAGATTTGAGAGAGGAATTGGTTGGTCAGGATGCCCTGACACCATACGTACAGTACTAAACGAATAGGGGGGTTGGAAAGTTGCTTACACCAGTTGATATTCAACAGAAGAAATTTCATGTCGGTTTGGGTTACGACAAGAAAGATGTAAACACATTTTTTGACAGTGTTTCAGAAAGCTATGAATCCTTGTATCGTTCAAATGCGGAGTTAAAAGAGAAGGTCTCCATATTAAACGATACATTACAGAATTATCGTTCCAAAGAATCACATCTTGAGAAAAGCTTGAAGCGTGCGGAAAAAGACACCGTAGAGACTATCTCCAATGCAACAAAGGAAGCAAAGGAGATTATTCGTGATGCCAAAATTCAGGCAAACAACATTGTGTCTAACGCAGAGAAACGTCTGGAGCGTCTGGAAGATGAGATTGCATTATTAGAAGCAAAATACACCGCTTACAAATCTAATTTCTGTTCGTTACTGAAAAAGCAGTTTGAGTTCTTAGGCGAGCAGGATTTTGATCCATCCTCTATGATTGATGATCGTGCATGGACACTCATGGGTGGCGAGGAGAAACAGGCTTCCGCCTCTGCAGGTGACGGGTTTGGTGCCTACACCGGAGATCCTCAGTTGCGCGATGAATCTACATTGGGTGGATTTAATGGTGGATTTGGCAGTGGCGATACAACCAGCACAAGTGCTGTATATACACAATCTTTAAGTGCCGGAGAGAATTTTGTTGATCCTTTTAAGCCAAAGGAGCAAAAGGATTATAATCCATTTGACGCAAAGGGAAAAGGTTCAGAAGAGAAAAAATCTTCCTTGAAGGTTGCCAATTCCGCGGAAGAACGTAAAAAAATGAAGCGGGCAACTGTCGGAAGCTCCGAAGCTGCAGCAGCAGTTCAAAAAGCAAGGGAAGCCGCTGCTCAGACAGCCAAAGCGCCGAAGCCGGAACCAAAACCAGAACCATCAGAGCCAAAACGGGAAGCGCGTCCAGAACCAGAACGTGCCCCAGAGCCGGAAGCGAAACCGGAGCCGACACCGGAACCAGCTCCAGAAAGAAAGCTGGAACCGGAAGTAAAACCAGAGCCAGTTTCAAAAGAGCCAGATATTGATGAGATTCCAACGATTTCTCATTTATCAGAGTCCGACGATGATACAGATACAGAAGAATCTGCAGAGAGCATCGAAGGCGAAGTAGAAGCAAAAAAGAACAACGGACCAGCGTTGATCGGAGAAGGCGAAGACGATGATGCCGAGACCGACGATGATGGATTTGAGTTCATCTAATCAAATATCGTATTACATACAGAAAGAAGAGTTACCATGAAGAATTTAACTGTCCATCTTGATGATAAGCCAATCTACGATATCGTATATGAAGAGAGCTTTGATGCCCTTCCCAGTATGATAAAAGAGCTTGGCTACAGTAACCGTAAAATCTGTGTGGTATCCGAAAGTCATGTAGCATCCTTGTATTTGGATGCTATATTGCTTTCTATCAAAGATGCCTGCACATATACTACATCCTTTGTCTTTCCAGAAGGAGAGGCAAGCAAGAATCTGAATGTTGTCAGAGACCTGTACACCCATCTGATCAAAGAAAAATTCGATCGAAACGATGTACTGATCGCCCTCGGCGGCGGTGTGGTCGGTGATCTGACCGGATATGCGGCCGCAACCTATCTGCGCGGTATCGACTTTATCCAGATTCCAACCAGCCTGTTATCACAGGTTGATTCCAGCATCGGCGGAAAAACCGGTGTGGACTTTGACTCCTACAAGAACATGGTCGGCGCCTTTCATATGCCAAAGCTTGTCTATATGAACCTGTCTGTGTTAAAGACATTATCGAACCGCCAGTTTTGTTCGGGTATGGGCGAGATCATCAAGCATGGTCTGATCAAGAATGCCAATTATTTTACATGGTTGAAGGAAAACGAAGCACAGATTGCAGCGCTTGATCTTCCTACCGTTGGAGAGATGATCTACGAAAGCAACGTCGTAAAGAAAAATGTCGTCGAAAACGATCCGACCGAAAAGGGAGAGCGTGCACTGTTGAATTTTGGACATACTCTCGGTCATGCCATCGAAAAATACATGAATTTTGAATTTTTGCATGGAGAATGCGTGCTGATTGGATGTGCACTTGCCAGTATCATTTCTTATAAAAAGGGGAATATTACACAAGCAGAGCTGCGCGATATCCTACACAGTATGAAGCCATACCATGTACCGAAGCTTCCGGCTGACGCGGATTTCGCAACGATCGTATCGTATACCAGAAATGACAAGAAAGCAACCGCCGGTAAGATCAAATTTATCTTGTTAGAGACAATCGGACATGCTTATATCGATATGGATGTAAGTGAAGACGATATGCTTTTGGCACTCAAAGAATTACAGGAAAGATATCAGGATGAATACTAAGCCATACATCTATCATCAAAGACAAAAAATATACAGGGAATGAACACAATGCAGGAAATGAATACAAAAAAGAAAATCAAAATCTATATCATACCGATTCTTTGTATCGGATTACTTGTTGCACTCGATCAGATCACGAAATTTATCGTGCGCACATCTTTTGCGTTATATGAATCGCATCCGCTGATCAAGAATGTATTTCATCTGACTTACATTCAAAATACAGGAATCGCATGGGGGATGTTCAAAAACGGCAGAACGATATTTCTGATTCTCACCATCCTTGTGCTTCTTGTCTGTGCGTGCTTTTATGCAAGGATTCCTAAGGACAAGCGCTTCACACCGATTCGCGTCTGTCTGGTTGTTCTTGTATCCGGCGCGATTGGAAACATGATTGACCGGATCAAGCTGCATTATGTCGTAGATTTCTTTGATTTCCGGTTGATTCATTTCCCGGTTTTCAATGTTGCAGACATCTATGTGACTGTCAGCATGATTGTACTGATCTTACTGTGTGCATTTTTCTACCACGACCATGAGATTGATGCATTATTCTCGAAATCAGAGCATACAACACACAAAAACCAGGAATCCGGAAACGATTCTCTCACTGAGACAGATTCCGACTCCAAAGAACCGGCAACGAAAAAGAACTAAGTTATAAGGAAGCACGCTGATGCGTGCGTAGGTCATCACGCTGTCGCGTGGTGACATATAATAATATGGAAACTTACAATTATACAGTCGGCGCAGTTTCCGCAGACATCGGTACGCGGCTGGACAAATATCTGACCGAACAGATACCTGACCAGTCGCGTTCGTATATCCAGAAGCTGTTAGATGACAATTTCATAACCGTAAATGGCAAATCCGTCAAATCCAATTACAAGCTCCGGGCCGGCGATGCGATTGCTGTCGAGATCCCGGACGCAGAAGAATTGGATATTGAGCCGGAGAATATTCCACTCGATATCGTCTATGAGGACGATGATATCATCGTCGTCAATAAACCGAAGGGCATGGTCGTACATCCGGCACCGGGACATACAAGCGGAACGCTCGTTAATGCCCTGATGTATCATTGCAAGGATTCCTTATCCTCGATCAACGGGGTACTACGCCCGGGAATCGTCCATCGGATTGATATGGATACGACAGGCCTTTTAGTTGCCTGCAAGAGCGACCAGGCACACCGTGTACTATCTGATAAGTTCAAGGTGCATGACATTCACCGTGTCTACACAGCAATCGTCTATAATCAGTTTGCCACAGATGAGGGGACAATCGACAAACCGATCGCCAGACACAAAACCGATCGCAAGAAAATGGCCATCGATCCAAACGGCAGACATGCTGTCACACATTACCGTGTGATTGAACGGTTAAAGCAGAACTTCTCCCTCGTGGAATGCGAGCTTGAAACCGGACGGACACACCAGATCCGTGTCCATATGGCAAGCATCAATCATCCATTGCTTGGAGATGAGGTGTATGGGCCAAAGCAGAAGCCTTTTGCCACCCAAGGGCAGGTATTACACGCGGGGGTACTCGGGTTCGACCACCCAATCACCGGAGAATACATGGAATGGCATGCAGAGCTTCCGGATTATTTCCAGGGGATTTTGAAGCGGCTTCGATAAACGGACTTTTTGACGCTCCTAGGATATAAGAAGGAATTCTTATGAATGCAATCATCCGGTAACAATTTATAATTTATATAAAATTTTACTTGACCTAAAGTTAAGTTTAGGTTGTATAGTAAAAAAGGATGAATAACGATAGTATTCATCCTTTTTTATGCGATAAATAATAAGAAATTTCAGGAGGAACAAACGTTATGTACATTGAGAAAATCAACGGTCCAGAGGATGTGAAGAAGCTTTCAAACGACGAACTTACAAGCTTAGCTGCTGAGATGCGCCAGGCGCTCTTAAAACGTGCCAGCATCCACGGCGGGCATTTCGGTCCAAACTTCGGTATGGTAGAAGCAACGATTGCTTTGCACTATGTATTTGAATCTCCGAAGGATAAATTCGTGTTTGACGTATCCCATCAGACCTACCCACACAAGATGCTTACCGGCAGAAAGGACGCGTATCTCTACGAAGACCATTACGACGATGTATCTGGCTACAGCAACCCGGAAGAAAGTGACCATGACCATTTTGTGATTGGGCATACATCTACCTCTATCAGCTTAGCATGTGGTCTTGCAAAGGGACGTGATGTGAGAGGCGAGAGCGGAAATGTAATCGCAATCATTGGCGATGGCTCCTTGAGCGGTGGTGAAGCATTAGAGGGACTGGATTTTGCATCCGAGCTGCAGAGCAACCTGATCATCGTCGTGAACGATAACGATATGTCGATCGCAGAAAATCACGGTGGTCTCTACCAGAACTTAAAGCTCCTGCGCGAGACAAACGGACAGGCAGAATGTAACCTTTTTAAGGCGATGGGGCTTGACTATGTGTATGTGCATGAGGGAAATGATATTCAGGCGTTAATCAAGGCGTTTGAGAGCGTCAAGGACAGCGTAAAACCGGTTGTGGTACACATTCGTACCCTAAAAGGAAAAGGCTACAAGCTCGCTGAAACACACAAGGAAGAGTGGCACTGGCATCTGCCGTTCGATATCGAGACCGGCGAGGTAATCGCAGATTTCGGCGGCGAAGATTATTCCAGCGTTACCTGTGACTATCTGATGAAGAAAATGAAGGAAGATCCAAGTGTTGTAACGATCACATCTGCCACACCGACAGTGATGGGCTTCACGGAAGATAAGCGAAAGGAAGCGGGCAGACAGTTCGTAGATGTCGGAATTGCCGAAGAAACAGCCGTGGCACTCGCCTCCGGTATTGCGAAAAGCGGCGGCAAACCGGTCTATGGCGTATACAGCACATTTATCCAGAGAACCTATGACCAGCTGGCGCAGGATCTGTGTGTAAACGGCAATCCGGCAACGATCCTGACATTTTCTGCGTCCATCTATGGTATGAACGATGTCACACACCTCGGCATCTACGACATTCCTATGATGGCAAATATCCCAGGACTTGTCTACCTCGCACCAACGACAAAGGAAGAGTACCTTGCCATGTTAGACTGGAGCATCGCCCAGACAGAGCATCCGGTTGCAATCCGCGTACCGGGCGGCGCATTTGTCTCAGACGGAAAGGCTGTCACAAAGGACTTCTCGAAGCTGAACAAGTACGAGATCACAAAGCAGGGCAGCAAGGTTGCAATCATCGGTCTTGGTTCATTCTACGGACTCGGTGTAGACGCAGCCAAAGCACTGAAAGAAGCAACCGGTATCGAAGCAACAACCATCAATCCGTATTACATTACCGGTCTTGATGAGGCTATGCTCGAAGACCTGATGGCAAACCACGATGTGGTTATCACCCTCGAAGATGGCATCCTGGACGGTGGTTTCGGCGAGAAGATTGCCCGGTTCTACGGTGCTTCAGACATGAAGGTATTGAACTTCGGTATCAAGAAGGAATTCCTCGACCGCTACGATGTAAATGACGTATTAAAGAACAATCATCTGACTGTGGAACAGATCGTGGATGATGTGAAGAAGTGTCTGTAATTATCTGTAGATCAGACATATGGATGCTATAATTGTATGATACAAAGAAATATAAAGATATATATGTATGAAACACATTTTGTAATATAACGATTGATACGCACGGAAAGAGATAATTATTTCTAATTTCTATTGGAATGATTATCTCTTTTTTATTTCATTGCACCAGCAAAAGAAATGTCTTATAATTATATTATTATTGTTTATTATTGAGAGAAAAACAAGCAGGAAACTACCTCTGGAAATTAATCGATACTTTCCGGAACAAAAGTGTGTTTTCGAGAGAAGAAATAAGTGAAAAAACACATATCGTGTGTTTCCAAAATGAAAAGTAAGCGAAAAAACACACTTAAGAAGCTAATTGACACATCCCAGAGCGAATCGTGTGTTTTGTTGAGAAAAAATATGTAGAAAAACACATATCGTGCATGGTTTTCTCATCGCCATGGAAGAGGTCGATGAGCTTGCCATCGCTCTGCGGC
>OGXM01001492.1_pt1 | contig 12667 bp, 7 predicted proteins | sample 1576271 | NCBI WGS metagenome assembly OGXM01 (sample SAMEA3541579, study PRJEB24748) | human gut metagenome | biome: human gut; feature: human-associated habitat; material: faeces | place: China | collected 2012 | reverse complement strand
GCCGATTCAAGTCTTTCTACACGAAGTGGCGCACTTGACTTGACAATCCGTCATAAACAAATAAGTAAAATTCTAAATAGTTGTATAAAACAATAAATATATAAGATCAGGTGCAGTAATGCTTAATAGAGAAACAGGTGTAAAACCTGTGCTGTCCCGCAGCTGTAATGCAGAGTTAGTCTTAAAATGTCACTGGGAAACTGGGAAGGCAAGACGAGCGATGAAGCAGAGCCAGAAGAACTGCCTGATTTTGACGCTATAAAATTCCTGCGATTGATGGGATTGCGCAATTATTTGACGCCTTTCTGTATTTATATGCAGAAGAGCGTTTTATTTTGTTTCAAGGGCAAAAGCTTTTGAATAAATGTAGAAATAATATGGGAAATGGATGTGGTTAAAGGTGAGAAGATTTGTAAAGAAAAGGTCATTGATATTTACACTGATTGGTTCAAGTTTTTTGTTTAGTGGTGTTACTGCTCATGCTGAAGAAGTTACAGAAAGTTTTACACTTGACCCTATGGTCATTACTGCTACAAGGACGGAGATGAGCGTGAAGGAAAGCCCCTCGGCTGTAGAAATTGTCAGCAGCAAAAAATTGGAAGAAACACAGGCGAAAACGTTGCGTGACGCTTTAAAATCTGCGTTGGGAGTAAACGTCTTTAATGATTTTCAGGGACGCAGTAATGTCAGTATTCGCGGCAGTGAGTCAAGGCATGTTTTAATTATGGTAGACGGTAAGCGTTTGGGTGGGGAACTTTCCTATAATTCCGCTAATGCCTGGGACGTTGATCGTATTCGCATGGAGGATGTGGAACGTGTAGAAATTATCAGAGGTCCAGCCGGAGCTTTGTATGGCAGTGATGCTATGGCGGGGGTTATCAATGTAATTACAAAAACTCCGGAAAAAAATGCCGGTAGTATCAATTATGAATATGGCTGGTATGAAAATGGTAAAGGTGCTGGCTACAAGTCTAATGTTTATCTGCAGGGGGTTGAAAAAAATGTATCCTATAAGTTAAATGCTGGCTTGAATAATAATAGGCCTTATATGGATCCAGCAGGCAGCGGAGATGAAATGAATTTTTATGGAAAGGAACAACCGATATCTTTAAGTGTAGGTTATAAGTTTGATAATGGAAATCAATTATCTGCCGATTTCAGCAGGATTAAAGAGGATAATCAGAAGGGTAGTTCATCTGTAACAGTTATGAGGCCGGGTGCAGTCTGGCAAAATAAAAAATCTACTATTTATAATGATAACAAACGTACAGATTATTCACTGACCTATAAAGGTGATGATGAAAAGCAAAGCTGGATTATCAGAGCTTATCAATCGGTTTATGATAAACGTTATACAAGTCAGGATGTTACGCAAATGTTTACGGGCGGCAAACCTGGAACAATAACTGTTAAAGATCCTAAGATTGATACTGTAAAAAGAACCTTGAGTGTTATTGAAGGTCACGATTCATGGCATATGGGAGATAAACATTATTTAACGGCAGGGCTGGAGTACCGCCGGGATAACAGTGAAGGGACCAGATTAAAGAAGAAAGGTACTCCTGTAGCTGGAGGCAGTGCATATAATGCTTATGATGAAGCGGCTATTAATTATACTGCCGTATATGTTCAGGATGAATTTAAACCTGATGAAAAATGGTTGATTATTCCTTCTGTACGTTATGATTACAGTGATAAATTTGGCAGTGAAATAACAAGCCGTTTGGCAACTACTTATAATGCGGCTAAAGACATACGTGTGAAGGCTGTTATCGGTCAAGGGTATAAAACTCCTACAGTTAATGAGTTGTACCATTTTTGGGAGATGTACGCTGCTAATCCGGGTGGCTCAGGACAGTTTTTTGAGGGTAATCCAGATTTGCAACCGGAAAAATCTTTAAGTTATGAATTAGCTGTGGAGAAGGACTGGGGAGATAAAACTACAGCTCATTTAGGAATTTTCCGCAATGACGTTAAGGATTTGATAAGTTCATACTGGACAGGCAGATTTACTGATGATGATCCCAATAGCTATCCGGGACTTGGTAGAGATCAGGTTATGACTTATCGGAATGTACCAAAGGCAACATTACAGGGTGTAGAATTTTATGGTTCGCATGAATTAGGGAAAAATATTTTTATGAATTTTGGTTATACTTATTTAGAGGCTAAAGATAAGACAGGCGGAACGCGTTTAACTGATCGTGCTAAGCATCAGTTAACTTTTGGTGTATCTTATCAACCGCAAAATATTTATGCCTGGGATTGCAGTTTTGATATTGTTTCTAATCTAAATTATTATTATCACAACGCAGATAAGAGTACAATGGGGAATTCTGTATATTCTACTAAGAATTTTACTATTGCTAATATTATGGCATCAAAACACCTTACTAAAGATGCCAAGATTTATTTGGGGATCGATAACATAAGTAATCATAGGAATTTTGGCGCTTATGCTGATGGAAATTTAGGACGTTTGTATAGAGTTGGTATGGAATATAAATTTTAATACATAGTAGAAATATCTAGCGGGCTTAATGCCTGCTAGATATTTTAAATGGAGTTATGATATGAAAAAAATAATTTTAATGCTGTGCTTGTTGGCAGTTTCAGTAACTATGTATGGCTGCACTTCAAAAGAAATTCATAAAGATAGCGGGTTGATGAAAATAACGGACGATAATGGCAGGCAGGTTGCTTTTTCCAAAAAGCCTGAAAGGATCGTAGTTCTGTCACCTTCTTTTTTAGAACTTTTGGAAGTTTTAGATGGAAATGTTGTAGGACGGGCGGAATCCACAATTGTCAGGACTCCTGATTTTGCCAAAAATGCTGCTGTTGTTGGCTTTATTTTTAATATCAATACTGAAAAAGTAGTAGAATTGAAGCCTGATTTGATTGTCGCTTATAAGGGGATGCATGAAAAATACATCCAACTTTTTGAAGCAAATGGTATTCCTGTAGTAGTTTTAAATTTAAAAACTTATGAAGATGTCAAACATAGTATAAAAATTTTAGGTGAACTGACTGGTCAGAAAGAGAAAGGGCTAAAAATTGCATCAGAGCTTGACAAAAAAGTACAGAATACAGTTAAGCAGCTTCCTAAAAATACTAAAAGGGTTGCTATTTTACACAGCAGCGCACAAAATGTGACATTAGAGAAGGAAAATAGTATTGCTGGCTGTGTTGCCAAGTTATTGCAACTACATAATATTGTCCAGGACATTCAGAGTGTAACTGCTCCAACTGGTGAACAGATGTCTGATAAAGCTCCTTATAATCTGGAATTCTTAATAGAAAAAGACCCGGAAATAATTTTTATTACCTCAATGGGAGATAAAAACGATATTGAAGTGCGTTTGCAAAATGACGTTATGAGCAGTCCTGCCTGGGAATCAATAACGGCAGTAAAAAATAATGCAGTATATTATTTGCCGGATGAATTATTTCTTTTGAATCCAGGACTTAGATACTCTCAGGCTGTAGAATATATGGCATCGAAGCTGCAGGAATAAGGCTAAAAAATTATTTTGGCAAGATTTTGAATTATGGTTTATAATGACAACATAAGTAAGCGAAGGCTAACTTCATGGAACAATGTTGTTTCAGCAAACGTAATATGAAAGGAATGAAAATTTATGAAAGATTTTTTGATTGTTTATTCCAGTAAAACCGGCAATACAGAGAAAGTTGCAAAGAAATTTTATGAAGTGGCAGGAGAACGCTGTGACCTTGCTGCTGTGAAGCAGGTGCCGGCAGTAGATGATTATAAGGTTATTTTTGCTGGTTATTGGGTCGATAAAGGTGAACCCGATAAGGATATGCAGGAGTTTTTGCAGACTTTGGGTAATAAAAAAGTCGTACTTTTTCAAACGTTGGGAGCAGAAGCTTACTCTGAGCACGGGATCAGCTCATTAGCCAATGCCGGCAGATATTTAAGCACCGGCTGTAAAGTAGTAGGCACTTTATCTATTCGCGGTGCGATTGATCCGAAGCTGATCGAAACAATGATGAAGATGCCTGAAGGACATTCGCATGCACCTACGGAAGAAAGTAAAAAACGGTGGAAGGACGCAAGTACTCATCCTGATGAAGCAGATTTGCAAGCTTCAGGAGAGTATATACAAAAATTTATCACTTTTTATGACAGGTTTTATAAATAAAATTTGTATGGATTTTTAGAAAATACTGGGTAATTTTAAAAATGAAAAAAATAGACAAAATCACCACGCTGGGCAAAACGATGCTTAAAGACAAAATAACTAGTTCCTGGGATAAATTACTGACAGAGAAACCGCAAGGTGACTTAATGGTTTTTTATAAAAAGAGGCTGGAGCACTTTTGGCGTCTGCCGGATTTAGAAAAAATTATCGGCAAAGAGAAGGCTGCAAGCGCATATGCGGCAATGGAAGAAGTTAATGTTTTATTTGAAGATAAAGGCATCAAACCGCTGCCGCCGCCTCTGGGACAGAATGCTTTCAAGAAACTTTTGCGTGAAGCTTCCAGCAGCAGGCCTATAGCAGCTTATATCCATATTCCTTTTTGCAAGATCAGATGCACTTATTGTAGCTTTTTTAAACAGGGTTCTTCAATAAAAGCAGAAGCAGAATATGTAACCAAGCTTTTGACAGAGCTGGAACAGATGCGTAATATGCATTATTTGAAAACTGCGGAAATCCAAGCGGTCTTTCTTGGCGGCGGGACTCCTGGAACCTTGACGAAAGAACAGCTCAGCAGTATTTTGCAGAAGGTACGTCAAGTGCTTCCTTTAAGTTCTGATTGTGAAATTACGGTTGAGAGCAGTATTTATGATATGGACGAAGAGAAACTTGCTGCTTGCATCGAAAATGGTGCAAACAGATTCAGTTTTGGGGTGCAAACTTTTGCTACGGATCTGCGCCGACAACTGGGGCGTCCTGATACCTGCGAAGAAGTTGTGCGTAAATTGAAGCTTTTTGCTGCGACGGGTACAAAGGTTATCATTGACCTGATTTATGGTTTACCAGGGCAGACAAAAGAATTGCTGCAGCGAGATTTACAGTTTTATCTGGATTGCGGTCTTAGTGGTGTCGATTTGTATAAACTGCAGATTTTTCCTGGGACGCCGCTGGGCAATCAATTTAAAGCTGATCGGAGTGATTTCCCTACTGGGCGGGAGTTGGCAGAGCTCTTTGTCAGCGGCGCAGAATTTTTAAGCAGGAATGGCTGCCGTCAGCTGAGCTGTTGCCATTGGGCAACTGATGACAGGGAAATAAGCCGTTATAATACTATGGTGAAAGAAGGCGCTCAGGTTCTGGCTTTCGGAGCCGGCTGCGGCGGATCATTAGGCAATTATGCTTATATGCAGCCGTTTGATCTGGAAAAATATGTAAGCCTGGTTGATAAGGGTGTAAAGCCTTTTGTTATGTTATTTGAAAGAGATGAGTTTGCGCCTGTTTTTGCCGCGATCAAAGGTCAGTTTGACAGTGGCGTCTTTGAACCTCAAAAATTGAGAAACTTATCAGAAATACCTTTTTCTGAATTGTTGTTTCCTTTATTGGAACGTTGGCGTAACAACGGTTTAATGGAAGCTGCTGATGTTGTTTATAAGCTGACGCCAATGGGTTTGTTCTGGCAGAATCAATTGAATCGTGCAGTGATGATAGCTGTGCAGTATTTAGTATACGGGCCGCGTGTTGCGGGAAGAAAGTCAGCTTTGACAATGATGAGTGCAATGGAAAATCGTACTTAAAAGTTATATGATTAAAGCCCCTGTTTAATAAGAACAGGGGCTTTAATCGGTTATTATTTAAGCTTTTAATTCGATTTCCAGCAGGCAGTCGCCGCTTTCGATACGGTTACCTGCTGTTACGTGGATCTGGGCTACGATACCGCTGATTGGGGCGGCGATAGTTGTTTCCATTTTCATAGCTTCGGTAACTACAAGCGGGGTGCCTTTAGTTACTGCTTGTCCTTTTTCCACCAGTACTTTAACAACGGAACCTGATAAAGTAGCGCCGATCTCACCCTGATTGGCTTTATCAGCTTTTTTGCGGCTGATATTGGTAGCTTTGACATTTCTGTCTTTGATATCGATTTCCCTGGGCAGACCGTTGAATTCGAAGGATACTGTACGAATACCATCGGCATTGGCTTCGCCGATATGTACAAGCTTAATGACCAGCATCTTGCCTTGTTCGATTTCTACTTTGATTTCTTCGCCTATTTTCATGCCGAAGAAGAAGGTTGGTGTATCAAGTACAGAAACATCTCCGAAATCATGTACGCGTTTGACCCAGTCAGTAAAGACTTTTGGATAGAGACAGTAAGAGCTGACGGCTTCTTCTGTAATAGGTGCTTCCAGTTCTGCAAGTTTAGCTTTTATTTCCTCAAAATTAACAGGCGGCAAAGTATCGCCGGGACGGCCTTCTAAAGGTTTACGTCCTTTGAGAATTATTTGCTGCAGTTTTTGAGGGAAGCCTTGATAAGGAACGCCGATACGGCCTTCAAAAAATTCCACTACAGAAGCAGGGAAATCGAGTACGTCACCTTTAGCATAGATATCTTCTTCGCTGAGATCGTTTTGTACCATGAAGAGAGCCATATCACCGACTATTTTAGAAGAAGGAGTTACCTTGATTAAATCACCGAACATCATTGAGACGCGGTGATACATATCTTTGACTTCTTCCCAACGTTCGATAAGACCGAGAGCGGTTGCCTGCTGTTTAAGGTTGGTGTATTGGCCGCCCGGCATCTCGTGTACATATACTTCCGGGTTTGGAAACAGTTCGGTCTGGTCAGCGGCTTTATAATATGGACGTACGGTTTCCCAATAACGGGATAGTTCGTTCATAGCATCGACGTCTACACGCGGCTGGCGCGGATGACCGCTGAGCGCATAATAGAGGCTGCTGCCGCTGGGCTGAGAAGTGCCGCAACTCATAGCGGACATCGCTGTATCAACAATATCAACACCGGCATCGACGGCACGGGCGTAAGTGTAGATAGCATTGCCGCTGCCTTCATGTGTGTGCAGATGTATCGGCAGGTCAACAGCGTCTTTGAGAGCACTGACAAGGCGGTAAGACGCCTCAGGTTTTAACAGTCCAGCCATATCTTTGATTGCAATAATATTGGCACCGGCGGCTGCCAGCTCTTTAGCCATATCCACATAATATTTCAGATCATATTTATCCCGGCGGGGGTCCAGAATATCGCCGGTATAGCACAGTGCCGCTTCGGCAACTTTATTGCATTCTCGCACAGTATCTATGGAAAGACGCATATTATCAAGTCCGTTGAGGCTGTCAAAGATGCGGAAAACATCGACACCGTTTTTGGCGGCCAGATGAATAAATTCCTTGACGACATTATCAGGATAGCTGGTATAGCCAACTGCATTGGCTCCGCGCAGCAGCATTTGCAGTAAAATATTAGGTGCTTTTATACGGAATTGCTGCAGCCGATCCCAGGGACTTTCGTCTAGAAAACGGTAAGCAACGTCAAAGGTAGCGCCGCCCCAGCATTCGAATGAGAAAAGGTTTGGAAGTTTTCCTGCTGTAGCAGCTGCTACTTTCATCATATCGTTTGTACGCAGACGAGTCGCAAACAATGACTGATGTGCGTCGCGGAAAGTGGTATCAGTGATTAGTACTTCACTTTGGGCCTGTACCCATTTTGCCAATCCTGCAGGGCCATGGGCATCAAGAACCTGTTTGCTGCCATCAGGAATCTTACCGATAAAGGGCTTGGGCATATTCAGGGGGGCAAATTCCGGTTTTGGCTGTACACCTACGTTAGAATAGCCATTGATAGAGATATCGGCAATATAATTGAGTAGTTTAGTACCGCGGTCATGTGTTTTAGGGAAAATAAACAAGTCGGTATTATCATCAACAAATTTAGTGCTGTAGCTGCCGTCAGTAAATTGCGGATGCTGCAGTACATTTTCCAAAAAGAGAATATTGGTTTTAACGCCGCGTATACGGAACTCCTTCAGACAGCGCAGCATCTTACTGATAGCTATTTGATGTGTCAGTCCCCAGGTGGTTGCTTTAACGAGCAGAGAATCGTAGTACGGGGTGATGACGGAACCAGTAAACGCATTACCTCCGTCCAGGCGTACGCCAAAGCCGCCGCCGCTGCGATAAGCGATCAGTTTACCGGTATCTGGCATAAAATTGTTGGCCGGATCCTCCGTAGTGATACGGCATTGGATAGCATGGCCATGGGTAATGATGTCCTTTTGTTCGGGGATCGCTATTTCAGGATCATGGATGGAATAGCCTTCAGCAATTTTAATTTGTGTTTGTACAATATCGATACCGGTGATTTCTTCGGTAACTGTATGTTCAACCTGAATTCTTGGATTAACTTCAATAAAGTAGAAATTATTGTCCGGTGTTGCTAAAAATTCAACTGTGCCAGCACTGATATAATCAACATTTTTCATCAATTTAACGGCTGCTTCGCAAATACGGCTGCGCAGCTGCTGAGGCAGAGAGAAAGCAGGAGCAACTTCGACCAGTTTTTGATGCCGGCGCTGTACGGAACAGTCACGTTCGTGCAGATGTACAATGTTACCGTGGGTATCGCCGATGATCTGTACTTCGATATGTTTAGGGTTTTGCAGATATTTTTCAAGGTAGATCTCGTCACTGCCGAAGGCTTTGAGTGCTTCTGATTTGGCAAGGCTGTAAGCCTGATCCAGCTCGTCCATGGAAGCTACCATACGCATGCCGCGTCCGCCACCGCCGTTAACAGCCTTGATAATGATCGGGAAACCGTGTTTCCCCGCAAAAGCACGTACTTCTTCTACGCTGCTGACTGTGCCGGTAGAACCGGGAATCATTGGAATACCAGCCAGTTCAGCCTGCGTGCGGGCATTGATCTTATCGCCGAACATTATCAGGTGTTCAAGACGCGGACCGATAAAGATGAATCCTTCTTCAGCGCAGCGTTTAGCCAGTTGGCTGTTTTCTGATAAAAAGCCATAGCCGGGATGAATGGCGTCGACATCGTGTTCTCGGGCAATACGCATGATGTCTTCAATATCAAGATAAGCGTCTATGGGGCCTTTGCCTTCACCGACCAGATAAGCCTCATCGGCACGGTTACGATGCAGAGATAAAGTGTCTTCCTTAGAGTATATTGCTACAGTACGGATGCCTAATTCATTACAAGCACGAAAAACGCGGATCGCGATCTCGCCGCGGTTAGCAACTAGAACTGTTTTAATTTTTTTCATGGTAAACCCTCCTTTGGTTGAGACCGTATCCATTGTATAAGAAAAAAGTACTTCTGGCAACATCAAAAGTTCATGTATACATAATTCTTGCACTGCACTTTGTATACATTTTTTGAAACACCGGCTAAGTTGTGGTTTTTTAGTGTAAAATTTTTCGATATATGCATAAAATTTGCAGGACTGTTTCCTGACAGGAAAATCAGGGCAGAACAGTGGTTAGGATTTTTAGAAATTATTTCGATACTTTATTTAATGAAAAAGAAAGTATTATTGCCGACTTTCACAGATTTTTTGCTTGTTTAATTATCGAAGAACGGTTATCATTTAATATAGAATAATAATGTAAGTACAATATATGTACATATTTGGAGGTTCGGATATGCCAGAGAAAAAAGCTCCCCCTAAAAAGCCGCTTTATTACTATTATATTTTGGCTTTGGCAATAATTTTACTGATCAATACGGTTATCGTACCAACGTTTTTCAGCCCGCAGGTCAAAGAGATTTCCTATGGCAACTTTTTACAGATGGTAGACGATGGTAAGGTTGCAAAAGTAGAGATCACTAATAATAAGATAGCTGTTCTTGCGAAAGACAGTGATAACAAAGTAATTTATGTAACAGGCAGGGTAGAAGACCCTGATTTGGTTAACCGTTTAATGAAGAGCAAAGTAGAATTTTCGCAGGTTATTCCAAAGGAAAATTCACCGCTTGTCAATTTCTTTATGAACTGGGTCTTACCGATCATGATATTCTTCGCATTGGGCCAGCTTTTTATGCGTTATATGGGCAGCAAGCTGGGTGGTGGCAATGCCATGAGTTTTGGCAAGAGTAATGCCAAGGTGTATGTAGAAGCACAGACTGGTAAAAGTTTTGCCGATGTAGCCGGGCAGGATGAGGCTAAAGAAGCATTGATGGAATTAGTGGATTTTTTACATAATCCTGCGAAATATCAGGCTATCGGAGCTAATATGCCAAAAGGTGCCTTGCTGGTTGGTCCTCCTGGTACAGGTAAAACTCTGCTGGCTAAAGCTGTAGCAGGTGAGGCGAAAGTACCGTTTTTCAGTATTTCCGGCAGTGAATTTATTGAAATGTTTGTTGGTATGGGTGCGGCGCGTGTCCGTGATCTGTTCAAGCAGGCTCAGGAAAAAGCTCCTTGTATCGTATTTATTGATGAGATAGATGCTATTGGCAAGCGTCGTGACAGCGGACAATTTGGCGGCAATGATGAACGTGAGCAGACTTTGAATCAGCTGCTTTCAGAGATGGATGGCTTTGATGGCAGTAAAGGTGTTGTGATCCTAGCTGCAACTAACCGTCCGGAATCATTGGATAAAGCGCTTCTGCGTCCAGGTCGTTTTGACCGACGTATACCTGTTGAGCTGCCTGATTTACAGGGACGTGAAGCAATTCTGAAAGTGCATGCGAAGGCAATTAAAACCTGCGATGATATTGATTATTTGACGGTAGCAAGAGCTACTGCGGGTGCTTCTGGTGCTGAATTAGCGAATATTGTCAATGAGGCTGCCCTGCGTGCTGTCAAAATGAACCGTACCTGTGTAAGCCAAAGCGATCTAGAGGAATCTGTTGAAGTAGTTATTGCCGGTTATCAGCGTAAAGGCGCTGTAATTCCGCCGGAAGAAAAGAAAATAGTTGCTTATCACGAAATTGGACATGCACTGGTAGCTGCTTTGCAGAAAAAATCAGCTCCTGTCCATAAAATTACGATTATCCCTCGTACATCTGGAGCCCTGGGTTATACTATGCAGGTTTCTGAAACTGATAATGTATTGATGAGTAAAGAAGAACTTTTCAATAAGATCGTTACTATTACTGGTGGACGTTCTGCAGAAGAAGTTATTTTCAATTCTATTACGTCCGGTGCTTCCAATGATATTGAGCAGGCTACCAAGCTGGCGCGTGCTATGGTTACCCGCCTGGGTATGACGGAAGAATTCGATATGATGGCTACCGAAACAATGACTAATATTTATCTTGGCGGAGATCCTTCGTTGAACTGTTCTGACGAAACAGCCAGTAAAATTGATGCCAAAGTTTTGGAAATTATCAAAGAAGCTCATCAGAAAGCGCGTGAGATTCTGGAAGAAAATAAAGAAAAATTACACGAGCTGGCAGCCTTTCTGCTGGAACGTGAAACGATTACCGGCGAGGAGTTTATGCGTTTGCTGAATAGTGAAGCTGATGTTATTGAAACTTCTGCGACGGTTGTAAAAGAAGGTGAAGCTGATGCTGAGGAAGCAAGCAGTATTTGACAGAGAGACTTTTTTGACACTGCCAGATTTACCGCCTCGTTTAAAGCTATGGGGTGAAGATAGAGAGCTTGAAGATTTTCTTGTAAAGAAAGCGTTTATGATTAATCCTATTCCCAGTTCTGTGGCGCGTGCAGATGGCGAGGTGAAAATTGCCGTCGTTGGTTCAGGTCCTGCTGGTTTAGGCAGTGCTGACGAATTGACTCGGTTAGGTTTTAAAGTGACGGTTTTTGAGCGTGACGATCGTCCGGGCGGGCTTCTGATGTATGGCGTACCTAATATTAAGCTTCCTAAAAATATCGTCATGCAGAAAATAGAAGCGCTGCAGGATGCAGGAGTGGAATTTCGTCTGCAGACAGACATAGGCAAGCAGGTAACTTTTGCCGATCTGCAAAAGGAATTTGCTGCGATTATTGTTTGTGTTGGCAGTACTTCACCGCGACGTTTGAAAATGATCCGCGATGATGCTAAAGGTGTTTACTATGCTAAAGATTTTCTGACTTATGTAACGAAGGAAATGTTGGAGCAAAACACATCTGTTCCCGCTGATACGGCAGGAAAGGTTGTAGTGATTATAGGCGGAGGAGATACTGGTATCGACTGCGCTGCAGTGGCTTTTGCCCAAGGGGCCCGTAGTATCCTTCAGCTGGAGCTGAGGGAATGTGAGATGACCGGAAAAACGCAGGACGGTTTCTGTGAGTTGGTCAGCAGTGATCCTACATTATCATACGGCACTATGCTTCAGGATGTTTTATATGATGATAATGGCTTTGTAAAAGGGGTTCGCATCGCTAAGGTAGAATGGATAAGCTCCGCTTCGGGCAGCTTGCCTAAACCACAGTTGATCGAAGGCTCGGAGTCAGAAATCCCGGCGCAGATTTTGCTGCTTGCTACTGGTTTTACAGGACCGGAGCCTGCTGTGTTCAGTACTTTTGCTTTTAATAAAACTCCTGTTGGCACGATCGCTAAAGGAAGCGGCTATTTTGATACTTCACGTGCCGGTGTATTTGCAGCAGGCGATGCTCGGCGTGGGCAAGGTGTTGTGGAATGGGCTTTTGCAGAAGGTCGTAATGCGGCTGTTGAATGTGCTGAACATTTGCATGCTTTAAAAAAATAATTATAAAAATACGCCAATATCCTTTTACGGATATTGGCGTCTTTATTTTATT
>OGXM01001480.1_pt1 | contig 12715 bp, 12 predicted proteins | sample 1576271 | NCBI WGS metagenome assembly OGXM01 (sample SAMEA3541579, study PRJEB24748) | human gut metagenome | biome: human gut; feature: human-associated habitat; material: faeces | place: China | collected 2012 | reverse complement strand
CGAAGAATAATTTCCATTGCCACACGCAATATCCAAAATGTAATCCGCAGGATTAGGAGATAGAAGTTCCGTTACTTTGGGACGCACTACCTCTCTGTGAAATTCATTAGATTCGTCACCCATTGCATTATCCCAAAATTGTGCGTTCTCCTCCCAGATTTTTTTACTTTCCTCTGTTCCCATGTTCTCTCCCACTCCCCAAATTTGCTTTTTTGCTTCCATTAAATCTTCCTTACTATATTCCATTGTTACCCTCCATAACTTCTGATTGTTGCCGTCTTGACTATTATGTATCTTTTCTTTCCAAAATGGTATAGGCTTTTATTTTTATAATGCTGCAAAACTTTTCTTCTGTAAGGTATTCAAAGGATATTTCCCTTTGCCGCCGCTATTGGAAAGCCAAAAGCAGCGGCTTTTTTACGCGATATGACCGAAAAGACTAGAAAGCAGGATATGTCATCATTTGTCATTTCTTCTCAATGTAATAACTGCATGGCATATCAAGCCAAATACAAGAGAAAAACAGCCACCGCCAAATAGTGATGCTCCCCACCCTGCACCCGACATTGTCATAAAACCGCCAACAAAGAAAATACCAATGCCAAGAAATATCCCGACACCATAAAAAAGTCCAATTGCCATATCATACTTATTAAATTGTCGTTTCTCTTTTTTTCACATGTTTCCATTTTTGTTATTACCTCCTTCGCAAAATCGTCCATGTGGACTCCAAAAAGAAAACAAATTTTTTTCAACGTATTTAAATCGGGTTCATTAACATCTCTCTCCCAATTCGATAGCGCCTGCCGGGTAACATTCAATTTCCCAGCCAGTTCTTCCTGTGTCATTCCCGATTGTGTTCGCAGATGACGTATTTGCTTTCCTGTTGTAATATCCGTCTGTTTCTGGTTCAAAATGGTTCCTCCTCTCTGATGCTGATTTTATCAATGATATTTCGCAATAGCCAGCAATGAACGTTTGCATTGCGCAAGATGTTACATTATCTTCTGAAACATATGCCGGATCTTGTCTAAACGGCTGTTCGGGCGGCGTGGCTGAAACACAGGCTCGCCGGAAGTTTCCTGATACCCTTTTAATTCTGTAATGCAGACACTTCTTCCATTTGTATAAAAATTCAAATCATTTCTATATTCACCAATACAACGGGCAGGGATTTCCCCCTTAAAAATAACTTCATCTTTTTCAAGTCTGGTTGATTCAATGATTGCGCAATACTTTGGTGCGTCATTATAAGCCCGTGAAAGATATTCCTGCGGTGCAAAAAGGGTAAAGGAAAGGTATGGTTCCAACAGTTGTGTTCCTGCTTTTTTCAATGCCTGCTCCAACACGACAGGCGCAAGAAAACGAAAATCAGCGGGGGTGCTGACCGGGCTGTAATAAACTCCATAATCAAAACAAATTTGGCAGTCTGTCACTCCCCAGCCATATAAGCCCTGCTCCATTCCATAACGCACACCCTCCATGACGGCATTTTGAAAACTTTGGTTTAAATAGCCGAGAGATACCTCGCTTTTATATTGTGTTCCGCTTCCAACAGGAAGCGGTGTTACAGTCAAACCAATAGATGCCCAAAACGGATTCGGCGGCACTTCAATATGAATCGTGTAGCTCGCTTTTTTTTGCGGTCTTTCCAGATAAATAACCGAAGGCTCTTTCATAGCCACGCCCACATGATATTTTTCTTCTAATAGCGAACAAATAACTTCTAACTGTACTTTTCCCAAAAAAGATAATATAATCTCATGTGTAACAGTATCAATGTCAAAATGCAAAAGAGGGTCTGTATCAGCAATCTCTGTGAGGGCATTTAACAGGGCTTCCCTTTGCTCCGGCTTTTGCGGCTCTACCGTTGTCCGAAGTAATGGCATGGGATTATCAATCCGTGTTTTGTGAGGCAGGAGTTTTTCATTTCCCAGGATATCGTTCAGTTTCAAAGTATCATCAGCTAAAATAACAATTTCTCCCGGACAGGCATGGTCAACCGGGACGATTTCACCATTTGACGGAATACACATTTCTGTAATCTTTATTTTTTCCTTTTTTGACAGCAGCAGGGTATCCCGTAAATGGAGCGTCCCATGATACAGGCGTAAATAAGAAAGCCGTTTTTTCCGCTCTGTATACTCAACCTTAAAAACATATCCACATAATTCAGACTGAATATCGTCTGTTTCTGTAATGAAAGTTTCTGTAATCGCTTCAATCAGTTTTTCTGTTCCTAAATTGTCTTTTGCACTCCCATGATAAACAGGAAACAAAGAGCAGCATCTGGTTCTTTTGCACTTTTCATATTGTAATTCCTGTATATCCAAAGAATCCTCTGCAACATATCGTTCTAATAGTTCATCGCTTCCGGAAATAATCATATCCCATTTGTCCAAATCAGAAATATCGGTCATGGTTATCTTTGGCGACAGGGAAACCTCCTGCATGACAATCATATCACTGGTAAGTTTATCTTTAATGCTTTGGTAAACACGCCGCAGGTCGATCCCATTTTGGTCTATCTTATTTATAAAGATAATTGTCGGAATGTCCATTTTCTGAAGCGCATGGAATAATATACGGGTTTGTGCCTGTACGCCGTCTTTTGCCGAAATGACTAAAACAGCTCCGTCAAGGACAGATAAAGAGCGGTATGCTTCGGTTAAAAAATCCATATGACCGGGAGTGTCCACGATATTGATTTTATAATCATTCCAGCAAAAAGAAGTAACCGCTGTCTGAATGGTAATTCCGCGCTGCCGTTCCAAAATCATAGTGTCTGTTCTTGTAGTTCCTTTATCCACGTTTCCTTGTTCCGCAATCGCTCCACTGGTGTACAGCAGGCTTTCCGTCAATGTTGTTTTTCCTGCGTCTACATGGGCGAGAATTCCAATATTGATTATTTTCATGTGATTGTCCTCCTTTTACAGCCCCAAAAGGGCATAAAAATCCCCAGCAGTAAAATACTTTTACCACTGGGGATTATAATTTGCGGACATACACATATACAGCATACACCTGTTTGTGATTGCTGTTTTTCGGATATGTCAAAATTGATAAGGCAAAAGTATTCTTAAATTGGGTACAAAAAACCAAGCCCCCACAAAAGGGACTATCATAATCCTTTGTTCCCACTATTTGATTATAGTTTTATTTAAGAATACCTTGCCGCATATTTTTTACTCCTTTTCTGGAATGAAGCTATTATATCACATCAGTTTTAGGAAAGCAAGTACCTAAAAGAAATTTTTCTTCCCCTTATATGTAACAATCATACCGGCTTCCTGGTGTTCAGAATGGTTTCTGCTGTCTGCTGTGGTGTTTGATTGGAATTGTCCAGCCAAAAGCCGATCCGTGGTGTTGTCTGCATAAATGTATCGTATAAGGTTTCAACCGTAAAGCCGGAATAGCCTGTTTTCTCCCTGTATCGTTCCCTTTCTTTTATTGTTTCCACATCTGGACAAAGAACGACAACCTCAACAGGGTATTTATGCAGATAATTTATCATTCGGTTTAATTCATCACCGTAGTAGTTATCTTGGATCACTACAGAAAAGCCGTTGTCAAAGTATGACCTTGCCGCATCAGCAGTCAATTTGTATCGAAGGTACAGCTGGCGGACTGCTTCCGCTGATGGGGTAGCTGACATATTTTCTCTGCCTGAAATAATCATTTTTCGGAACACATCACCACGAAGATGGACGCATTTTTCTATTGATTTTGCCAGTAAATCGGAAACTGTAGATTTTCCAGAAGCCATTAAGCCTGTAATGAGATAAATTTTTTGTTTCATTTCACTTCCTCCGGCACAAAAAATATGTACATGTAACTAATTCAACACATTTATAATTTGAATAGGGACATTATAGCATTTACTAAATACAAATTCAATGTATACGGAAAGAAAGATATAAGGAGTGGGAGGGATTCCGCCGTAGTCGGCATTGTAGGAAAATCCAAAAGTTTAGATTTTCCCACAATGCTTATCTTTTGGTCTTTGGTTCGGAATAGTGTAGTGCTGGCGGTCTATCTCTTGTTTTCGGTTGCTTGCTTCCTTACCGTACATGAGCATTCATTGTGCGCTTGTAGCATAAAAAATGAATCAAACAATTCTGAAAATTACGAATATACCGATGTAATCTATTCGCTTTACTATTATTTCAAACAAGATACGAATGATATATTAAGAATATTGTCATCAGATAATTTGAACGAGCAAGCGTCACAGCTAAAAGAAAAAGTAAATGAAGTCAACTGGGTTGTTTCTGCTTTACTTACTTCTTTGGAAACATTACAGGATGATACGATAATTACAGATTCTAATGAAGAAGATGCAAAAGAGAATATAACTGGAATCACATCTCTAATTGACGAAAATCTTTCTGATTTATATGATGATGAGAATTCTTCTGCTCTTGTTGATCAATTTAATAAAACATTATTGGCAAACATTAAATATGTAATTGAATTGAGATTTCAAATTCTTGATATAATAATACTAGACAATATGCCGTCTCAAAATCTTCTTAGTTTGGATGATATTAAAACAGAATATGCTTGCGAAGTAAAAGAATATATCACAATCAATCGATAACAAACTATGTTATATGTGAATCGATAATAAGACCGTCTACTCTTTTTGAGCAGGCGGTCTTATCTATTGTATTTGAGAAAGTCATTACAGTGTTCTTGCGGTCTGAGCCTATATCCTTGTGATATGAGCGTATCCGCTTTCAAAGCCACAAGGTTTATATCCGAGTTCAAGGTTCTTGCTATTTGCTGAGTATCGTAACCTCGCTCAGCCAGCTCAAGAAAATCATCATCGGATAAAGCAACTTGAGAAGCAAAAATGTTTGCTTCATATTCCATACGGTTGTCCTGCATTTCAAAGATGTTAAATTCTTCAAAGCCGCCTGTCCGGGTGGCTTCTTCTCTGTGCAGCGTGTCGTGTCCAAGTTCGTGCAACAGGACAATATTCTCCATAACCGGATGCAGATTGTCTTTGATGAACATAAAGCGATTTCGCATGATAACCTTATATGCTCCTCGCTGTTTGGAAAACGGCAAATACATTACCTCAATTCCGAGTTCCCTTGCAATGCGTTTCGGATCACGGGTGCCGCACTGAGCAACAATCCGATTCGCCTTTTGCACTATTTCGGAATTACAAACATACATTGATTCTCACCCCTTTCATACCTTCCTACACTAATCCTATCAAAAGATATGTCACAAAAAACGGACTTACTCGGAACGGTATTTCTTTGGGGTGTATTTTTTATTCTTTTCTTTTGCAATCCAATAAGCGTCCTGGATAGCTTTCATCATAACATCCATATCTTCCTGTGCCATTTCACCGCCTGCAAACAAGCCGGTTACTTCCTCGGTAAGCTGCTGAGCCTGCTTTGCACCCCTGGAGCCGTATTTCTCGGCGGCTTGTGCAACAAGCATATCGCCGTTTCCGAGGAGCTGATCTGTAGTTACATTGAGAGCTTTTGCGAGCTTTTCTGCCGCATCTAAACGAGGACGAGATGTTCCGTACTCATATCTCTGTATCATACGAGAGGAAACACCTGAAATCTTTGCGAGCTGCTCTTGCGTTAATTTGCTTTTTTCTCTCAATTCTTTAAGTCTCTCGTTGAATTTCATAATCATACCCCTTCGTCTTAAAATCTGAAAATTTTGCAACACGACATTTATTTCGTAAATTCATATTGACACGACATTAGTGGCGTGCTATAATCTAAAACACAGAAACGACATTTATGTCGTGCCTATATATTACAGCACGACATTTCGTTTGTCAAGTGGTTTTGCAAAAATTTCATGAAATGAGGCGAAAAAGAGTTGAACCGTTCCATTCTGCATTGTGATATGAACAATTTTTATGCAAGCGTTGAATGTATGCTTGATCCTTCTTTAAGAAAATATCCGGTTGCAGTTTGCGGTTCTGTTGAAGAACGACACGGCATTGTCCTTGCTAAGAACTATGCGGCAAAAGCCTTTGATGTGAAAACTGGAGATGCCGTTTGGCAGGCAAAGCAAAAATGCAAAGATTTGGTGGTCGTTCCTCCTCATTATGAAGAATACATTAAGTATTCAAAACTTGCCCGGAATGTTTATAGCCGATATACAGACCAAGTGGAACCGTATGGTATGGACGAGTGCTGGCTTGATATTAGCGGCACAGAGCATATCTTTGGTTCACCTGAAAAGGTGGCAAACGAGATACGGGAAATGATTAAGTTTGAACTCGGCTTGACTATCTCTGTCGGAGTGTCTTTCAATAAGATATTCGCCAAATTAGGCTCAGATATGAAAAAGCCTGATGCCGTAACGGTAATCCCGCAGGACACTTTCAGGGAAAAGATTTGGGGACTCCCCGCAGCGGATTTGCTCGGTGTAGGTCGGGCAACGCAGCGTGTATTAGATAGCTACTGCATACGAACTATTGGAGATTTAGCCAATGCCGAACCTGATTTTCTAAAAAGACGGCTCGGTAAAAATGGCGTGGCTCTTTGGCAATATGCAAACGGTAATGACCACTCCCTTGTTCACAACTCTGACTTTGTATCACCAATTAAGAGCGTAGGACACGGAATTACCACAGTAGCAGATTTAGAGAAAAACGAGCAGGTGTGGCCCGTTTTCCTCGAACTAACCCAAGACATCGGACACAAGCTCCGTGTCCATCAGAAGTGTGCGGATGGAGTCGCTATTCACATACGGGACAACACGCTTTTGTCAAAGCAATTCTCACCCCGGTCACACTCCGCAGAAAAGAGGACGGAAGGTATGCACCATTTCTTCAAATTGATTTCTATTGATATTGATAACTGCCATATTGCCAGATCCTTTCCTTTGCTTGATTATAGTATAGCCAATCTAAAATAACATTTCGGCGATGAGATCACATAAAATAGTGCGAGATTGCTGCCGCACTAAAATTTTTTGTTATTAAGTAACTCGAGGATAAAGCTGGCATTATCTTGAATCATAGGCATCCTCTTGTAAAAAACCGCCTGCCGGGAAACCGACAGGCGGCATACTGCCTTTTATACTTCCATCATCTATAGGCTATTGATTCTTAGTAATTTTCCGCACGCACTTCGAAGAATGCCTGAGGATGCTTGCAGACAGGGCAGATCTCAGGAGCCTTGGTTCCTACTACGATATGTCCGCAGTTACGGCACTCCCAGACGGTAACGCCGCTCTTCTCAAACACCTGCATGGTCTCCACGTTGCTCAAAAGCTTGCGGTAGCGCTCCTCGTGCATCTTCTCGATGGCAGCTACGCCACGGAACTGTTCAGCCAGATCATGGAATCCCTCCTCATCAGCTTCACGAGCCATGCGGTCATACATATCCGTCCACTCGGCGTTCTCACCTTCAGCAGCATGGAGCAGGTTCTCGGCAGTATCGCCCAGCTCGCCCAGAGCTTTGAACCACAACTTGGCGTGCTCCATCTCGTTCTGTGCAGTATGCAGGAACAGAGCAGCAATCTGCTCGTAACCGGCTTTCTTGGCTACTGAAGCAAAGTAAGTATATTTGTTGCGTGCCTGAGATTCACCGGCAAAGGCTTCCCACAGATTTTTTTCGGTTTTGGTGCCTGCATAGGGATTCTTTGCAGGAGCCGCAGCATCCTCAATCTTCACAAACTTGTCGGCGGGCTGCTTGCAGATGGGGCACTTGAAATCAGGGGTCATGGGGCCTTCGTGAATATAGCCGCAGACAGAGCATTTCCACTTTTCCATTTTCTTTTCCTCCATTTTTTCATTGAATTGAATGTTTTTTAACAGGGATTCCACAGCATCCACAGGAATGCCGGGATACGTTTTAATACTTTCCAGAAACGATCTGGTGTTGCTGCTCTGAGGCAGCATAAAGCCGGCTTCTCTGCACAGATCCTCAGCCATCAGGCGAGAGGATTTTTCCACAGCGACGCTCAAGACATCAGGAAGCTGCGAAGCAATGTTCTCTGCATTGGCTTTGCTTTGAACTAAGCCACGAAGTGCTTCGATAACTTTTTCTTCTTTCGGCTGCTGCGGCGGCAGTTCTTTTGGAACCATAGAGATTGCAGAGGATGGACAGGCTTCGGCACAGGCACCGCAGCCGATACACTTTTCAGGATCAATGATACTGTTCTCTGTGTCAGTCGCTCCGGTTGGGCAGACATAGAGGCAAAGGCAATCCTTGGTACATAAGCGAAGATTTCTTACTGCATATTTTTCAGCCATAGTTATGCCCTCCCTTCCATTTTTTCAAATTTCCAACTGGGAACCTTACACACCGGACATAGCTCCGGAGCTGTGTCACCAACATAGACAAAACCACAGACCGTGCAAACCCAGACACCGGTGTTTTCCAACATCTTGTCGCCCTCAGATTCATATCGAGTCAGCAGAGATTGGAGCATTCGGGTAACCTTTTCACTCCACACCTGACAGCGCAGACCACCCCGATCAGGCTTTTCACCGGCTATAGCATTGCCATAGAGATACCCTACAGACAAATCCTTGTCAATGAGTTCCAGCAGCTTGGCTGTGCTGGCCTCCTCGACGGGCGTAGCCTTGCTTCTGAAGAACTCTGCCAGTTTTCTGAAATCATCTGCCTGCTGGGGCAGATACTGCTTTTCGCAGCCACGGGCCAGATTGGAGCAGATGATGCTCATTTCCATGGGAGAGAGTTCCTTGTCCACATGGGGCTTTTCAAGGACCTCCCGGGACGCTGTTTTTTCTTCTTTGGGTTTGAAAGCGTCTTTGCCTGCTTTACAGACAGGACACTTCCAATCGGCAGGTAGGTCTTCCCACTTGCCACCGACAGCTTCATCGTGAATATATCCACAAATGCCGCAAACATATTGTTTCATAGGTTTTACCGCCTCCTTTATCTATATTTTATCAAATCACGACACATATTCCGTGACTTAATCACCTATTTCAGTCGCAGGAGTGATGGCCGCAGCCGTGGGAACCGCAAGAGTGACCTTCCCCATGGTGGTCGTGATGATCACACCGGACATTGGGGTTGAAATCCAGCTCGCCTGCTGCCAGTGCTTCTGCTGCTGCATCAGCGTTGCCGGAAACACCACCATAAAGCCGGATACCCACATCGCTCAGTGCCATCTGGGCACCGCCGCCAATACCGCCGCAGATCAGGGCATCCACCTTCAGTGCACGCAGGACGCCTGCCAGTGCACCATGTCCGCCGCCGCCAGCATCCACAACCTCAGACGAAATGATTTTTCCATCTTCCACATCGTAGATTTTAAACTGTTCGGTGTGACCGAAGTGCTGAAAGATTTCTCCGTTTTCATAAGTGACTGCAATTCTCATAATATGATCTCCTTTCGGTTTTTCGTGCATCGGATGGATTTTTTGCTGATAGCAATTTCTGCACCCGTAGGCTGCGCTGTTTCCGCTGCAGAGTGTAAAATCCCCTCCCTCGATTCGCAGAGGAAGTCCCTCAACCAGCGCATCGGCCAGTTTTTTGCGGGCAGCTGCATAAATCTGCTGAACCGTTGTTCTGGCAATACGCATATATTCTCCGCATTGCTCCTGAGAAAAACCTTCACGGTCAATCAGGCGAATGGATTCATACTCATCCACATTCAGGACAATGGGAGTCAGTTCCTCGCCGCCACGAACCGGAACAAAACCATCATTATCCGGCAAACAACAAACTTTTCTGCATTTTCTCGGTCTTGGCATAGATTCACCTCCATATTATTTGCGGCATATGCCATTTATACGACCATTGTACATCTCCTTTTCCTATATGTCAACGGAATTATTGACATATGCCATAAATTGTTTTATACTATGTGTATTCAAGGAGGTGTACCCATGGATTTTTCATCCTATTTTCCAATTTGGAACAAACTGACACCGACCCAGCAGCTGATTTTGGAGCAAAATGCAGTTTTACGAAAAGTGGACAAAGGGACTGTGATTCACAACGGAACTGTGGAGTGTACCGGTCTTCTGCTGGTAAGAAGTGGACAGCTTCGTGCCTATATTCTTTCCGATGAAGGAAGGGAGATTAGCCTCTATCGTTTGTTTGATCGGGATATTTGCCTGTTTTCCGCCTCCTGTATGATGAACAGCATTCAGTTTGAGATCACCATTGAGGCGCAGAAGGATACCACGATGTGGGTTATTTCTGCTGACACTTATGGACGATTAATGAAAGAGTCTGCTGTGGTAGCTAATTTTACCAACGAAATTATGGCTACCCGTTTTTCTGAGGTTATGTGGCTCATGGAGCAGATCATGTGGAAAAGCTTTGATAAAAGGCTGGCAGGATTTCTGCTGGAGGAATGCAGCTTAGAGGGAACAAACATCCTCAAGATTACCCATGAAACCATTGCGGGCCACATGGGTACCGCCCGTGAGGTAGTTACCCGAATGCTTCGCTATTTCCAGAACGAAGGTATGGTCAGGCTGTCTCGTGGAACAGTGGAGGTTACAGACAAAATCAGACTGGAACAACTTTAAGCAAAAAGGACCTCTGCTTGCTATTCGTTGCAAGCAGAGGTCCTGATTTTATGCTCGATCCATTCCGCAGGCCGTAGCCGATTCAATGAGACAGCGATCATTGGTCACAGCATCATAGAACCGGAAGCCGCCGGAGAAGTTATAGCAGTCAAAGCCGTTTCCGGCCAGGATACGACAGGCAATGTAGCTGCGCAGACCGCTCTGACAGATGACGTAGACAGGCTTACGCTTGTCCAGCTCACCCAGCCGCTCCCGCAGCTCGTCCACCGGGATGTTAAAGAAGCCGTCAATGTGTCCGTGTGCGAATTCTTCCACAGTGCGGGTGTCCAACAGAGTTACGCTTCCGTCACGAGGAAGACGATCTGCATCTTCCAGATGCCATTGTTTCAGAACACCGTTTGCGATATTCTCAACCATAAAGCCAGCCATATTTACCGGGTCTTTCGCAGAGGAATAAGGCGGTGCGTAGGCCAGATCCAGATCCTTCAGTTCCGTGGCTTTCATTCCTGCCCGGATAGCGGTGGCCAGCACATCAATGCGCTTATCCACACCTTTATAGCCTACGATCTGCGCACCCAGCAGGCGATAAGTCGCCTTTTCAAAGACCACCTTCATTGTCATGACTTTCCCACCGGGGTAGTAACCTGCATGGCTCATGGGCGACAGGATAACCGTATCAACATCCAGCCCTGTTTTTCTGGCGTTGGTCTCATTTACGCCGGTAGTAGCGGCAGTCATGTCGAAGATCTTGATGACACTGCTGCCTTGGGAGCCGGTATAATGGCTGTCTCCGCCACAGATGTTGTCCGCAGCGATTCGTCCCTGTTTATTGGCAGGGCCAGCCAAAGAGATCAGAGCATCCTGCCCGGTGACGAAGTGCTTCACCTGCACCGCATCGCCCACGGCATAGATGTCGGAAATGGAGGTTTCCATTCGGTCATTGACCACAATACTTCCTTTCATGCCCAGTTCCAACCCGGCATCCTTTGCAAGGGTGGTTTCGGGAGAAACACCAATGGCCAGGATTACCATATCCGCATGGAGAGGCTGTTCGTCTTTCAGCAGCACATCCACGCCGCCGTCCCTTTCCTCAAACCCTTCTACGGTATGACCAAGCGCCAGCTTTACACCGTGCTTGCGCATTTCATTATGGATGAAAGAAGCCATATCGGCATCAAAGGGATTCATAAGCTGTTTTGGACGCTGGACAATGGTGACATCCATCCCCAGCTCTCGCAGGTTTTCTGCCAGCTCCAATCCAATGAAGCCACCACCTGCCAGTACAGCGGATTTGGGATGGTTTGCATTGATGTAATCCTTGATGCAGAAGGTATCTTCAACGGTGCGCAGGGTAAACAGCTTATCAAGACCTACACCGGGAAGGCGGGGCTGGGTAGGCTTGGCTCCGGGAGAGAGAATCAGCTTGTCATAACTCTCCTCGAACTCCTCACCGGTTTCCAGATTTTTCACGGTAACTTCTTTTTTTTCGGGATGGATAGCCGTGACTTCATGACGCACCTTCATGTTTACATGGAACCGGGAGAAGAAGCTTTCCGGCACGCACCGTATAACCTCTCTCTATCAAATCCCGGTCCATGCGTCGCATGGTGTATTTCCCATATTTCACCCATTCGTTCGGGTCTTTGTCCGTATAGGCCAATCCGCGTGTCAGTTTATCGTCCATGACTAAATAGCCGTCGAAAATGCGGTTTTCGTACCGCATCCCTTCGATATAAACGGGTTGTCCATCCCTGATTTGTTCTACCTGTTCGTCCGTAAGCCGTATGCCGAACATAATCGGGTTCCGGTTTATTTTTTCTGTCGATAGCCTTTCTTCGGTCAGTACGTCCCATTGGGGCGTGCGGTTCACCCGGAACCGGGACGTGTTGCGGCAGCCGTTTTCCTCGTCCCAGGGCATTTCCTCACGCTGACACAGCTGATAGTTTTTCCACAGCTTGTAAATGATCCAGAGTGGGAGATACCAGCCCATGCCGTCCGTGTAGACCAGCCATGTGCGGGCGAAGGCGGTGCGGTACGCGATTTTCTCGCCGTTTTCTGCTCGGACGCGCAGACCGAACAGCCATTTGCCCGGCGTCGTGCCCCAGAAGTGCAGCAGCACCGGCTCGATGAGCAGCATCAGCAGCACGCCGACCGCCGTATCAACCAGCGTAACGTTGTTTACGCCCAGCTTGCGGAATATGTTCTTGCGGTGGG
>OGXM01001478.1_pt1 | contig 12743 bp, 7 predicted proteins | sample 1576271 | NCBI WGS metagenome assembly OGXM01 (sample SAMEA3541579, study PRJEB24748) | human gut metagenome | biome: human gut; feature: human-associated habitat; material: faeces | place: China | collected 2012 | reverse complement strand
GGTTTATTATCAGCTGCATTCATTGCCAATGTACAAAACATCAACAACAAAACCAGATTCTTTTTCATAAATCTTGTAAATGTGCTCTCCGACATTTCCTGTCACTGCAGAATCATATGTTAGTGGTGTGAATGTTACGGTTCCATTTGTACTTCCATTTGTTGTTCCTGTAGCAGCCCCTGCCGTCTTTATTGACAGATCTGCATTCAGCTCATCCACTGCAAATCCCGCAAATGTATAGTTAGCTGAATAGTTCGTTGCATTATCCAGCTTCTTTAATGCAGTAAATGTAATGCTGCCGGATGTCTGAATCATTGTATTCACGATATCATAAGTACCTGCAGGGTAACTTGTCGTATATCCAGCGACCGCTGTCTCTACTACCTTATATGGAATCTCAGTAGCCATTCCCGGATAATACTTTGGCAATGTTCCAAATGAATACTTCCATGCACTTGCTGCATCTACAGTCCTGACTGCTCCGACCTGCTCCCAATCGGCATCGTCATTCTCGTTTCCACCCTGTTTCAACTTATATAACTTTACCTGAATGCTAGCCGGACGATCTGCTGTGGTATCACCAACCCATGATTTTGTACCCTGAATCGTCGTAGTCACGGTCGTATTATTAAATACAACCTCTGAAGCCGTGGTACCGGTTCCTGCACTGTTATACTTCGTAATCTTACTGCATGTTGCAACCAGCTTTGTCGGATTTGTAGCATTATCCAATGCAACATCTACCGTCAGAATATAATAGTTCGTATCCGTTGTTACATCTGTGTACCCAGAGCTTTTCTCATAAACCTTGTAGTAATGTTTTCCTACATCTCCTATTGTTGCAGAACTATAACTTACCTTATCCTTAAATATAATTGTTCCCGTTGTATTACCAGCAGTTGTTCCGGTCGTAATATCCTTTACCCTGGTAGCGTTTGCAGCGTCTGCTGATACCTCTTCCACTGCAAAATTCTTAAAGGTATAGGTGTTGCCACTTGCATAAGCGGTTGTGCCATCCAACTGCTTTGTAGCTGAGAAGTTGAAAGAACCTGTATAGTATGTTGCTTTCTTATTCTCATAAGACAAGATATAACCAGTATCCGCTGTAAACTCTTTTCCTTCAACACCTGCTGGCATTCTCAGATTGTTCGTACCCGGTAAAACGAAATAATATGGTTCCACTCTGACAACAAACCCATCTTTTGCAGATTTCTCAACCAGTGCATAATACTGATCATGTTTCAATCCACTAATGGTTAACATACCCGTTTCTTCATCAGTTACTTTCAAGATATCTGTTCCCTGTTCCGGCGTTGCATTCAATATCATTGCTGAACCGTCCCAGGTTGCTTTGTATAATTCAAACGTCGAACCATTCAATGGTTGCTGATTGCCTTCATCATCTATCCAGTATTTGAACAGCGTTACCGTACCTGAATCTGAAGATGATGAATTCTCTGATTTTACAACTACATTTCCTCTAAAATCTGTTGTCCCCGAATGAGAAGGGTCATAATTTGATAATGAAAACGTATTTCCGGAATTCGTTTCTGTCAAAGTTTCTCCTGCCTTCAAAGTACATTTTGCGGTATATGTAATACGCAGATGCTTATTGTCCGGCAATTCAAACTTCAATGAATTCCGTGTCGAATCATAGACAACCTTGTAATCCGTTCCCTTCGTCAGCAGTGATTCTCCCGCCTGCGTTACTTCATAAACTTTTACGGTTGATATATCGTAAATAAACGCATTTCCAAGTGTATCAACAGCCGCTATGAAAGTATCTCCATCTGCCAGATCATATGCATTCGCATTTACATCTATTTCATATTTTGCCAGATTATATACAGTATCTCCTGCCGCAGGCTGTCCATTGAATGTTCCTGTCTTTGTTACCAAAGGACTCGGAGTTAACTTTCTCGTATTGCTCACAGGTTCTCCAACAGCAACATTATTGTAGAATATCTGAGCCGAATTGGTAAAAGACTGTTCTCCGCCTTTTGCAAACGACTCCATATCTGTAATCTTTGTTGTATATGTTACATAAATATGCGCTGTGTATCCATTGCCTTCCATCTCAGAAACAATCGTTTGCATGTCAGAATTCACGCCAACGTTAAATGTCGTTACGCCTGCTTCGGTTGTGTCTGCAGAAATTGATACATCTCCAGATATCGAACCATTCTGATAACTACCACTTACCCATTTATTACTTTTTAACGATAATTTGTGATTATCATTAATCGCCCAATATTCCGCAACTACAGAAGAACTGACTAATTTCATTCCTGTTGGAAGCTGATCTTTAATCACAATTGATGCTCCGCTTGTAAGTGTGAATGCATTCAATGCAATATCCAATGTATAATCAATCGTACCTTCTGTGCTTCCTGCCACAGATGTTTTGTTTAAAGGAGGAATTTCATTCTTGTAGTTCGCACTGCTGCTTGTTGACCCCTTTACGCCATTTGATGTATAGTTCAACGTTGCATTATTTGCAAATGTACGTTGCACTGTATTCAAATCTGTATCAGTTACCTTTGTCTGATATGTCAACGTCATGTCCGTAATTCTTGTATTGTCATCTGAAAAAGCAATATCATCAAATTTAAATTCATATCCATAACCTGCATTTAAGTCTCCTTGCTTATAAGAAGTAATAATTCCATTTGATAAATATGCTCCATTTACATCTGTTATATCGACACTAGTACTATTTCCATCCGCCGTTTTGTATTGCAATTTTGCATTACATATATATGCCATATGACCTGGCATGGAATTCCAACTCCGCATATCATCATCAATATACACATTGGTTATGCCTTTCGGTACATCCGGGAATGTAATACTCCATGTAATCATACCAGTTGTCTTATCATATCCAGTTGCACTTTTGCTTATCGTCCAATTTTTACCCGGTGTGTTTACCGTCCCATCTCCTTTGTAAGAATACCCTTTGTCATTGGTAACCGTAACGGTATTCTTTACAGGCGCTGGCGCAACTGAATTCATATAGTCATCTGTTACCTTTGTATACACAGTTGCAGTGTACACGCCATTTCCACTATTCGTAAATATATTTGCATCAAGTTTTCCATCTGTCAAAAGATTACCTGTACTATCGCACAATACCGATCCTGTTGCTTCAGGAATATCCAGAATACTTCCTGTTGTCCCAAGGAACTCTTCTAATGATGAATATTCCTGCCGATAATCTTTTAAATCAATTTTGATTGTCCAGGTAACAATATTATCATTCAACGCACCGTTTTTGCTTACACTTGGACGTTCAACCCAATAGGAGGCCTCAACTGTATTTGGAGTTGTCGTTGTCTGTTTGTTATCCTTGTATGAATAGGATAATTTATTTTTATAAGCATCACCACTGCCTGACTGATTATCAAAAATACCCTCGTCTGCAATTGTCATAGTATAGGATAACTCTACCTTTGTACTTCCATTTGCCTTACCAAGTTTTGTAATCTGCTGTTTCATATCTTCAAAGCTTGCATATTTAGTACCTGTACTTACATTATCATCTGTTGAAGATGAAACCTTGATTTCTCCATTCAATCCCAGCTTAGATCCGGGAATATCTGACAACTGAACATCTGTTACCTCTCCAGTTGTGTCAAGTGTAATTTTATAATCCTGTTTCCATGTTTTTGTAACTTTATCATAATATGCATTACCTGTTAAAGATTTAGACGCTCTTAAACTACTTGTAGCTGTCCCATCATCATATACTTTTTCATATGAAAATTTACCCGTTGCAATTGTAATCTTATCACCGGACTTTATATTATCCTTATCTGTAACATTAATATTTCCATGTATAATGCCCGTTCCTGCACGATCACTACTTTTCAAAAAATTCTCATTATTGATACATACATATGCAACACCATCCTTGATATAGACATACCCGGTGGTTCCATAGATTTCATCGGTAATTGGATATACAACATCTGTCTCAAGATTGATATTTTGTAAGCTGTTCATATCAATTTTGACATATACAGGACTTCCATCCTGCGTTACGCCTCCGTTTCCTGCATTGTCAAATTTCCAATCATATTTGATATTCAGCTTATCCTGATCATAAATTTTTGTTACGTCATCGATATTTTGTTCTTTTCCATCATGTGTAATCGTCACACTATAGTCGATTGTCACACCTGTAGTCGTTGAATTGTCCCAATCAGACCGATTTATCTGATCTGCAGATGGAATTGAAGTGCTATCCGATATCAGATTCAACACTACCCCATTCAAGTCTTCCCCTGTTTCTGATACAGACTGTGCGTCATACGGTTCTGCTGCCTGACCTTGCGCATCACTCTCCGATGCGACACTCTCTGTCTCCCCGCCTTCCGCAATCGGTGTATAGCTGATGTTCTGGAATAATGAAATTAACATCAACATAGAAAGCAGAAATGCAATCACTTTTTTCTTGTTTTTTTGTTTGTTCATAAACTCCATCCTCCATTTTCTTTTTTCCTAATGCATCCTCGCATTTATGCATTGGAACCATTTATGATAAACTCTGACATCCCTCTGTGCAGAGTAAAATTAAGTTATGAATTATTACTGTTCAATTTTTATATCGACAGTAACCCACTATCGCATAATATTTTACATGAAAGTGCTTGTGTTTTCAACATATCGCGTCCATAAATTTGTGCTTTTTTTGACTATTAAAACACAAAAAACCTGCCACACCTATTCTGGTGCGGCAGGTTTTTGTAACCATCTTCCGAAGTATGTTTTATTCTTCGTCCTTCTTCTCCTCTGTGGATGCCTCTGCATCGTCATCATCAAAGAAGCTATCATCAAAGTCATCATCGTAATCATCGAAATCATCTAAGTAATCTGGTGTCAGGTACTTGTAAACTGCTACGCAGATACCTACGATGATTGTCAGAATACCAACGATCAATGCAACAGAGAGAAACGCGTTCTTTGCTTCTGTTACGCATTCGTCTTCTTTTACAACTTTTACTTCGTCACAACACTTTCTCATAGTTTTCTACCTTCCTTTCATCGCTACTGATAAACTAATTTTACCACAGCTTATCCGATATTTCTACCGTGATTTACAACTTTTTCATTTTTACAAGGGATGCAAATAAATGTTTTTCTCCGACCCGGTCGAAATTCACGACGATTTCCTGATCGCCGCCCGATGGAATCACATCAATCACCTCGCCATTTCCAAATTTAATATGGCGTACTTTATCTCCTACTTCATAGCTTGCCGGTGCAGAAGCTGCATTTCCCATCGGAAATGCCTTTCCAAATCCCGGATTGGCACTCGGGTTCGCATTTAACGTGGCAGAGCGCGTATACGGATTGTTCTTGCCATATGCCTTTAGCTGAATCACCTGCTCTGCCGGTTTCTTTGATGGAATCCGATCCATATTCGCAGGTGCATAGCCAAAAGCCTTCTCTTCATACTCGAGATAATGCTTCGGAATCTCCTTGACGAACCGCGATACTTCCTCGAAATTCGTCGAACCATGCACCATCCGTTGTCCGGCAGCCGTCATATACAGTTTCTCCATCGCACGTGTAATTCCGACATAGCAAAGTCTCCGCTCCTCTTCAAGTGCATCCGGATCATCGGAATCCAGCGACATGCCACTTGGGAATAACCGTTCTTCCATACCAGTCATAAATACATAAGGAAACTCCAAGCCTTTCGCACTATGTAAGGTCATCAGCGTCACCTTTGCAGTTGGCACACCATCCTCGTCTTCCTCCTCGGTATCTGCCACCAGCGCGATATCTTCGAGAAGTCCGGTCAGTGTTGGCACCTCTGCACTCTCTTCATAGGTAACGATCTTATTCTTTAATTCCTCTAAGTTATCCAACCGGGTACGCGCTTCATCCGTAGCTTCCGCCTCCAATGCTTCGCGATATCCGCTTTCATCCATGATTGCATCGAACACTTCACTGATGAATTCGCCATGTATCAGACGCGCCTTAAAGCCTTCCATCATATCTGTGAATTTCCGAATCTTTTCTACATTCCGTGTCATGCCCGGTACTTCTTCGATATCCAGCAACGCATCGTATAGATTATATCCATTGGACTGTGCATACATATCAAGCTTATCCACGGTCGTCGCACCGATTCCACGCTTCGGCACATTGATAATACGTTTGATTGCCTGATCATCGATCGGGTTTGCAAGCACCTTCAGATAGCTTACGAGATCCATAATTTCTTTTCTTCCATAGAAATTCTGTCCACCATAGATTTTATATGGTAGATTCTCATACAGAAGTTTTTCCTCAAGCACACGGGACTGCGCATTGGTACGATACAAGATCGCGATATCATCGAGTGATACCCCCTGATTCTTCAAGGTCTTGATCCGGGACGCAACACCGTTTGCCTCCTCGTACTCCGTACCATAACGGGTAAATGTTACCTTCTCGCCATCCTCCTGCTCTGTCCAGAGACGTTTATCCTTTCTGCCCTCATTGTTCGCAATCACCGCATTTGCAGAATTTAAGATATTCGCCTTGGAACGGTAGTTCTGCTCCAGCTTTACGACCTTGGCATCCGGGTATTCTTCTTCAAAATTCAGGATATTATAGATGTTCGCGCCACGGAATTTATAAATACTCTGGTCGTCATCACCCACGACGCACAAATTCCGGTATTTTGCAGCCAGCATCTTTACCAAGATAAACTGTGTATGGTTCGTATCCTGATACTCGTCCACCATAATGTACTTAACCGTGTCTGGTACTCGGCAAGCACATCTGGATTCGTCTCAAAAAGAAAGATCGTCTTGAAAATCAAATCATCAAAATCAAGCGCATTGTTGCTCTGCAGACGCTTCTGATATTCCCGGTAAACCTCCGCAATCTTCTGATCCCGGAAGCTTGCCGCATGTGCTTTCTCATAATCGTCCGGTGTCATGTACCCTTCCTTTGCCTTCGATATCGCCGAAAGCATCGCCCGCTCCGGATAGAGCTTCGGGTCTAGTTGCAGATATTTCAACACTTCTTTTACAACAGTCTTCTGTTCACTTGCATCATAGATCGTGAAACTGCTCGTTCCACCGATCTTGTCAATATGTTTACGCAGAATCCGCACACACATGGAATGGAAGGTTGATACCCACACACTCTCAGCACCAAATCCTACCAGATTATCTACTCGTTCCCGCATCTCTGCCGCAGCCTTGTTCGTAAATGTGATTGCCAGTATATTGTATGGATTGACTGACATCTCATCGATCAGATATGCGATCCGGTGCGTGATCACTCTGGTCTTTCCAGAGCCAGCACCAGCTAAAATAAGTAAAGGCCCGTCGGTTGTACAACAGGCCTCTAACTGTTTGTCATTTAATCCTGGCATCGGTTTACTGTAAACCTAACTTTGCCTTCATCGCTGCCAGCTCATCCTGTACAGCTGCATTTGGAGCTGCATCATACTTGGCTGCTAAACTGTCGATGCCACTCTCCTGTGTTGTCTGATTTAATTCGGTCATGGCATTTGCCTGATCAAGCATTGCGTTCGCCTTTGCTTCCATACGATCAAAGGCAGCCATGCTGCTTGCTGAATCTGACAGATTGTTCGTCATCTTGTTCAGACGATCCTGAGTCTTAGCAACCTTCATCTTCGCCTTGATTGCATCACGGCGGGAGTCAAGCTGGTTGATATCTGTCACAAGCTTGTCATGCATCTGACGCATCTTCATCGCATTTGCAGCTGCAACATCATAGGTCTGCTGCAAGCTTGCCTGCTTCGCTGTAAGCTGGTTCTTCTGCTCTAAGAACTTCATGGCATCTGCTTCGTTTCCGGCAAGAAGTGCCTTCTCTGCGTATGCCTGCATCTTTGTAATCTCAGAATTCACTTCATCAAGCTCACGCTTGCATCTCTGCTCATCTGCCATAACGGCAGCTGTTTCCTTCTTCACTTCTGCCAGATCCTTCGTCAGGTTACGAAGTGTCTGATCAATCATCTTCTCCGGATCTTCTGCCTTATCGAGAAGTGCATTGATATTTGAAGCCATAATGTCTTTAAATCTCTGTAAAATTCCCATTGTAATAAAACCCTCCTATAATTCTCATCTTCATACCGTGAAATCCACGTTGCTTTTATTATACTTGATAAAGATAGTAAAGTAAAATGGAATTTTGTTAAAAATTGGTGTTGTCTCTGCAACTTGTCTTAGTTGTATTTTGCAATCACTTCTTCGTTTGCCTTCATGGCGCTTTCTTCCATCTGCTTTCTCTCTGCAAGGAGCTTTTCCTGCACTTCCTTATGCTGTACACCGATGATCTGCAATGCGAGATATGCGGCATTCTTTGCACCATTGATTGCTACGGTTGCAACCGGAATTCCGGATGGCATCTGCACGATAGAGTAAAGTGCGTCCTGTCCATCGAGTACGGAACCTGAGATTGGAACACCGATAACCGGAAGAACCGTCTGGCTTGCAACAACGCCCGGAAGTGCGGCTGCCATACCTGCGGCTGTAATAAACACTTCTGTGCCGTTTCCGTTTGCTTCCTCGATAAATGCGGAAAGTCCTGCATGTGCACGGTGTGCTGACAGGCAACGCACATCAACCTGTACGCCATAGTCCTTCAGAATCTTAATTGCTGGCTCTACCTTTGGAAGATCACTTGTGGATCCCATAATCACTGCTACTCTCATTTGTTCTGCCTCCTTGATGTTAAATATATTGTATTGTATCACTATCTCCTGATAAAGGAAACAGTATTTGTTGCTGTTATGTTATCGTATGTTCTTCCGGGTTCCGGAGATCCCTTTGGAACCAATATGATTTGTATACCTTCCAGTCTTTTTGCCAGTCCGGCAGTTCCGGATGCTTCTCCGTTTTTTGCCCACGACAGCCAGCCAAACGACTGTGCATGTACGCGGTAATAAATATCATAGTGTTCTGCCATCTCTCCATAGAGCGAAATCCGGATTGCTTCTAATCGTTTTGCCTGTCCGCTTGTACCGGACATTTCTCCATCTTTTTTCCATGTATTCGGATCATTTTCATTTCCCTGCCATCCATAAGATTGTACATGCGTTGTGTACCTTACACCACCTGAATATGATGCGTTCGACAACTTGATATTGATTCCTTCCAACCGCTTTGCCTTGCCGCTGGTTCCGGACATCTGTCCGTTGGTTTTCCATGTCTGCCAGCCAAAGGATTGTACATGGGTCTTATACATTATATTGGCGTTATACGCATCCCCCGGAATCTGAATCGAACCATTCTGCAAAGCAACATAAGCACGGGTATTCACAGATGACGGATTCACATTCGCATACGATTGTCCTGGCGCCGATTCTCCTTTCTTCACTACAACAATCTGAATTCCTTCCAACCGCTTTCCATACCCTGCTGTTCCGGATGGTTCCCCATTTTTTGCCCATGCAAGCCAGCCGAATGACTGTGCATGTACACGATAATAAATATCATAGTTATCTTTATCTGCTCCGGTCAGACGGATTTTGATTGCTTCTAAACGTTTTGCCTCACCGCTCGTTCCGTTTTTCTCGCCATTTGCAGACCACGGCAGCCATCCATACGTCTGGCAATGTGTAGTGTACTGTACACCAAGATTCGCATTTCCGGATACACGCACCCATATATTTTCCAATCGTTTTGCTTCACCACTTGTACCTGCCATCCAGCCATTTGACATTGCCGGTTGGGAATCACCATATGTCTGGATATGCGTCTTGTAGCTGACATCTACTTGTGGAATTACCGTTGGTCTTGGTACTGTAGTTCCATATGTAAATGTACTGCTTCCACTTACCGCGCCACACTGTGAACAGCTATAATAGTACACAGCTGGCGAATCATAGGTTGCATCCGACTTTTTCGTTGTATTGCTTACTATCTTCGCCGTAAATTGATGCGGCAATTTATCACCATACGTAAACACATCTGTACCTGTTTTTCCGCACCGACTGCACTCGTAATAATATGTTGCCGGTGACGTACATGTTGCTGCACTTGCCATGTAAGCATCAGATATATGCTTTACAGAATACGCATGCCCCAATGCTGTTCCATACGAATATTGCACATCTCCCTTCTCATTACATCCACTACATGCATAGTAATATCTGGCTGATGATGAACAATTCGCTGCACTTGCAAGATATGTATCGGATATTATCTTTTTAGTATAAGAATGATCCCCTGCCGTACCATATGTATACGTTTTTGCATTTGCAGACTTATCTACTGCTCCACATCTCACACAACTATAATAATAAATTGCCGGCGATACGCAATTTGCCGGTTCCTTTAACGCAGCTTCCGTCTGAACTTTCTGTGTATACTGATGGTTCAGTTTGTCTCCGCTATAAAATGTTGTCGTTCCCTTCTGTCCACATCCCGCACAGCTATAATAATACGCTGCCGGCTTTTCACAGGTTGCTGCACTCGCGAAATGCGCTGTATCTACATGCTGTACCGTATAAGAATGTGCTGCCAGACTGCCAGATTCAAAAGTCTCTGTACTTAGCTTTTTACAGTTGGAACAGCTCTTGTAATATGTTGCTTTCTTCGTACACGTTGCATTGCTTTTTAATGCTCCTGTTACTGTCGGATCATTCACATATGTATGTGTAATGGTGTATGTTTTCTCAACTGATTTTGAAAAGATGCCTTTACCCGTAATCTTGCATGTACCTGTTGTTCCACTCGTCGAATGACTCACGGTATAATCTGTTCCGCTTGTCAGCTTAATGCCATTATAAGTTACTGTTGGAGCAACCGCAGATGTACTTGTTCCACATGATATAGACGTCTTCGCCAGTGTCACTACCGCATTACTGATATCTACCGATCCAGTTGCTCCTACTCGAATTGTGTAGGATCTTTTTATAGAAGGGTTGTATTTTGGGTATACAGAAATCGTAACAATTCCTGCTTTTTTCACTTTCAAAACAGCATCGTTCGGTTGTACAATACTCTTTTTGGGAGCCTCTACAATACTGTCATCTGAGCTTTCAAACATAACATCTCGATAACCGCTATCTCCATTCACATCTTTTACATAACACAAAATATTTGAACCTACTGAATTTTCAGTTGGTACACTTAGATGATAATAACTATCCGACGATTCACTATTTCTCCAACATAACAACATTGATGTCGGAGGAACAATCGTAATCGTTGCGTTACAGAAAGAGCAGACACCGGTTGCCTTGCCTGTACTGTCAGCCGTACCATAGACGTAGGAATGTGGTGCTTTTTCTATTGTTTCTTTTATGGTCATCCCGCATTTTGAACACTTGTATATGTTCTCTCCGGTTGTCTGACACGTTGGTTGAACTGTTGACTGCAATACTTTATTATGATTACAGCTCACAGTAAGACTAAATGTACAAAGTACGGTACTTCCTTTTTTGCAAGTAATCGTTGTAGTTCCGGCTTTCTTTGCAGTAACTACGCCATCCGCTGTCACGCTTGCTACTGTTGTATCAGAGGATGTGTATGTAACAGTATCAATCACCCAGAGATCAAGAGTCTTTGATCCATTTACCAGATGAACCATCGGTGTGAGTTTCTGCGTTTCTCCTAAATACTGTGTTGCTTCTCCCTTAAGATAATACTTGTTGATATATGCGTCTTTTACTTCGACTTTCTGCATAATATCTGTATGTCCTGATAAGGCAGACTGGCTTAAGCTCTCGGAAGTGCTGTTAAACTCACCCGCTAACGTATTCGGATAACCAGAGGCAGTTGTATAAAAATCCCCCAGTCCAACATAGGTATTCCTTGGATCAATCATGCTTGTATAGTGACCGGTTACGGCATCTGATGTCTGCTTTACCCAGTCAGATTTCTCGTCATACCACTGGTTAATCCCCGATACCAGATTTCCCTTATTCCAATTATACGCTAACACTTCGGCATATGTTGATACACCATTGTATTTTACAGTACTCAAGCCTTTCCCATTCAGACGGTTATGTCCACTTCCCACAAATCCGAAACACAATCCACCTTCCACCGCACGGATTCTCGCAATCCGCTCCAGATCGGTCGACCATTTGATTGGTACATAATCGGATGCCGTAAGCATCCGGTTTGAATTTCTCGGATCTGGTACATTTCCTGCCTCGCATGCTTCTTTTCTTATTTCATTAATCCGGTTCAATGCATTTTGTGCATCTACATAATACGTTCCATACACCCCGAACATCGTACATCCTGTCGATGGCGCACTTACATCCGTCTCCAGTATTGTGTACTGTGCTGCCTCTGCGATTGGCGACAGTTCCGTCATACCCATACTGAATATCATTGCAAATGCAATGATATATGCAACAAGTCTCTTCCCTCTACGTTTTTTCATTCGCCCCTCCTGTAATTTTCCCTACACCACTATATCTTTCACAAGTTTCTCTGGTTTTATTTGTCTCTGCTCAACCGTATATGCCCCAAGCAACCGTTTCTTTGCTTCTTCAAATACACCCATATCATCGATATACATATAAGCAAGCACGTCGCCTTTTCGCACTGCGTCGCCCAGATGTTTTCTGATATCCAGCCCGACACCTAAGTTGATCGTGCTGTCCTTCGTTGCACGTCCGCCGCCTAAGATGAGGTTCACCATGCCAACCTCGCTTGTGTTGCAGGCTGCCAGATATCCATCCTCTTCACAGACGATCGGAACACAGTTTGCCGCGAGCCGGAATTTGTTCACATCGTCGATGTATGTGCCATCGC
>OGXM01001468.1_pt1 | contig 12817 bp, 11 predicted proteins | sample 1576271 | NCBI WGS metagenome assembly OGXM01 (sample SAMEA3541579, study PRJEB24748) | human gut metagenome | biome: human gut; feature: human-associated habitat; material: faeces | place: China | collected 2012 | reverse complement strand
TTCGGCAGCGGCGGTGTCTGAGAGAGCTCCGCATCCCACGGATCGGTTTCCTTTCTGTGCCGGCGTTCCAGTTCAGCATCACGAACGGCGCGCTGAAATTTCAGAATAGCCCGATATACGCTTTTTTCATCCGACGCCAGATATTGCCGGATCTGTGCATCATCTACGGCGCTGATCCACACGTTATTCGATCCCTTCGCCTGCCATTCCAAGTAGTCGATCTTTGCCGCCCGCCATTTGTCATGGGAACGGTCATAGGTGAGGAACTGCTTTTTTTCTTTCTCCATGAATATCTCATAGACCGGCAGGGTCCCGCCAAGGCGCATTGCATCCGGGTCATACAGGGTGACTTTCAAAATGCCGCCCTCTACCGCGCTTCGTACAAAACCGCTGTATCGGCATCGATAGGAAGTGTTCCAGCCCGAACCGACCTTGACCGGCACATCCTCGCGGGCAACCGCAAGCATTTCTTCAGTCGCAGGCAAATTCTTCATTTTCAGCAAACTGCTTTTTTTCATTTCTGCACCGCCTCTCTTTTCACAAAATCAATGTCATACCATACATCAGGCAGAATTTTTTCTCCATCGACCTCAACGACCGCAATCTGACAGATTACTTCGGTTTCACGCCGCTCTCTGGCAAATGCGAGAACATCGCCCAGTTTTCCACATGCAGTTGGTGCCTTGCCTCGAACGACGGCATAGCCGCTGCGGCTGGTGCTGTGTTCACGCTGCACTTTGTCATTCACCTTGCGGCTTGGGTGATCCACCATGTAGGCAAGTGCATGGAGAAAGAATTCTTTCTTCGTCAGCCGCCGCAGGATTGTCAGTTCCGTACAGGCAATTTTGGAGTCACGATTGTCCTCGTCAATATCTCCGCCGGGCTGCACCAAGCAGTAAATGGAGCGATTCATGTTGCCATAGTAGGAAAGACAATCCAGCGGGTTCTCCGCACAGTGAAAGCCGTTGCTGGCGCAGTTTGCCTCCGGGGTGACATTCTTTCCCATGACGAACCGATAGCCACGGCAGGAGAGATCCGGCTCAAAGCCTTTATAAGCGTACATCAGGCTGCCTCCCCAAAGGAGGAGAGGTCTCCCAGCGAGATCTGCCCATCGTCGGCTTCCGCTTTTTTCGGTGGGTCCTTCTTCTCCGGATCTTTCTTCTTTTCTTCCTTTTTCTTCTTGGAAACGGACTTGGAAGATGTTTTCCCACGATAGGGCTGCGGGACAAATTCCTCTTCATCCCCCTGATCCTCCTTGGCATCGGGGTCACGGAAATAGTCCTCCGCCCACTGATAGCAGAGATCATCGGGAATATCGCAGCCGTATGCCTGCTGACCGGGGCCCGGCTGAACGCCGTTTGCCTTCAGCTCGTCCTGCACATAATCCCATGCCTTCCGACTGATGTACTGGAAACAGTGGATCATGCTTTTGCGCGGGTGCATGGTGAGCCGGGCAAAGCCGAGGTCATCAATACACTTGGTCTGGATAAACTCGGCAACGCTCTCCTTCATGTTGCGCCGCGTCAGCTTCTCCGTATCTGCGGACACGCGCTTTGCGGCAGCCTTGAGCAGTTCAGCCGGGCTCATGGCATCCAACTTTTCCAATGCAGCCTGTTCCGCCCGCTGCTTTTCTGCCTGCCTGGCGTCCCATTCTGCCTTGCGCTTGGCTTCAGCCGCTTCGTGCGCACGGCGGGCCTCATCCTCACTTTGGGTATTGGGGGCGGTTGCCGGTTCGCTGGCCGCCGCTGCCGGAGTCGGAGCTGCAGTCGGAGAACTTGCTGTCGCCGGTTCCACAGGAGCCGTCTGCGGCATATCCATAGCATCATCTTCCGTAAAGGCGTCGGAAACGGCAGCCTCGCTGTTTTGAAGCTCATAATCCATATTTGAAAAAGCGCCCATTCGTACATTCCTCCTAAATAAAAAATGAGAAAAGGACGCTCCTGTGCCAATGGCACAAGGCGTCCCTTCTTACATACTGCGCTCAAACCGTATAGACCAGTGTGCTGAACGGGTCGAAGCAATAGCACACGACGGCCGGGTACTGAGCGGCTGTTCTTTGAATTTTCTGTTGGACAGCAAGGGCCTCTCCCATTCCACAGGGAGTATCCCATCCAGTCCAGACCATAGCTGTGAAATAACGGTGTTCCGGATGATACCGTGTCTCCGCCCCAAGTCCTTGACAGATTCCCAGCATGGCTTTCAGCTGCTTTGTCTTCTGCTCGTCCATTTCTAAATGGATCGTCTGTGGTAAAGCCTGCATTGGTAAAGCCTGCATTCAAGCCTTCTTTGCCAGCGCGGGAGAAAATTTCACCTGCGGAAAACCAGCCATATCGCAGTAGAAGTATCTGCGCTTGCTGTCATCATACAACTCCAGCACATCGGATGGGGCAATGCTGCGGCCGCGATAGTCCGGTGGGAACGCCTGATTATAGCGTGCAAAAATGCGTTCCAGAATATCACGTTCATCTTGCCCGACCGGGCAGGTTAGCTCACCGTCGTAAACGAGTGTGTATTCCGCCGCCGGCGGCTGCTGAAAGCCAGCCTTGTGCAGCGCGTCAATGCCGCCAAAGGCGAATGCGCGCGTCTCGCCATGCTCCAGATCCAGCTGATAAACACGAAACCGCTGCGTTTTGCGCTGACTGTCCAGCAGCTCCTGAAAAGAAACGCCGGGGGCAGTCTGTAAGTACGCATCGTATTCCTGCTCCGTCAGCCCCAGATAGTCCCGCAGGGAAATACTGTCCACCTTCATCGCATGCCATTTTTCCGTACAGGTTTCCAGCATTTCCAACCCGCATAGGCCATTAAGATATTGCTCCTTAAATGTCATTCCTGGATCCTCCTTCATTTTCTGTTCTTTCCGGCGCAGCGCAAGCTGCCAGTCATCAATACCCTTGTAATTGGGATTCCATGTGAGCCTGCGGCAGCGCATCCCGTGCCTAGCCGCCAGCGCATAGATCTTCGATGCGCCTTTTCCCACCATTTCATTACTGTACTTATCCATGTCCTCCGCCTCGATGATCTCCTCCGTTCCGTTTCGGTGCAGGAACGCAAACAGTTCATCCAGCTTGGCGGTATTGTTGACGCCCAGCGTGGCAACAAAGGTCCTGTGCATCAGCGCGTGAGCGACATCCGCCTTGAGGCAGCCTTCCGTCACATATACAACGCGGGAGCAGGGGTCGCCCACAAAATGAATGGGGCTCCCCGAGGTCGTTCCCATGCGCTTTCCCGTGGAGGACAGCGTCAGGTATTTCACGCCCGTTTTCTCCGGTGGATCGTCTTTATCCTTGAGCGGGTGATCCAACCGGATCTGTGCGCCGTGGATCAGACCGTCTACACCGAAGATGGGAATGATGATGCCTGATGTCCGCTGATGGAATTTGACCGTCCAGCAGCCGTTATCATCCACATAGAAGCCGGGAACACCCTGCACCCTGCAGCCCGCCTTGACCAACCGATTGGTCAGGGAGCGGCACAGGAAAGGGGGCGGCGTACTCTTGAAGCCAAAGCGTGTGATCTCATCGTCGGACAGCCCCCGCACAGACTGAAGGTGTGTGTGGTGCGCCGGAATGAGGGTCAGCATGGACAGCAGCATGGAGAGGGTCTGATGCACTTCCTGAACAGAAGCCGCGTCAGACTGCTCGGCCTCCGCAGGCGTCGTCTTCTCCGGAACGGTATAGTCCGGTGAAAAACCGTTTACCGCCAAAGCGTCGCAGATCTCCCGATAAGCGTCTGAATTGCTGACGCCATACACCTTTGCGTAAAGGGACAGCATTCCGCCGCCTTCACCGCAGTAGTTACAGCGCCACAGGTCTTTTTCCGTGTTCAAATTCATTTTCCCCCGGCGGTCACCGCAGATGGGACAATCCACGTACACCTGACCGGGAGCCCTCCGCCTGATATTCAGACGGAGGAGCCCGGCCACATCCATAATGCCAAAGGGGAGATCATGCTTTTTCCCGTAATTCAAACCAGCATCCCTCCCAAGACGCGAAATTTACGGATGGAAAGCGGTCAGCTTGCCTTTAACTGCTGCGAACCGCCCATCAGAAGCATGGCGGCAGCCTTCATAATATTGCCGCAATCCTCACAGAGATAGGCGTAATATTTCAGGCTGGAGGGACGCTGCTCAGAAACCTGTGCCATCGTCCAGCCCTTATTGACGCCGGTGGTCACGACCAGCTCCGCAGCTTCCTCTTCCGTCATCAGCGAAAGGATCTCGTCCACCGTCATATCGTCCGAATATTTCGGTGCAGCCGCTGTCGATGCCGCTGCCGGCATATCGACCACGACAGGCTTCACCGTCCGCGCTGTTTCAGCCCGCTCCATGACCGCAGGCTCCGCTGTTTCCGAAGGAACCTCCTGCGCCTTTTGGGGCATAACCGGATCAGGCTCAGAAGCCGCAGTTCCGCCGCTTAACGCCTGCAGCAGACTCATGGCGTCTGAAACGCTTTCCGTCTGCTGGGTGGTGTGAACCTCTTGCTGATTTACGTTGGGCGTCTTTGCCGCCTCCTGCGGTTGAACCTCTTGCGGTGTAGGCACTGCCTGTACCGGATGATTTTCGCCGATAGGATCTTCTCGCTGCGGCGCTGCGACTCCATTTACCGCCGGAGCAGTCTCCTGACGATTTACAGCGCCCGTTGCGACTTCCTGTTTTCCATCGGCCTGTGCATCTACCGTCGCAGAGGGGGTGATCTCACAGAGCTGGATGCCGAAGCCTGCATTATCCAGCGCCGTTTTCAGCGCCTCGTCCTGCGCGGCCTGCACATAGCGTCCGGCAGTGGCCTGTGCCTTTTCCACCGCCGCGGTGAAATTAGAGATTGGCTGGTTGTCCTCTCTGGACAAAAATACCTGCGCCTCATAGACGGCGATCTGGTCGGTGACCCGCAGCCGGTTCAGCAGCATTTTTCCATCAGGGCAGGCCAGTCGGAACCAGAGCCGCTGATAGCGCGGCTCCAGTTCGATTCCGCCATTGGCGTTTCTTTTCAGAAAGCGCAGCGGGTCAAAGCCCTGCACTCTGCGAAGCTGCTGCACGGCGGGGATTGCCTGGGTCAGCATGATTCTTTCTCTGGACATGGTTTGATACTCCCTTCATAAAATAAATAAGAGATGACTGTGCGTTTTTTTGCACATTCATCTCACATTAACTGGCACGCTGCCATTCTTCGCCCTCTTCGTTACGGAGAGCCTTGCGCGTGACTGCCTTATAGTAGAGGGCGATGCGTTCGCCCAGCATGGTATTGCGTTTTCCTTTTCGGCTCCGATGGATCGCCATATACAGCGCCCTTTTTTCACCCACCAGCAGCACGCGGCGCTTGGCACGCGTGATTGCCGTGTAGAGAAGATTCCGCGTCAGGAGCACATTATGGGCAGCCAGCAGTGGAATAATGACCGTATCATACTCTGAGCCCATGGATTTGTGGATCGTAATGGCATAGGACAGCTCCAAATCATCCAGAAGTACCTGCGGGCAATCCATATAGCGGCCGTCAAACTCGATCACGACATTGGTACCGCTGATTTTGCGGATCGTGCCGATGTCACCGTTGAAAATACCCTCGCCGACCTGCTTGCCGGAGCGGTCATACAGCTTGATGTCGTAATTATTCCGCATCTGCATCACGCGGTCATTGAGGCGGAATATCTTTCCGGCGTACACGATCTCCGGTGTCTCCGGCGATGCGGGGTTGATCTCCTCGCGGATAGCTTCATTCAGGCTGTTGACCGATGCCTCGCCCTCGGAGCGGAACGGCGATAAAATCTCCACCTGCTCAATTCCTTTTGCGGCGATCTGCTCCCGGTAAAGCTCACGAATGATGCCGGCAGTCTCCTCCTGGCTCTCTGCCTTATGAAAGGCAAAGTCCTCACCATAGTAGAGCGTCGTTTTGCCCTCGTTGATAAAACGGGCATTGTGGGCGATCAGGCTGTCCTGTGCCTGACGGAAGATCTCGTCCAGCACCGTGACTGGCACGACGCCGGAGCCGATCAGCTCGTGAAATACATCACCGGCGCCCACACTCTCTAACTGGTCTGCATCACCGACCAAAAGGACTTTGGTGCCGGGGCGCAAGCGGGAAAAGAGCTGATGGATCAGCCACATATCGACCATGGAAGTCTCGTCCACGATCAGGAGCCCTGCCTCCAGCGGTTTCCGTTCCCGGTCTTTCTTCGATTCCGAATCACCGTGAAGTCCCAGAATGCTGTGGAGCGTCTGTGCTTCATCGATCCCCGTTGCCTCCGCCATACGCCGGCTCGCCTTACCTGTGGGCGCTCCGAGTACGATCTTCTGCTGAGGATAGAGCTGACGGTACACTTCGATCACCGTTTTCAGAACCGTGGTCTTGCCGGTGCCGGGGCCGCCTGTGATGATGGACAGGTTATGCCGGAACACCATTTCCACGCCTTCTGACTGGCGTTTGGACAGGTTGAGCCCTAAGCCATGCTTCACTCGCTCCAACGGCTGCGCAATGTCTACCACCGCCGGATTTGCCAGGAACAGCTCTACCGCTTTCTGTGCGGTTTCGCTCTCCTGCAGGAATTGCTTGGGCAGATACACATTGCCGTGATTCGATACCACCTCGTCCTGCCGGATCATGGCAGACAGCTCCTGTTCGACCTGGCTCATGGGGACGCGCATCTGCGGGAGGGGTATCCGCTCATTGAGCAGCTGCATAGCCGCTTTGAGCAGAGCCTCCGCTTCTAGATAGAGATGTCCGTCCTTTGTCCGTGCGTCTTCCAGCGCATAGAACAGCGCACCGTGGACGCGCTTCGGATCACGCAGATCTCCACCGGATTTTTGTACGATGGCGTCAATCCTCTTGAAGCCGAACCCCGGCACCTGACAGAGATTGAAGGGACTCTGTCTCACGATGTCTGCACAGGAAGGGCCGAAATGCTGATAGATCTTCTGCGCGGTCGTCGGCGTGACCTTGAACGGGGCCAGCAGGGTCATCAGGACACGCATCCGGCTGGTTTCCGCATAGGCGTCCTTGATCTCCGCAAGCCGTTCCTTCGTAATGCCGCGAATCTCAAGAAGCCGGTCTGGCTGATGTTCCAGAATCTCCAGAGCATTGATGCCAAACTTTTCAATGATCGCGTCGGCGGTCTTTTCTCCGATGCCCTTCAGCAGACCGGAGGCAAGATAATTGCGGACGCCCTCCAATGTGGGCGGCACGATCTCCTGCCAATGATCGACCTGAAGCTGAAGCCCGTATTTTCCGTCCTTCCACTCTCCATCCATCTCGATCTTCACCGTATCCGTCTGCGGCAATTCGATGCCGACGGCGGTAAAGCGGATCAGGTGGTCGTGATAGCGATAGGGACTCCGGGCTTCTGCCGGTACGCTGCTGTCCTCCGTTTTCATCCGAAGAACAGAATATTTGCTGGACGCATTGAAAAACAGTACCTTGTCCAGTGCTGCAACAATGCTCACAGCACATCACCTCCGTTTCTTTTCACGCTGCCTGCAAAGCAGCTTTTTTCACATGGAATCTTCGCCATTCGGACACCGTGACATACTGATCGTAAATGTCAGGGTGCTCGTCCTTCAGCCGTTCCAGGGCATCCTTTGATATGCCTGCGGAGCGTACCGGATTGTAGGTTATGGTGTAGCTCTCCGCAGAGCCGTTATACACGGCGGTGCAGCTCGTCCCCATTCTCTCGATGAGCATACCCTTCAACCGCTTGATGTCCTTTTCCAGCTTGCTCACATCAGCCGACAGCGCCTTTTTCTGCTCTTGCAGGGAAAGAAGCATGGACAGCTGCCCAAACTGCGTCTGTCCCAACAGCACAGGCGGCGCGTCCTTGTCCGCCGGTCCTATCTTTCGCCGCAGGCTTTCGAGGATCAGGTCACCGTCCGCTTCCACATAGGGAGGCGGCGTTTTTGTGAGGACATGATTCTCCCAGAAGTCCCGTTCCAAAGCAATCAGTTCCTCCTCATAGGCCATGTCACGGTCGATACGGCGGATCATCGCCTCGTCTTCCGAATTTCCGTAAAGGCAGCAGAAGTAGACCCGGTCAATGTTCATGACCGCCATGTAGTGCCGCCCCTGCGATTCGTAGTAGATAGGAACGATTTCCTCGCCGTTGTACCACCAGTTATCCTTGGCGTTATAATTCGTGGTTTTGATCTCAAGGATGGCTGATGTACCGTCCGGCAGCTCCACCATGTAATCCAGATCCGCCAGCATCCAAGGATATTGGGGGTGCCGGAACATGAATGGCCGGCGGTAGATCTTATAGCCCGTCTTATGGGCGAAGATCTTGGCAACCAACGGCTCCAGCAGAGTTCCAACCTCCAACTGGACCCAATTTTCGGCATCATCCGCTGTGACGATATTCAGCTTGTCATAGTAGAGATCCCGCCCGGTACGGAATGGTGAAATTCCGAGAACGGCAGCGGCGTCACTTCCGCCGATGCCCTTGCGCCGGTATTCCAGCCATTGTTCACGCGGCAGACCTTCTGTACCGACGAGAATTTGCGGAGCGTAACACTTTGCGTTTTCCATGGATGCATTCCTCCTCGGTTTCATATTTGATACGCGGCTTATTCAAAAGCCGCTTCTCTCTGTACCTGTGGTACGGTCGGAAGGAGCGTCTGGGATGCCCTCCGGGTTTCCATTTTCGTCTGAATTTCATTTCTTGTTTCCACCTTTCTTGATGATATATCCTCAAAGCCTTTCGGCATTTGGGCGCAAAAAAGCGGGAACAACGATTCTGGTAAAATCCAGTATGTTTGCCTGACAGCAAACTCTCGTCATTCCCGCAGTATGGGGCAGTACCCCGTAAAACAAAAAAGCCAGCAGCAGCCGGCTCTCATGGCACAGCAATACTACTGACAAAAACGTACAAACCTGACAACGTGCGCAGGTGGATCACTCCACACACAGATCATTGACCTATGCCCAAAGGGAAATTGCGCAAAACTCATTTATGGGCATAGTGTAACACAATATATATGACAAGTCAACACTATTTTGCCTTCATATTGTGTCTCAAATAGGTTTTGTTAGCTATTGTGGCGTCGAGCAGCAGTAACATCAAATGCTATGCATATATCAGCATAGATACACTCTCACGCTGCTAAAAAGGAGTGTCACCTGATAGTAAGTTCGCTATCAGGTGACACTCCGGAAGGGTCAACTTAGCTGCCAACCTATCAACAGCAAAAGAACACTCTCTAAGAGAAGTACCCCCACACAGCACAAATCAAACCATGCAGATTTTTTCTTTTCCTCGACCGCTCGGAGCGCGAAAAATGCAAATCCAAAAGCAATAAAAAGCAAATCGCTCCAGTGCTTTGGATATGCCTTGACTGGAAGCAAAATCATAACGGCCAAAAATAGTGCAAAGCTTATCACATACTGTATGATATTCTTGGGTAATTTTTCCATGTTATTATCCATTCATACAGCGATACACAACCGTATCAGCGTCTTCAATATAGTTCTGCTGATTGGCGCTTGCATACCATTTTGTGTACAACTTTGTTACCGTCCCGTACCCGATAACCCCCGGACCGCTGGGGCGCTGATACGAAAGGACTCTTACAGAAATAGCGTGGATACCGTCTGGGTGCACCGTCCCACCAATATTGCAAATCTTTCCTAAAAGTACTCCTGCCGCAAAAGCTCCAAGAGGATTAAATCCGAGTGCAGCGATTACGACCGTTACAAATGCACCGGAGGTCATATCGAGCAAATCCTGCATAAATGTAATGTCTTTCTTTTGAGTACCAATTAGTTTGCTATAATCAGTTGCAACTGTCCCGTCCGGCGGACCGTCAAGATATTTTACGGTATGTGCAAAAGGAGCAATATCATATTCCGTACTTAGCTTTGATGATTCCTGCGTTGTCACCTTAATGCAATTACCGTTTAAGATTACGTCTCTAATGGAATCAATTTCAACCTTATCAGATTTATCGCCTTCTACAAAGTTCAGCTTTGTCGTCCCATCTGTCGAGATTTCTTTTATTACAATACCATCGACCACATTTCCAGCAGCATCGTTATAAGAATATCTAAATCTACCTTCTACATTATCCGAGAAAGCAAACTCAATCATCTGTGAAAAATTGCCCACTTCATCAGTAGCATATGGGCTTAATTCGACAGCAAATGCAGGAATGGCGAGAGCCATGCACATTGCGATGCAGAGAATAAACGACACCATTTTACGTTTCATTTAATTAACCTCGCTTTCTTTTGTTGTTGAACATAGCTTAATCTACTTCGGATACATTGAAAATTATACCTCTGTATTTTCTACTAAAACAGCCCTCCCTTCTCGTAAAACTAAATACGACAAGGGAGGGAGTTTTTGGACACAACGGCTATTTATTTTTCGCAAACACTTTCTGCTAACCTAACCAGATCTTCGGCAGTGAAGAACCCGGATATGAAAAATCCAGCGTTGTCAGCAGTCATCCATACGATTGTGTTACCGATAGCAGCGTCATCGCTGATCAAAATGTCGGCAGTGCAGCCAGCTACGGTTACCTTTTCAACGGCAGTATTTGTTGACTCGATTTGCCAGAATGTCTCATCTGGCGGACTTGCATAATAGAATTTCAGTATCTCACCCTCGTCATTCATATAAATGACCGACGAAGTATTTCCTACACTATCTTCTGATATCTGTGTATATCCTTCGGGGATCCAAGTTAAATAGTAGTTATTCTTTCCTTCATTGCTGGTACGCCCATCCTCAAAATGATATATAAACAGCTCTTCGTACACCTCTTTGACCCATCCAAAAAAAGATGCTCTAGCCTCTGTATCGACGGCCAGCCAAGCACTTCCGCCAATGAGAACTGCAAGTATAATAACGGCAACTTTGTGCATCATTTTATAGAAATAAGGATGATCTGCGCGCTTTTTCAGCTTTCTGATTTTCCTTTCAAAAGCTGCAGAAAACTCATGAGGAGGAATCGCGTCGTAACCTTCTTCCATATAACGCAGATATAAGTCGCTGGATTTTTCAGCAGCCGCGCGTAGCCGCTCATCAGTGATCAAAATTCGCCGCCTCCTTCTTTATACAGTATCTCGAGATGCTTTTTCGCTCTCTGATCGATTTTCTGCGCCCAAGATAACGTAATTCCCAACATCTTTGAAATTTCACGCAAATTGTAGCCATGATAATATTTCAACCAGATAACATGACGTTGCTGCTCCGGCAACTTAAGAATAGCCTCTGTTAGCAAATCATCTGTGTGAAGTTCTGCACTCAGTTGATTAAGAATTTCATCGTTATATTCCGCAGTGGGATGGCGGCCATTCATTCGCAGCATATCAGTCACTCTGTTATCAACTATAGTTACGACGAGCTGCTTTGTTTTTGGACTCACCGGATCAATTATTTTGATATTTTCAGCTATTTTCATAAAAGCGTAATGTACTGCGTCCTCCGCATCCTGTTCATGGTGCAAACGCTTATAGGCGACATAGTACATAAGCCCACGGTATTCCCGGTATATGTCTTCGAATTTGCTCTTGTCTTCTTCTGTCTCGATCGTTTGAAGATAAATCAGCATAGTCTTGGCTCCCTACCTGTTATGTTGGTATTATAACAAAGCGGGAAATAGGTGTCCAGTAATTGTAGTGCCTGTCAGCACCGGAAATAAGGTTGATTAAGCTTTTCAGAAGTAAACCCTTGCCATTCCATTTTTCCAGAATGGCAAGGGTTTATCAGGTATGTATTAGTCCAATCACAAAAGCAGCCGGAGCCATAGTCTTTACGGCTAATATATGACACTATTCATCGCTCAAGAGGCCATCTACCACTTTAGCGAAGTCAGTGTCGTTTATAACCAATAATTCATCCTCACTCAAAAAGTCCTCCCGTGTATCAGGGGTTCCTGTTACAATAACGCCATTATCGGTAGGTGAAAACTTGTATTCGGTTAAATTGTCGGAGATGATAATGTAAGGAGCATCTGTGGATGCAGAACAATCTTGCAGAACAGAAAAATCATCCGCAGTAAGCGCCGTAAGCGCCTTCTCCATATCCGATGCCGCAGTAACAGCGTTCTCACCTACAAGTGCTGTTGACGTCCCATCAGGGAAAGTAATCAGAATTAAGGGCTCATTCGAAGCACGAAACCGGCTACACCATTCCATGAACAATGAGTTTTCTACATCTTCAGAGGAGACATCAGACTGATTTTGACATCCAGAAAAGCAAACTGTCATGACGCATACAAACAGCAGTATATATGCTCTTTTGATTTTTTTCATAATACAATCCATCTTCTTTCCATTAATTAACTCGAGAAACAATTTCAGTAGCGTTGTAGGGGACCGGAATGCTGGTAGTGGGCCATCCCATCACAGCGGGGTGCGCGGCGTTATCAATATAGCTGATAGTGTTCAAAACCATCACTCTGCCATTGCACGACTGAATATCGTTGAGAATTGACTGGTTAATACTGACGGTAGTATAAAGGAGGGCATTAGCGCTTCCTGTAATATAAGGAGGAAGCCAATTTAAGGTCTTGACAGCCTCCATAATAGCACTTGCAACATCTCGCTGAGTTTCAATCTCATTAATCCATCTTTCACCCTGCTCTGCAGTACAACCAACAACTACAAAACGACCAGGAACAGCCCCCCACTCTCGCGCCTGCTTGTATGCTACAGAGCCACCGCGGGGAGCGTACACATTATTTACTGTGCCATCCTCTAAAGGAGAAATTGAGTTTTCGTCGTATTCAGCTGAGAACATGGCGTAAAGAATCGCTTCATAATCATCTGCGAGATAGAGAGCGTCCTGTGCGGCTAACTGAGGAAGGATCACTGCCATCTTTTCGTCAACCATCTGT
>OGXM01001466.1_pt1 | contig 12837 bp, 9 predicted proteins | sample 1576271 | NCBI WGS metagenome assembly OGXM01 (sample SAMEA3541579, study PRJEB24748) | human gut metagenome | biome: human gut; feature: human-associated habitat; material: faeces | place: China | collected 2012 | reverse complement strand
GCAAAGCCTTGCATCGCTCCTGCGCCGTTCTGTGGGCTTGCAGGGGCATATCCTGAATAGGGGTTATACCCCATCTGATAAGGGTTGCCGAAATATCCCATGCGCGCACCTCCTTTTATAGTCTCAATGATAACGAAAAAGAGACCCCGCAAAGAGCCTGAAAAAGGTCTTTGTAGGGTCTCTTCTTTATGTGTTTTTGATGCCGTCCGCGATTTTGCTGTATGCCCGGCGTCGCCGCGTCTTCACGTACTCCGGTGAGACGTGCAGTGTCTCCGCGACTTCGACGCGGCTCTTCCCGCGCACATCGCATTCAATAAGGCAGTACGCTTCGTCCTGCGGCAGCTCAAACGATAAGATATACGCCACAGCCCGCTTGGGGGCCATAGAAGATAATTGCGCGCGGATTGACCTGTGCTGACTGTCCATGCCCGTGTAGGGCTTGCAGAGCGCTTTCGCGTGGCTTTCGCCGCCCGCTCCTTCCTTACTTTTTCGACCGCTCCAACTCCGGGTTACTTCATCGCCGCGAGCTTTCGGATCAGGTCGCCGCCGTATTTGTAAGCGGCGAGGTAGTCCATCGTCGCATCCGCCAGACCGGAGCGCTTTTTGAGCATTTCGCGGTAGTCCGGCTCCGCAAGCCTGCTCTTGAACTCCTTTTCCCACTTGCCCGCGTTTTCCTTGCCCGACCAGTAGGCGGGGCACAGCTTGCCCGTCACGTCGAAGTGGCGGATGACGTTGCTCGCGGGGATGTTGTACTTCTTCATCAGAGCTTTCGTCAGCTCAAGTGCCTGCGCGACGGTCTTCGCGCCCGGCGCGTATACGCCGTTCTTCTTCTCATCGCACAGCTCAATGCTGATGCTGTTTGCGTTCAGGCAGCGGCCGTGCAGCGTCCCGCCGCCGGTCTGCGCGCAACTCGGGTACTTCTTCCCGCCGACCGCCCACGCGATGCGCAGGTCGTCCACGCTCTGGATGACCTCTTTCTCGTCCACGAAGTAGTGCGCGCTCGTCTTCACCACGTTCGATGCGTAGTATTTGGCGTTGTTCAGCGCCGTGTCGCCGTCGTTTCCGGTGTAGTGGATGACGATGTAGCGAATGCCGCTCGCCGCGCGCGTGCCGCCGACGTTCCCCGCGTTCGCGGGATATTTGCGGATATTCATGCGTTTATTCTCCCTTCGCGCTGCCCGCGGCGTTCTGTGTGCCGAAGTAGAACGCGATGACCATGAGGTACACGGTGTTGAATTCCTGCGTCACCTTCGACTGTACTGTCAGCGCGCAGAAGGTCGCCGTCAGCGCAATCGTCACAAGGCTTTTCACGCTGAGAAGGTTTGCGATTCTCTTGTTCAGTAATTCGTTCATGTTATTCGTCCTTTCCCTTGATTTTTATTCCCGCCAGCAGCCCCAGTTCCGCCGTCCACGCGGCGAACCACGCGACGGTCAGGCTATCCGGCACTACCTTGTCATGCGCGGTCAATACGAGCACCGCAATGCAGTACCAGCAGAGGTTGAGCACTGCCGCGATGACGTACTTGTCCCGCTTTCTCAGCTTTTTCATAGGGCTACACCAGAAATCAGCCACGCGATAAACGCACCAGCCAGCGCCGCGAGAGCCTTGTCGACCAGACTGTCCCAGCGTTTCCCCGCCTTTCCCGTGATGGCCTTTACATCCTCTTTGATTTCTTTGACGTCTCCCTCAACGGTTTCCTGCTTGGTCGCCAACACCTCGACCGACGTCGCCAGCCTGTCGAGCGCCGTTTGGTGCTCCTGCAACTCATTGATTCGATGCGTATTGCTCTTGCAGCGTGCATCGATCAGCGCGATCTCTGCGTCATCGTAGTGCTTTGCATTGTCCATTTTTCACGCCCCCTTATTTTTATGGTGTTCTCCATTGAGCCTATCATGCCGCCTCCGCAAATTCACCACGGGGCAAAAGAACCTGTCGGACCACCGACAGGTTCTTTTTCTTTACGCCGCTTTCTTCCTCATGATTGCAAGCTGCTCGTCCACCCGCGCGCGGTTCCAGTGGCGAATGCTCTTCCCGACGCCGAAGTCCTCAAATAGGGCCGCGCGCTGTTTATCGGAAAGCCCCTTCTGCTGATAAACAAGCTCCATGATCTGTAATCCCTCGCTGTTGCTGATGGTATCCCCGTTTTTGTCCTTCAGGCTTTCGATCCCGCCTTTTGCCAGATAAAGCGCAATATACTGGGCTTCTGAAACGCCCGTTTTTTTGACGGTATCTATGGCCTTTGCCGCCCATCCGTCCGTTTGGTAATTGCTCACGCTCATTTTCCCAACGATGTTGGCATATTCGTAGGCTTTCGCAACGGCATCTGCCTTATCGCCGTCGCTCATGGACTTATAGCTCGCAAGTCCCGTGAGCTCGCTGACGATCTTATAGGAAGTCTGCCCGCGCTTTGTGGCGTACTTGACGTATTCCTCGCCGGTCAACTGTTTGTTTTCCTTATTCACGGTAAAAGATTTCGGTGCGCGCTGCGGCAGGACTTTGGCCTCACCGGTCGCCTCATACAGGCGGCTCAATTCATCTTCCATTTTGCTGCCGCTTACCTTCGAGGTATACGCGGGATTCGCAAAATTGTTAAATGCCCGCGCGATCACTCCTCCGGAGCTTTCCGTGCGTCCCCATGCGTCGATAAAGGGGATCTGCCCGTAGTCAACGCCCGGAATACGCGCGCTGGCCTTGCCGAGCGCATATTGCATATCCGGCGTCAGGAATTTGTTCTTATCCGTATAGGTCGTCATGCGCTCGCTTTCGCCCGTGCGCTCCGCCTGCCCGAAGACCGTCGGGATACCCTGCGTCAAATAACTCGTCGCCGCGCTTGCTACCGCACTGGTTAGTGCGTTTGTGTCCCCGGAGGACGCATACCCCACCGCGTCAAAAACGTCGTTCAGGCTTTGCAGACAGCTCATGGAAAGAAGCGGGTCCGTCACGTTGCTTGCTGCCTGAAGCATATCACTCATAGTGAGATACCCGTTGTTCGCCTGCATTTGCTCGTAAAGGTTTGCCCCGACGAAAAACGGAAGCGCTTCCGGCGCAAGCCAATCCAGCGTAATACTCGTGCCATTTGGCAGCTCCATCGCATATTCCTGATGCCCTTGCAGCTCGTCGAACTTTTTCTTCTTCTCGTCATCACCGCCGCTGCCGCGAAGAATGCCCTCTTTCGCCATATAAAGGCCGAGCATCATCAGCCCCGTGCCGGTCAGACCGGCGGCGGCACGGTCGATCATTTCGGTCGCCTGCATATTACCCTTCTGCACCTGCACAAGGTCATAGCTTATGCTTTTGAGGAAACCAATAGGGCTGTATTCCACGCCGCGCACCAGAATGTTGGCTGGTGTCTTGCGGAACGGCAGGATTCCTTCGGCGAGGGTGCTTCCGAGGCGTTTCATCTTGTTATCCCCGCGGTATCTGCCGAGATCGGAGATCATCTGTGAAAACGCATTGGTGTCTCGATAGGTTGCTTTCTGCGCCTCTCTGATCGCGTATTCGCGTGCCGCTTCAATGCCTTTCCCGCCAGCGACCTGCTCCGCGGTAATGCCATTTGCTTTGCAGAATTGCGCCAGCGCCGCCGCGTAATGCGGCTTGGAGAACCATGCGTCTTCCGCATCCAGCGCCGTGCTGTTAGATTTGCGCATCGCTTCCAGCAGCTTTGGTTTGAAGATCGTGCGCCCTTCCTCGATTTCCTGTCGCACATTGACATTATCATTGTACTTGCCGCTGCCGAGAGCCTGCTCGCGAATGTTGGCATAGTCACTCCATGCCGCCTTGATAAGCCCTGCGTCCTTCGTCGTCAGGATTGCCTTCGTGCGTCCGACTTTGCCGCCGCTCACCGCGTTCGCAGAGCTCTCAATGCCTGCGCCGATGACGTTCTTTACCGTGACAGCAGGAACAAATCCTACGTTGCCAACGATGTTGCGCACATGCGTGCGTGGATTACCAAGCATCGAAAAGTAGCGCCAAGCGTTCCATTTGTCAATGAAGCGGCTCGGCATCTGTCTGCCGATATCGCGATAGATTTCCTTCATCGCCTCGGTGCGCGCATCGTCGTCCTTTGCGTTCAGGAACTTCTCAGCGAGGTCGCGGTCAATCTTCAGATCAGGGGCCTTTTCCCCGTACTGCTTTTTGAGATCTTCTGTCAAGTTCTCCACGCTGCGCTGCGCCGCATAAAGCTGCGTACCGGGGTCCTGCTGCTTGAGCAGCCGCGTTGCCTGCAACGCCTGTGCCGCATTTCTCTGGCGCTTTACGATGGTGTCGAGCACATCGATAGCTGTCTCCACATCACCGCTGTTTGCTGCATTGTTGTAGAGCGCCCAGCCAATCGCCGTATTCTCCTTGCTGATTCCCTCTTTGGTGGAATTTTTCCATTTATTCAAGGTCTTTTGCCAGCCTTCGGTTTTGATGCGGCTTTCTGCGTCACTGATGGCCTGCTTGTCCGTATAGCGGTCGTAGGAGAAATCTCCTTTTGCCACCATTCGTTCCAACGTCGGCACCATTGCGTCCGGCGTTGCCTTTGCTTCCAGCACCGTGCGGATCGTGCGGCTGACGTATTTGTCGTCCGCCGTTTTCTTCGGCACTTGTACCTCTCGGTACGCGCGCTCGCCCGCAGGGATATATCCGTACTTCTCTTTCAACGCTTCATAGTTCGCCTCGGGGATCTCACGGGAGAATGCCGCATCATTCACGCTGTTGACTTTTGCTAAACGGTCCGCCTCATCTCCGGCGATATATTCCACCGTGTTGACCCCGGCATCCTGCAATGCGGCTTTCAGCCGCTCGCTGCTATTGTCTGGGATAACGGCGGCAAGGACTTCATCGAAGCCAACGGCACGCTGGGGCTTTGCCTCAAAGTAGCCCGTAGGGATTTCCAGGGCCGCCTTAAAGATGCCTTGGATGTCCTGCGCTGTCTTGCTGCTGATTTTATACCCGTCAGCGGCAAAGCTCTTGATGATAGCATCCACGGTCTTTTTCCCGCCCGCAGCGTTCTTTAAGGCCGTGGCAGCATAGTCGTAGTCCATTGTGCCGCCGGTTTTCTTAACGATTTTCCACAGCACATTGTTGATGGCCTCGTCCACCAGCTTTACCTTTGCGTCGTATTCACTTCCTTCCTCAAGGCCCAGCCGCCCGCTGTCCGACTTGATGTCCTGGATGCTTTTGTAGCTCGGTGTTGCAAGAGCCTGGATGCCGGTAGCCGAAACACCCCAGAAGCCTTGTCCGCGTTCGCTCTGCGCATCCCGCATCGCCTTGACGATATTCTCCAAAGTGTAGGCATAGTGGAGCTGCCCCCATGCACGCCTGTTCCCGTTGCGGTCGATGACCTCCTTGCCGTTGTAAAGGCCCTTTCGGCCCTCTACGCCGTCAAAAAGGTTGTGCAACCACGCCTCGTACTTTGCGGGGTCAACCGCTTCACGGATAGCCTTGTGCGTTGCTTCCGCGTCAAATTCCATCCGGCGGGTCTCCGGCCCGTTCGCCAGGTAGTTCCTTGCGCGGACTAGCTCTGGCATCAGCTTCTTGGCGGGCAGGGCCTCGCTCTCAATGCCGTGTTCAGCCAGATAGCTGCTGTACGCGGCCTCCAGTTCTGCGCCGTGTGCCTCTACCCAGCGTTTTCGCGCCAGCATGGGGCTTTCGCCACCGACCGGGCGCATCTCCCCGATGACATCCTCCCCCAGCCTTTGGATAAGGTGGTCATACAGCTTTATTTTTTCATCATCCAACCGCGTCACGGTCTCCGTGTTGATGTTTTGCACCATGTTCTGGCCACTGTCTGCCAAGAACAGATTCATCATCTGGGCATCATCTTTGTGTCGCTCCAGCAGCCCGGCCTCGCCGCCGTTGCTGTTCAATGCGTCCTCCAGCTCGTTGGCATAATTGTAGAGGGGGCGGGCATTGTCGTAGCCGACGCGTTTCACCAGCTCGTAGTATTTGCTCCGCAGTCGTTTCTCCGCGTCGCTGTTCACCTCGTATTCCAGGCGTGGAGAAGTCGGCGTCCAGGCGTCCCCGCCGTAAACCTTGTTCCGGCTGTCCGCCTGCGGGTCGATGGTGGCCTTGTTGAACACCAGGGAGATGGGGCCGTACTTGGAATGGCCCTCGCTGGCCTTGACCACCGCAATAGAGGGCATGGGTAATCCGCCCAGCTTCAGCGCGGACATGATGCTGGACTCATCCTTGTTGTGGACGGCGATCAGCTTGTCAGTCTCTTCGACCGGCGTTTCCATGCTGAACTTCAGCTTGACATTTTGTACGCCACGAGATAGACTATCTACAGAAGCATCCCCCCGCAGAGCGCCGCTGTTCGCAGCGGAAGAGCCGTCAATTTGGGGGATGCTTCTTTCTTGCATCTGCCCAATATTATAGATCATCTTACCGTCTGCACTCTGCGCTGTCGAGATTGTGATCTTGTAATACTTCCCATCAAAATCTTTGAAAAACGCCGTGCGATAATTCCACCCGCGACTTGCCATGCCCCCATGGCGGCTGTTATGATCTACAACGTTTCTATCCCCCTTGACAGAAATCTGCGCCAACTCGTCAATATGCGATGCTGCATTTACTTTTCGCTCAAATGCCGCCTCGCTCATAGTACGCCCATCGCTGGTGTGGTTGTCGCTCAGTTTCCCTGCCGAGGTCGCAGTCAGGGCCAATTCGTCGCCATCCGCGCCGATAAGCTTAACGTCTTGTCCACGGCGGATTTTTCCGTTAATATAGTCTTCCAGCTGTTCGCTCCAACTCTGCGGGTCATTTCCAAAAATGACCTGTCTGTCGGCGCGGACATATTTTTTGCCATCGGCAGCCTCTTCAATGCTCGCCCTGCCATTTATTTTGCTTGGCGGCGCACGCGTGCTTTCCTGCGCAACGGTTTCACTCTCCACCTTGATATGTGCAAGAAGGAATGCTGCCGCATCGCTGATCTCGCTGTCAGCGAAAATGTTCATATCGCCGAGGCTATCACAAACGATCTCTTCCCAGATTTCCTGCGCCGTCATTTCGGTGCCGGCATAAGCATCTGCATACGCCGTGCAGAGGGAGTCGACCTCACCGCTGGTAAAGGTCTTATCGATGCGCGTGCGTACCTCGTTCAAATCGACTTCGCCCTTTGCGATCATATCATGTCCGGCCTCATGCCGCATGATCTGGTACGACGTAAATTCCGGATGATCCGCACGGATAAATACGCGGTCACCTGAAACGTAGCCGCGCACCTGGAACGCTTTCCCGCTCTTGTCACGGAACGTCAGATTATTCCCGGCAAAAAACGTCACGCGCAGACCGCGCTCTTTGGCGAGGTCCTTCGCCTTGCGCATTTCCGCCGTCTCGTTCTTCACAAGATAGACGCTGTCATTGACCGCGCCTCTGCCGATGCCGAAGCTCGCAGTGCTTACTTTTTCTCCATAATCGAGCGCAGCTGCTTCGCTGTCTGCGAAGTGTCTCCCTTTCTTCCGGCTCTGATCTCGTCCTGTGCTTTCTTCCACGCCTCGTACTTCTCCGCGGGGATTCGCACCGTTATCCCGTTCGCTGCCTTCGCGTAAATGTACTGCTTCTCCATGTTCGGCTCCTTCCTGCTGCGCGTATTCTGCGCGCAGCTCGTCCATTGTCACCTCTCCTGTCTCGAGGGCAAGGCGGTTGTCAGTTACATACTTGTCAAAGCCGGTCGCCTGCGCCTCTGCGCCTGCGATCTGCTGCTTTGCTGCAATATAATCCGTATTGGGGGAAACCGCCGTTCCATCAACAGCAGTGTACCCATTCGTCAGCATGTCGTCAAGAACGATCTCGAGCGTTTTCGCCGCTTTGACGTTCTCCTGCCCGTTATCGTTGATGATGCGCTGCGCTGCATCAATGATTTGCGTGCGCGTCAGACCCTCGTCCATCGCCTTGCGCATGGCGGGGGTCTCGAATATCTGATTGCTTCGCTGGTATCCGTTTGCTGTCCGCTGCCGTGCACCCTTCTGCTGCCCGCGTGAAAGGCTCATATCGGCGATACCTGCGATCTGCTCTGCCGCCGCGCTATAATAGCTGTGCAGCTCGGGGTGGTCGAACTGGAAAGCGTTCACGTTTCTGCCCGATACGTTTTCCTTCGTGCGGCTGTCAATGTGCTCGCCCGTTCCTGCCGCTTTCTTCGCGTCGTTTTGCCCGGCAATATAGCCTGCATAGGCCGTCTCATTCGTCGGGTTCGGGTTCGCCTTGCCCTCCACTCCCGCGTTGTAGGCGGGCAAAAAGTCCGCGACGTGCTGCGCCGTGTCCTTGCCATCCTGGTACGAGCCGCGAATCGCCTTTCGCCCGCTCTCACCGATCATGCTGTCGTAGCGCGCAAAGAGCCGGTCAGCAATACCGTTCACAATCTCCGCGTCGCTGCGCGTCTCTGTCTGCGTCTTCGGCAGCTCGGTACGACTGTCATAATAGCGCCCACCTCGGTTGCCGATGGCCTCCACGCCGCCGCCAAGCCCGCCGAGGATACCGCCAACGAGGAAGTCGTTCAGAATTTCCGATGCTTCCAGCTCGCTATAGCTCCCACCAAGCGTCTTGCCGTTATAGATCATCTGCAAGGCAGGCTGAATGAGGTCTTCGATGGCCTCCTCGCCGCCTTCTTCCAGAAACGACAATGCGATCTTTCCCGCCGCGCTGCGGGTCAGATTCTGCGTCGCTCTTTCGATGACGTCATCAAGGAAGCCTTTGCCAAACATCTTCTTGAACGGCCCTGCCGCGTTGCCGATCTTCTCCGTTGCCACGCTCAGCGCGCCGGACGCAAAGCCATAGTTGACCTGCTGTTCATGCGTTGCGCCCGCTCTGCGCGCCTGCTGCGCGCCTCCGCCCGCGCTGCGCATGAACATCGGGAAGAGCGCGCTGCCGCCCATAAAAGGCGTGAGGGCAATATCCATCCCCATCTGCGCACCCGCGACGCCCGCGTCAACGGCGAGTTGTCCGGCCTTGCCGAGCCCGCTTTTCGCCTTGTTGATATCCTTTGCGCCGCTGTCGGCCAGCCTGTCAGCGATGTCATAGGCTCCCACTGCGGCCTTTTCCCCGCTCTCGATGATCTTGCCGTACTTCTCACGCTCGCTGCGAGCGATGGCAATCGCCTCTTTCGTGTCGGCAATATCCTGCGCCGTCATCGACGGATCGCTCAGCGTCGCTTCCAATGCCGCAATCTGCTGGTCCAACGTCTCCGCCTGAGCGCGATAGACCGGTGACATCGCTGTGCCGCCCTGCCCCTGCGCCACCACGCCGCCGAGATTGACAAAGCCCGCGCCATAGGTTTTCGCCGCGCCCTTGACGGTGTTGCCGACGCGCTGCGCGACCGTGGGGGCTTTTACCTCCTGCACGTGCTGTTCGAACGCTTCTTTGCTCTGGTAGTTCTTCGCGTCCTTCTTCTGTAAGGCCCCCTGCGCAAGATTCTGCGCAAGCGCGCTTTGATTTTTTGGCGTCACGACATTCTGCCGCGTGCGGAACATGGGGCTGCTCGCCTTTGCGGGAATCGTTGCCGCCTTGCTCGGTTGCACTGTCGGCTTCTTCTGCACCACATTGCCCGTAGGGGATGTGTGCTGCACATCCCCCGTTCTCACAAGCCTGCCGTGCGTGCCGGTTCCAACAACCGTTGTCTGGCCCTTGCTCGCTTCCACTTCCGGATTCGCTTTTACTAATCGTCCCATTTAGCCCTCCTCGTAGGAATAGCCGTACTGCGTCAGCAGCTTCTGCATTTCTGCCTTCTGATCACTCGTCATCAGCGGCCATGCCTTGTCGAGCGTCGAAAGGATACGCTCGCCTTCACCGTTTTTCAGCGACGTGTTGAATCCGCTCAGTAGAGCAATAAACTGACCCTGCGGCAGTGTCTTGCCGCTGCTGCCGCTTCCGCTGCCGCCGCCCTGCCCCTCGAGCCAGCTCTCATAATCGTCATACAAACTGCTTGAAGAGGAAAAGCCGTACTTCTTATAGTTGTTGGAGATAAAGCTCTTGGGATAGCCGCTTGCCTGCGCCGCTGCGAACAAGCCATCATAATCCGCCTCGCCGCCGCCCGTAGGCGTGGTGCTGACGCGGGTATTTCTTCTCGCGGCCTGCTGCGCGGCCTGCTGCAATTTATACTGCCATTCCGCATTGTATCGTGCATCATCGATGGCGTCGCGTTCCTTCTGGTAGTTATAGTTCAGCTTGTCCTGCTGCTTCTGATACGCCAGCGCATCCGCCGTCTGCTGGTCGCCCACCTGATCGCGCGCAAGCTGATAGAGGTAATTGCGGTCAGCCAGCCAGCGGTTGTAGTTGTTGTCCTCAAGGCCGATGAGCGTATTCAGGTCGGCGCGGTCGCCGCTCAATTTATCCTGATACATGCTATAGGCAAGCTGCTGTAATTCGGGGATCTTGTCCGTCATCTGGCTCATCTGGTAGTCGCTCGCCTGCTGGCTCGCTGCCACCGCCGCCGTGGACGGCATCCCGCCCGTCATCACTGCCGCCTTGCCGAGCACATCCTCCGCGCTGCGGTCTGCCTCGCGCGTATACTGCTTTCGGTACTGCTGATAGAGTGGGTCGCTCACCGCGTCGTAGGAAAACGGCGTGCGATTCAGCAGCGCGTCGAGCTTTGCGCCGATCTGTCCGCTCTGATCGTAGTTGTAGCTGCTGTCGCCCAGCTTATCGAGCCAGCTCGTGTCAGCCTTTGCAGGGCTCGCACCCGTTCCGAGTTTGATGTACTTGCTGCCGTCCACGCCGCCGGAATAGTCGTACTTCGCACGAATTTTCTCCGCCGCGTCGTGCGCCGCCTGCTGGCCCGCCTTGTCTCCCTCGGCATATGCCTTGTTGTAGGCCTCGGTATACTGCCGGATGAGATCAAGGTCGCCCGAATCGTTGATGAGCGTCAGGTCTGTATTCTTGTGTTTGAAATTATCTGCCATTGTCCCCTCACTTTCTGCCGCCCGTCACGTATTCGTACTCGAGCGCATAGAGCCGGTATTCTCCTGTGGCTTTGATTTTTAATCTAAAGTGGTCGCAGCGGCGGATCGGGCAGTTGAGCGTGAAAACGTCTTTCTCCTGTGCCCCGCAGCGGTCGACCTCTTCCCACGCGCCGCCGTCGAACTTGACAAGGAACACGACCGTTGCGCCCTTTTCGCATTCCAGCCGCGCCCGTACGCGCTGCACGCGCTTCGCGTCGAATGAGCCGCCGTCATAGTCAGCAAACTCCGCCTCGCTAATAACAGCTCCCTCGCGTGTTGCGCCGGTCGGGATATCTGCCGGATTCCCCAGCAGCACGCACCCGCCGTCTACTAAGGCCATGATACCGCCCGAATAGGCCATTTGCACCACGGCAAGCGCATCTTCCTTATGCCACACGCCGTTCTCGCTGCTGTAGCAGTACAGCGCCGCCTTGCCATCCTCTTTCAGGCTCACGTAGTAGTTGAGGCCGTCGCTTCCTCCCACCGCGTCGGAGAGGCGCACATCGTCGCCCAGCGTGCGGGAGATGCAGCGCGGCATTCCTCCGCTGTACGCCATGACGCCGACCTTTGAGAGGTAATAGAGCGTTTCACCCGCCACAGCAAGGCTCTTGTGGCTGCCCTTCATCACGCCGAGAACAGCACTCGACATGAGCTGGAAGTTTGTCGGAATCGTGCCGTACATCTTGAATATTTTGTCTTCTTTGAAAAAGCACGGGTAGCCAAGGTAGCTCACGCACGCCGTGAACGCTCCCGCCGTGCCGCTCTCCACGCTGAACGCGTCCGTGGATAGCCCGTCAAACACATTCCAGTTGTACGGGTCGCCGAGCTTTGAAGCAAAGATGCTGTCGCCCTTGCAGCCCCACACGCGGTTTTCGTTCGTGCAGACGAAGTCCATATCGGGAACGCTGCGCTTGAGCGTGACTGTTCCGGGCTCCGTGATGCTTTCCTGCCCATCGGGCAGGCGGAAAGTATTTTCATAAAAGCGCAGCGTCTTTTTGTCCTCGCTGATCTCGCGGATGATGGGCGTGCGGTTGTTGTAGGGCTCCTTTGTGCAGCCAGAGATCGTCACCGCGTCGCCCACGTTGAATGGGAACGCCGCGCCGGTCGTCGTGATGCTGTTTGCCGCCGCCTTTTCGTCGGCATACGTGCCATTCCCGAATTTCAGCCCCGCCGCGGCGTAGCTCGCCTCCATCGGCTTGATCGTGCCGTCTTTTTCGCACACAATCTTATCAGGGAAGATGAGCACGCGTTCTCCCAGCGCACAGAAAGTCTTTTCGCTGTCTGCGACCGTCGTCTTCTCTTCGCCGTTGATGTAGAGCTTCGTTCCGTATACCTCGTAGAGCTTGCCTGCGCTGAAAATGCCGTTCGCCTTGCCCATACCCTTTCGGACGGTATAGCGCCGCGCACGGGGGGCAAGAAGCGGGAAGTATCGCGCCGACAGGTTTTTCATGTCGTAGAGCTCGCCGCCCGCCGCGCCGAATGTGTGGTTGATCCCGCCAAATTTCTCCTGCTGCACGCGCCGATTCATATACGCCGTGATCTCAGGCAGTCTCATCCGGCCCCTCGCTTTCTTTCTTCTCCGGTGCTTCCGTGCCGTCGCAGATCATCGCAATATTGCGAAGCGACTGTCGCACCGCTGCCACCACGTCGACGGCATCACCGTTGACGTTCAAAATGCCGATCAGGCGCATCGCGTGCGCCGCTTCCTGCTTGATCTTTTCATTCATGCTCTTTACCTCCAATCGGGTTGCGAATAGCTCCCGTAATTGTTGACCGGTCGAACCGATAGCCAATTTGTGTTGGAATACGTCCCGATGTTGACGATCGCGCGGTATCTCTTCCAGTTCGGATAGGCATACGTCCCGACATTGATAACCGCCTTCGCGCTGCTTCCGCCGCCGCCACCGCCGCCGCTGT
>OGXM01001447.1_pt1 | contig 12931 bp, 12 predicted proteins | sample 1576271 | NCBI WGS metagenome assembly OGXM01 (sample SAMEA3541579, study PRJEB24748) | human gut metagenome | biome: human gut; feature: human-associated habitat; material: faeces | place: China | collected 2012 | reverse complement strand
GTTTGATACAGCCGTTCGTTAAACAAGATCCCCTCCTTGTCGCTGCGGAACGTAGTCCCTTCCGGCGGCTGCGCACATCACCTGCACCGCCATCCCCGGCGGCTGGAAGGTGGAAGCCGACGGCGTTTCGGCCCACGGCAGCCACCCGGAGCAGGGCGAAAACGCCATTGGGCGGCTGGTGTGCTACCTCGACCGGCTGCCGCTGGAGGGGGATGCCAAACAGGCCGTGCACTTTCTGGCCGAGAAGCTGGGCACCGACCCCTACGGCGAGCGCCTGCTGGGCCATCGGCTGGAGGATGCGCTCTCCGGCCCCATGAGCTGCAACTGGGGGCTGATCGAGGGCGACGCGCAGCATCTGTGGGTCAAGCTGAACTACCGCTATCCTGTGACCATGGAACGGGCAGACTGCCAGCCCGCTGTGCAGGCCGCCTTTGAGGCCGCAGGCTGGGCGCTGGATGGGCAGGTGCACAAGGAAAAGCTCTACTACCCTGCCGAGACCCCGCTGGTCAGCGCCCTGCTGGAGGTTTACCGGGATGCCACCGGCGACAATGCCCCGCCCAAGTGCATCGGCGGCGGCACCTACGCCAAGATGCTGCCCAACGTGGTGGCTTTTGGTCCCCTGTTCGCGGGTGACCCGGTCACAGAGCATCAGCCCGATGAATGCATCGATCTGGAACGTCTGGTGCAGAACGCCCAGATCATTGCAAACGCCATTGTCAAGCTGGCAAACCTGCCGCTGGAATAAGAAGGAGGACGGGACTATGAAGATCACGCAGGTGCGGCTGGGCCGCATTTCTACCCCGCTGCGGGTGCCGTTCAAAACGGCACTGCGCACTGTGAACAGCGTTGAGGATGTTATCGTGGAGCTCCACACCGATACCGGTGCGGTGGGCTACGGCGAAGCACCCCCGACCGGTGTTATCACCGGCGACACCACCGGGGCCATCCTCGGTGCCATTCGGGATCATATCGCCCCTGCCCTGCTGGGCCGCGACCTTGATGAGTTCGAGGATCTGACCGCCGCCGTGCAGAAGGCGCTTGTCCACAACACCAGCGCCAAGGCCGCTGTGGACATGGCCCTGTGGGATCTGCTGGGCCAGAAGTACAGCGCCCCTGTTTACCGGATGCTGGGCGGTGCCCGCAGGAACATCGTGACCGATATCACCATCAGCGTCAACCCGCCGGAGGAGATGGCCCGGGATGCCCGCACCGCCGTCCAGCGCGGCTACGACTGCCTGAAGGTCAAGGTTGGCATCGACCCTGAGCTGGATGTGGCCCGCCTTGCTGCGGTGCGGCAGGCCGTGGGCCGGGACATCAGGCTCCGCATCGATGCCAATCAGGCCTGGAACGCCAAGCAGGCGCACGCCATTTCACACCACAGAAAGGGTGTATTTTCATGTTTTTGATCGTTTTCCTCACCGCGTTGGGGGTGGGCGGCGCCACCATGCTGGGTGCGGTGGGCGGCTATTGCTTCCGGGGCGTAGCCCATCGGGCAGGCGGCAGCGCCGTGCTGTCCTTTGCCGCCGGCATCATGCTCAGCGCCGCCGTGGCGGGCCTGATCCTGCCGTCGCTGGAGAGCGGCGGGACTTGGGCCGTTCTCATCACCTCTACGGGTATTCTGTGCGGCGCGGCATTTCTGCTGCTGCTGGAGCGGCTGGCCGGAGGCCGGTTATATTCCCACCTTGTGAGGAGGAAAATGGGGTTGAGTGCAGCAGCTCTCCGGCCTTGAGCCTCGCGCGCCGGCGGAGCGCTCGCCCCAGCGTGACCGGGTGCTGCTGTTCGTGGCGGCCATGGCCATCCATAATCTGCCAGAGGGCCTTGCTGCAGGGGTAGGCTTCGGCACGGAGGACATTCCCCGGGCGCTGGCCATCGCCGGAGGCATCGCCCTGCAAAATCTGCCGGAGGGCATGGTGCTGATCGCACCCATGCTGCACGCGGGCATTCCGCCCCGGCGGACACTGCTGCTAGCCATGTCCACCGGCGTGATAGAGATCGCCGGCACACTGCTGGGGTTCGCCACCGTGTCTCTCAGCGCGGCGATTCTGCCGTTTCTACTGGCCTTCGCCGGAGGCGCCATGCTGTATATCATCTGCGACGACATGATCCCCGCCTGCCAGGGCAGCAAAAGCGTCTGCATTCTGCTGACGGGCTTTTGTCTCATGCTGGCGATGGATTACTATTTGGGGTAAAGCGTTTCGCACTTCCGAAACAAAGTTTGCCCCTCGCCTCCCTCTGTGAGGGTGGTGGCGCGAAGCGCCGGAGAGAGAGAACAAAAAACTTAAATTCTCTCCCCCAGTCTCGCCTGTGCTCGACAGCCCCCTCTCAGAGGGGGCCAAGGGCGGGGTAGACCCCCGCCCCTACGAATGTTTAACGTCCCCTCTGCACGTATCGCGGGGTCGATTTTTAATTCCATGTTGTATAATTACAGCATGGAATTACGCTCCGTATAGGATTTACTCCCCTTTTGCCACCTTTTCCTCCGTCTCCTGACGGACGGCCTGCCGCAAGGCGGTCAGATAGGGGGAGAATGCCACATTGTCGTTGGCGTAGGTCAGGTTCAGGTCGTATTCCAGCGGCAGCCACGTGTCCAGCGGAGATTCGTTGTGGGAGATCACCGCCTCCAGCTTGTCCAGCGCCTTATAGAGCTTGGCCTCCGGCGTTTCCAGCGCGTCCATCTCGGCGTACAGCGCCGCCATGTCCCGGCAGTAGGGCTGGGGCAGTCCGGCCACCCACCGGGCCAGCAGGCCGTCCTCCCTGGCGGTGTCCGCCGCCGTTTTCTCGAAGGAGGGAATGTCGCCTGTGAAGCACTCGCCCAGATCGTGGATCAGGCACATCTGCATCACCTTGTCCATATCCAGCTCCGGAAATTCGTCCCGCATGAGATACGCCATCAGCGTCACCCGCCAGCTGTGCTCCGCCACGCTCTCGTGGCGGCCCTGGGAGGTGTAGCAATGGCGGGTGGTATCCTTCAGCCGTTCCGCCGTGTGCAGCACGGCCAGCAGTTCCATGGGTTTCATCGTTGTCCTCCTGTTCCCGTGATAAAGGCCGCTTGCCCGCACAGGCAAACGGCCTTTTTCGTTTGTTAAGCAGCGTTCCTTGTGTTGTCATTGTGAGCCAGTGCGCGCCGCGAAGCAAGTGCCCTTGGGGTGCACACTGGCGTGACAATCCGATTCCCTTGCCTCCCCTGTGTAAGGGGAGGTGTCAAAAATCTTTGATTTTTGACGGAGGGGTTGTCGTATGACGGACAATCCCCCAGTCAGCTTCGCTGACAGCCCCCTTTACACAAGGGGGCCGAGTTGCGGATCTCCGCCAGTTACCTTAATAATTGTCCTTCTGGAAAATCTTCAGGATATCGTTGAAGGACTTGTCCATATCGTCGTCAGCCTTCTCACCCTCGGCAGGCAGGGGATCCAGCTTGACGGGCTGGCCTGCCGGGGTCTTTTCGGCCTCGGCGGTCTTGGCCTGTTGGCCCTCGGCAAAGCCGGTGGCGATGACGGTGACGCGGATCTCGTCGTCCAGCGATTCGTCGAAGGTAGCGCCGAAGATGGTCAGCGCGTCGGGATGCACCGCGTCCTGCACCAGCGACGCGGCCTGCTCGACCTCCTCAAGGCCGATATCCATGGAGCCGGTAACGTTGATGAGCACGCCGCGCGCACCGTGGATGGAGGTCTCGAGCAGCGGGCTGGAGATGGCCATGCGGGCGGCCTCCTCGGCCTTGCCCTTGCCCGCCGCGCGGCCCACGCCCATGTGCGCCATACCGGCGTTCTTCATGATGGCGGTGACGTCGGCAAAGTCGAGGTTGATGAAGCCGGTGTTCTTGATGAGCTCGGAAATGCTGCTCACGGCCTTGATGAGCACGTCGTCCGCGATCTCGAAGGCGTTGGCCAGCGTGACCTTCTGGTCGGTGGCGAACTTCAGCCGGTCGTTCGGGATGATGAGCAGGGAGTCGACCTTGCCCAGCAGCTCGTTGATGCCGACCATGGCCTGATCCATGCGGCGCTTGCCCTCGAACTTGAAGGGCTTGGTGACGACGCCGACGGTCAGGATGCCGGCCTCGCGGGCGATGTCCGCGATCGTGGGCGCTGCGCCCGTGCCGGTGCCGCCGCCCATGCCGGCGGTGATGAAGACCATGTCCGCGTTCTCCAGGCTCTTGGCGATGTTGTTGCGGCTCTCCTCGGCGCTGCGCTTGCCGACGTCGGGATCGCTGCCGGCGCCCTGACCATGGGTCAGCTTCTCGCCGATCTGAATCTTCTGATCCGCGCTCGAGACGGCCAGAGCCTGCTTATCTGTATTGACAGCCACGTACTCAATTCCCTGAGTGCCGGACTTAACCATGCGGTTTACGACGTTGTTGCCGGCCCCGCCGACACCAACGACCTTGATGGTGACGACATTTTCCGGACCGGACTCGGTAGCAAAGGACATATTCGGTTCCTCCCTGTTGTTTCTATTTGTATCGGCAGCCGGCGCATGCGCACTCTGGAAGCCGTTTTTTGGCGGGTTACGCTTCTGTTTGTTCTTATTCTTTCCCATTTTATATCGTTTTCCTTATCAGGTCAATCTTTTTTTGTGAACAATCAGCCGGGGCTGAAATGCGCGCGTTTGTCGATCGACAGGTCGATGGTGCCGGCATCGCTGGCCGTGAGCTGGGAGACCGCGCTTTGCAGCATACCGAATTTATACTCGACATTTTCATTCGCGCCGAGGCGCACCGTGAATCGTCCGTCATAGGTGAAGCCGGGGTTGGACGCATCCGACAGGTCGATGACCGTGACCTTGGACGCCATGCCGCGCGTGAGCAGCTGGCCGAGGATCGCCGCCAGATACGTGACCTTCGGCGCATCGGCCTCACCGGCGTTGAGCACCTCGCCGACCTTCGGCTCGACCGGCGTAATGCCGTCGACCCGGGCAAGGCCGGTCAGCTCGCTCTCCGTGACGGATTTGAGCAGCTTGCAGTTCTGGTCCAAAACCCAGTAACCGCCATCCGCCTGAACATAGGCCATGGCGCTGCTCTCCTGGATCGTGATGGTGACGCGGTTGGGCAGCGCGCGCGTGACCTTCGCTTTGTCCACATACGGGAGCTTGCTGAAGATGCGGCTGGCAGCCGAGAAACGGTTGATGAAAAACAGATTGTCGCCCGTGCCGATGCCGGAGGCCTCGACGACCTCCTCGGCCGTGTAGATGGAGTTGCCAACGACCTCGATCTTTGCAACACGGAAAAATACGCTCATGCCCAGGACGAGCGCCGCGCAGATCAGCAGAAAGATCAGCGGCTGCAGCAACGACCTGCCCCGGCCGCCGGATGGGCGGCGGGGCCGGCGCGCGCGGCGCGGCCCGGGCTGCTTCGATTGTTTCATAGACAGGTGATTCCTTTCACCGCGGCGCCGTGCAGCGCACATCGGCCCCAAGCGCCGACAGGCACGTATCGAAGCGGTCGTAGCCGCGGTTGATATAGCCGTTGTCGAGGATCTCGGTCTCGCCCTCGGCGGAGAGGCCGGCCACGATCATGGCCGCGCCGCCGCGCAGGTCGCTCGATGTGAGCGGCGCGCCGGTGAGCCGGTCGACGCCGGTGACATAGGCCACGCGCCCCTCGATGCTGACGGCTGCGCCCAGACGCCGGAACTCCTCGGCATGACGATAACGGTTGGTGAAGATGTTTTCGGTGAACACCGTGGTGCCCTTCGCCTTCAGGCAGGCAGCCATGAGCGGCGGCTGCGCATCCGTGGGAAAGCCCGGATACGGCTGCGTGACGACCGGCCGCGGCGCGGTGAGCCGCCCGGTCGATGTCAGGCGCACGGTGGACGCCGTTTTCATTATAGCACACCCAGCCTCGGAAAGCGAGTCCAGAACGGTCAAAAAATGGTCTGGATCGACGCCCTGCAGCTCCACATCGCCGCCGCAGGCGGCTCCGGCACACAAAATCGTCGCCGCAACGATGCGGTCCGGCATGATCGTGTGCTCCACAAACGGCTGCGGCCGGAAGCCGCTGACCGTGACCGTCGACGTGCCGGCACCGGAAATGCGCGCGCCCAGCTTGCGCAGGTAGCACTGCAGGTCGAGGATCTCCGGCTCGCGCGCGGCGTTGCAGATGACCGTCTCCCCCGCCGCCGCGCAGGCGGCCAGCATGGCGTTTTCCGTCGCGCCGACGCTCGGAAACGGCAGCAGGATGCGCCGTCCCTTCAGATCGTGCGCGCAGCAGACGATGTCTCCGCCGCGCTCCGTGACCTCCGCGCCGAGCGCGCGCAGCGCGTCGAGGTGCAGGTTCACCGGCCGCGGGCCGAGCTCGCACCCGCCCGGCATGGACAGGCTCGCCGTTCCGAAGCGCGTGAGGATCGCGCCGAGAAAAATGACCGAGGAGCGCAGCTCCCGCATGAGATCGTGCGGGATGAAGTCGCGGTTCATGCCGCGGGAATCAATGCGCACCGTGTCCCCGTCGCGCTCCGCCGTGCAGCCGAGATGGCGCAGGATGCGCAGCGTGATCGTCACGTCCTTCAGGTCGGGCACGTTGTGCAGAACCGTCTCACTGCCGGCGAGCACGGATGCCGCCATGATCGGCAGCACCGCATTCTTGGCGCCCTGCACCTGGGTGCTCCCGGTCAGTCTGTTTCCGCCGTAAATGTGCCATATGCTCATAATCTTTCCTCCGCACAGCAAATTCATGCCATCCTATGCAGAGAAACGCGAGATTGTCATTTTGCGTGCCGGTCGGCCAGTTTCAGCACCAGATCGGCAATGCGCTCGGCGGCGTCTGAAACGCCGGCGGATTTCATGTTCTGCGCCATCTGCGCAAGCTGCGCGGGGTCGGCGAGCAGGTCGCTGACGAGGTTATACAGATCGTCCGCCGTGAACGCGCCCTCGAGCAGCACCTTCGCCCCGCCGGCGTGCTCGAGCACGCGCGCGTTGCGCTCCTGATGGTTGTTCGTGACGTTCGGCGACGGGATGAGGATCGCGGGCTTGCCGATGCACGAGAGCTCCGCGAGCGTGGACGCGCCCGCGCGGCAGAGCACGAGATCGGCCGCGTCCATGACGAGCGGCATGTCATAAATATACGGCCGCACGTCCATGCCGTGCGCGGCGAGATCGGCCGGGCACTTTTCGAGCAGGGCCGCGTGCATCTTCTCATAGCCGTTGCGCCCGGCCGAGTGGATGAGCGCAAACGGCGCGTCCGTGACGGCGGCGCGCGTGATGAACGCCGTCATGACCTCGTTCATGTACGACGCGCCGAGCGAGCCCCAGACCGACACGACCAGCGGCCTGTCCGGGTCGAGCCCGAGCTGGCGCTTGGCCTCCGCCTTGGAGCAGGCCGTGAACGCGCCGCGCACCGGCGTGCCGGTGACGACGACCTTTTCCTGCTCGCTGTAGTGCTGCTTGCTCTCCTCGAAGCCGACGAGGATGCGGTCGACCGCGCCGGCAAGCATCTTCGTCGTCAGGCCGGGCACGGCGTTGGATTCATGCACGACGGTGGGGATACCGAGCTGCGCCGCCGCCTTGAGCACGGGGTAGCAGACATAGCCGCCGGTGCCGATGGCGACGTCAGGCTGAAAGTCCTCGATGATCTTGCGCGCGTCCTTCGTCGCCTGCCGCGCGTTGTGCAGCGAGCGGAAGTTGTACGCGATCTCCGACGGCTTGAGGCTGCGATGGATGTTCGTGACCTCAATGGTCACGATGTCGTAGCCCGCGCGCGGGACGAGGTCGGTCTCCATCTTGCCGTTGGCGCCGACGAAGAGGATGCCGCAGTCGGGCATCCGGTCGCGCAGGATGCCAGCGACCGCGAGCGCGGGGTTGATGTGGCCTGCGGTGCCGCCGCAGGTAAAGAGAAAATTCATAGCAATGCCTCCCAGGATCAAAAACGGAAATCGGGCAGTCCACGCCGAAGACCGCCGCGGGCTGCCGGATATACACTTCAAAGTCAGAAACTAGCGCGCTTTTTTCGTCGGAATGTCGCGCGAGATGCTCAGGATGATGCCCATCTCCCCGAGCTGCATGAGCAGCGCCGTGCCGCCGTAGCTGAAAAACGGCAGCGAGATGCCCGTGCAGGGGATGAGGTTCGTGACGACTGCGATGTTCAAAAACACCTGGATCGACAGCAGCGTCGTGATGCCGACGCCGACGAGGAAGCTGTAGCGGTCGGGCGAGTGCGCGGCGATCCAGTAGCCGCGGCAGATGAGCAGCGCAAACAGGATCAGGATCGCAATGGCGCCGACATAGCCGAGCTCCTCGCAGACGATGGAAAAGATATAGTCATTGTGCTCCTCGGGCAGATAGAGGTACTTCTGCCGGCTCTGGCCGAGGCCGAGCCCGAGAAAGCCGCCCGAGCCGATGGAATACAGCGACTGCACGATCTGATAGCCGGCCGCGCTCGTATCGGCAAACGGGTCTCGCCAGGACACGATGCGCTTGTGCACATAGGGCACGAATTTGCTTGCGATGAGCAGCAGCGCGCCCGCGCTGCCCATGCCGACGAGCAGGTACGAGAGCTTGATGCCGCCGACAAACATCATCACAATCGCAAGCGTCATGATGATGATGGACGCCGACAGATGCGGCTCGAGCATCAGCAGGCCGACAATGATGACCGTGACAACCATGAACGGCACGACACCGTAGCGGAACGTCTGCATCTGCTCTTTATAGGTGCAGATCATGCTGGAGAAAAACAGCACGACCGCGATCTTTGCGATCTCCGACGGCTGAAATGTCGTAAAGCCGAGGCTCAGCCACCGGCGCGCACCGTTGACGCGAGTGCCGATGTGCGGGATCCAGACGACGGCAAGCAGGAAGATGCTCACGCCCAGCACCAGCAGCGACAGACGGCGGTAGGTCGCCATGCGCACTTTGGACAGCAAGATCATGGCCACAACGCCGGCCACGGCAAAGGCCGCCTGGCGCACGAAGTAATACGTCGGCGACTTGCCCTGCGCATACGCGCGGGCGAAGCTCGACGAGAGCACCATGATGACGCCGATCGTCAGCAGCAGCAGCGTGAGCACGAAAAACGGCAGGTCGAAGCTGCCGCGCTTCGGCCCGGCGGACGCTTTCGCCTGGCGCGCGGGAAGTCTCAGATCGGAAATATTCATATAAGCACCTCCCTGCACCGCGGCGCACGCCTCACACGCCGAAGCGGTGGAACACGCCGATGAACGACAAAACTGCAAACAGCACCGTCACGCCGGCAAACAGCGCCACGATCTGCGTTTCCTTCCACTTGTGGCCCGTCCAGCCGCCCAACTCGAGATGGTGGTGGAACGGGGACATTTTGAACACGCGCTTGCCGTGCGTGAGCTTGAAGTAGCCGACTTGGATGATATCCGACAGCGCCTCGATGATGTACATGATGCCGAGCGTCACAAGGATGAGCGGCATGTCGTAGGCAAAGGCCAGCGCCGCGACCGCGCCGCCGAGAAAGAGCGAACCCGTGTCGCCCATGAACACCTTCGCCGGGTGGAAGTTATAGATCAAAAAGCCCAGCAGGCCGCCGGCAATGCCGGAGGCGAACACGCCGAGGGACAAAAACCGCTCGCCCCAGAGCATGGAGATGACGGCGAAGAAGATGCACACCGGCATCGTCGTGCTCGCGGCGAGGCCGTCCACACCGTCGGTGAGGTTCACGGAGTTGACCGTTCCGACGATGACGAAGGCCGCGAAGATGACATACAGCGGCTCGGAGACCGGCACCGTCTTGTTCCAGAACGGGATGTACAGGCTGTCGAGCGCGACATAGCCGAAGCGGCGCATGAGGAAAATGAACGCCACGGCCGCCGCTAGCTGCAGCAGCAGCTTCTTGCCGGCCGTCAGGCCGAGATTCTGCTTTTTCCGGAGCTTTTCATAGTCGTCCAGAAAACCGATCGCGCCGAACACGAGCGCGAACGCCAGGCAAAACAGGTGGCCGTATTCGCCCTCGGCCATGCACTCAAAGCCGACTGACAGGCACACGACCGCGATCGCGGCGATGAACATCAGCCCGCCCATGGTGGGCGTGCCCTGCTTGGACATGTGCCACGTAGGACCGTTTTCCTTGATGCTCTGGCCCGCCTTGATGCGTCTGAGATACGGGACCAGGAAAAATCCGACGACGGCCGACACCGCAAACGCGATGACGAACGCCAGTATCAGCTTCAGTGTCATTTCTCTCTCTTCCTCTTCTCGAGTATTTCGGCGACGATCTCGCGCTCGTCCATGTGCACTTTCGTCTTGCCGATGATCTGGTAATCCTCATGGCCCTTGCCGCAGAGGATGATGACATCGCCGGGACAGTGATTCTCGATCGCGTAGGCGATGGCCTCGCGCCGGTCGGGCCGCACGACATAGGGCGTGTGCGTCTCCTTGAGACCGGGAAGGATATCGGCGATGATCGCCTCCGGATCTTCCGTGCGCGGATTGTCGCTCGTGACGATGACGAAATCCGCCTTCTGGCCCGCGATGCGGCCCATCTTCGGACGCTTGCCGCGGTCCCGGTCGCCGCCGCAGCCAAAGAGGAACACGAGCCGCGCGGGTGCGAACTCGCGCACCGTCGTGAGGATGTTGTCGATGGCGTCGGGCGTGACGGCGTAGTCGATGAGGATGGCGTAATCCCCGTCGGTCTCGAGCACCTCGGCGCGGCCCTTGACGGGCTTTGCCGTGTCGAGCGCGGCGGCGCAGTCGTCGAGCGAAATGCCGAGCGCGCAGGCGCAGGCAATGACGCTCAGCGCGTTGTAGACCGAGAACATGCCGGGGATGCCGAGGCGCATGCGCGCGATCGCATCGCCGTGCATGGCGACAAAGCGCACGCCCGACGCGCTCAGGCGGATGTCCTTGGCCACGAGGTCGGCGTCGTTGCGTTTGGCGGAATAGGTGTGCATCGGGCATTTGGCGCGCTCGAGCATGACGTGCGCCCAATCGTCGTCCGCGTTGACGATGCCGACATCACTCTGCGCAAACAGCTGCGCCTTGGCCGCAGCATACGCCTCCATGGTCTTGTGAAAGTCCAGATGATCCTGCGACAGGTTCGTGAAGATGCCCACCCGGAAGCGGATGCCCTCCACGCGGTGCAGCACGAGCGAGTGCGACGACACCTCCATGACCGCGTGCGTGCAGCCGGCGTCGACCATCCGGCGCAGGAGCTTTTGCAGCTCATAGGTGTCGGGCGTGGTGTGCTCGGTGTGCAGCTCCTCGTCGCCGATGACGTTCGCGTTCGTGCCGATGAGGCCGACCTTTGTGTGCAGACACTGCTCGAGCATATGCTTGATGAGCGTGGTGACGGTGGTCTTGCCGTTCGTGCCGGTCACGCCGATCATGGTCAGCTCGCGCGACGGGTTATCGAAAAATTCGCAGCAGATGCGCGAGAGCGCAAGGCGGCTGTCGGCCACGAGGATATACGGTATCTCGACCTCTGGCTTTCGCTGGCAGAGCACGACGGCCGCGCCGCGCTCGGCGGCCGCGCCGATGAACCGGTGTCCGTCGGACTCATACCCGCAGACGGCGGCGAACAGGTCGCCGGGCTGCGTGGTGCGCGAGTCAAAGCTGATATCCCGGATGTCCAGTTCTGGATCGGCGGTGCATTCGCACACGTCCAGAACGGACAGCAGTCGCTTGAGTTTCATAAACGTACCTCCGTTGTTCGTCAGTATCGGCCCAGCATGCCCGAATCGCTGGTCACGAGCGTGACCTCCACGACCGTACCGTGATCGATCTGGGTGCCTGCGGCGACGCTCTGGCCGGAGATGACCTGCGTCGCGGTATCCGTGATCGAACTGCTGGTCTTGATATACAGCCCCAGTGCGGCCATGCGGTCGCGGGCTGTCTGATAGCTGAGATTGGACAGATCCGGCATCGTCTCCTTGTCGGCCGAGGGCTCTTTGCCGGCATAGAGCAGGATGGTGCTGCCGTTGGCCACGACCGCGCCGCTGCCCGGAAGCTGCGCCGTGATTGTGCTGCCATCACCGTAGATGCGCGCCTGCAGGCCCACCTCCGCGAGCGCGGCCTTCGCCTGCTCAACGGACAGGCCCGTCACGTTCGGTACGGTCTTATCCATATGCGTCTTTTCCGTCTCGGAGTACGACGGCTCCACGCCGAGGTACGGCAGGATGTCCGCCATCATTTTGCCGACGACGGGCGCGGCCATCTGGCCGCCGCTGATATAGATGCCGGTGCTGTTGCTCGGCGTGTCGAGCAGCACGAGGATGACGATCTGCGGGTCGTCCGCCGGCGCAAAGCCGATGAACGAGACAATGTACTCCTTCGCGCCGCCGGCCGCGTCCTGCGCGACCTTTTCCGACGTGCCGGTCTTGCCGCCGATGCGGTAGCCGGCGACGTAGGCGTTCTTGCCGGTGCCGTCGACGGGGTCGCCGACGACCTGCTCGAGGATCTGGCGCACGGTGGCGCTCGTCTGCTCGCTCACGACCTGGCGCACCACGGTCGGCGAATTGGACACGACCGCTTCCCCGTCGCTGTTGACGATGCTCTTGACGACGTACGGCTTCATGAGATAGCCGCCGTTGACGCAGGCGCTGACTGCCGTGATGAGCTGCAGCGGCGTGATCGTAAACGTCTGGCCGAAGGAGGCCGCCGCGAGCTGGGAGAGGTTCTCCGGGTCGCAGAACGTGTTCTGGCTCCACCAGATGCTGCCGCTCTCGCCGGACATGTCGATGCCGGTCTTGGCGGTGAGGTTGCTGTCCACGTTGCTGGTCAAGTTCAGGAAGCCGAACGCCTCGGCGTACTTGTAGAAGGTGCGCGCGCCGATGAGCTGGCCGATCTGCACGAGCGCCACGTTGCACGAGTGCTGGATGGCCTGCGTCAGGTTCTGACTGCCGTGGCCGGTCGTTTTCCAGCACTTGAGCGGATCGGTACGGCCGAGCACGTTCGTGCTGCCGCCGCAGTAAAACGACGAATTTTCATTGACCACGCCCTGAATACTACGGTTCAGGAGCGGTTTCCAAGGATTATGCGAGAGCCA
>OGXM01001441.1_pt1 | contig 12962 bp, 17 predicted proteins | sample 1576271 | NCBI WGS metagenome assembly OGXM01 (sample SAMEA3541579, study PRJEB24748) | human gut metagenome | biome: human gut; feature: human-associated habitat; material: faeces | place: China | collected 2012 | reverse complement strand
GCTGTGGAACACACGCGAACCCGCGATTCTGACCTCCGGCACATTGGCTGCAGCCGGAGATTTCAGCCACACGGAACAGCTTTTGGGGCTGGCGGCTTACCGACCTCTGCGTCATTTCCGAGCAGATTCTCCGTTTAACTACAAGAAAAAATGTCTGTTATACTTTCCGCCGCGCGTAAAAACACGAATGGACAACCGCCGAATGGCAGAAGAAATCGTCCGATTGGTGGATGCTTGCCACGGTCATGCGCTGGTGTTGTTCACAGCGTACCGCCAGATGGCAGAAGTCCGCGCGCTGACGGACGGTCAGTGGACATACCCGACTTATCAGGCGTGGCGCAACGGCGGCAAAATTATCCAGCAGTTCAAGCAATCCGGCAACGGTGTGCTGTTTGCCGCTGGCTCCTGCTGGGAGGGCATCGACTTTCCCGGCGATATGGTGTCCCTGCTCATTATCCCAAAACTACCGTTCCCAATTCCAGACCCGGTCAGCGATTACGAACGGCAGAAATATCCCACTTTGCAGGAGTACATAGCCGTCGAGATAATCCCCGAAATGCAGAAGAAACTGCGACAAGGCTTTGGACGTGCCATCCGCACGGAGCAGGACTCTTGTGTGGTCGCTATTCTGGACGAGCGCGCGAGCATCGGCGGCAAGTACCATGACGCCGCACTGGCGGCGTTGCCGACCTGCCCAATCACTGAGAAAATTGCCGCCGTGCGGCAGCTTGCCGGCGCGCGCGTCGCCTGTGATGCCGCTTTCGGCCTCCGTACCGCAATGCGGACCTATTCCCCGGCTTTGCACCCCGACGCCGTGGATTACTACGTCTTCTCTCTGGGGCGCATTCTGATTTAGCCTTTTCCGCCGTTTTACCTGCCGCATGTTTCCGGGGCTTTGCCGTCCGCGGGGCGTGCGTGCGTTCGTCGTGCCGGAATTAAAAATCGTAAAACAACATATCTATGTATTTCACGCTATTGGTGGTCGTCATCCTTACGGCCATTGCGCTGGTCGCAGTCGCGCTGGGCATCGCCCGCGCCGTGTCGCCGCGTTCGTACAACCCCCAGAAGGGCGAGGCTTACGAGTGCGGCATCCCGACGCGCGGACGTTCGTGGATGCAGTTCAAGGTGGGTTACTACCTCTTCGCCATCCTCTTCCTGATGTTCGACGTCGAGACGGTGTTCCTCTTTTCGTGGGCCGTCGTCGTGCAGGAACTGGGCGTCTACGGACTGGTGAGCATTCTCTTCTTTTTGGTGGTACTGATTCTGGGCCTTGCCTACGCATGGCGGAAAGGAGCTTTGGAATGGAAATAAAGAGACCGAAAATCAAGTCGATGAAGTACGAAGACTTCAACGACAACGAATACCTCGAACAGATGGTGCGCGAACTGCGCGAGAACGGAACCCATGTGGTGGCGGGATGTCTCGACGAGGTGATCAACTGGGGGCGCAGTAACAGCCTCTGGCCCCTGACGTTCGCCACGAGCTGCTGCGGCATCGAATTCATGGCCGTGGGCGCCGCGCGCTACGACTTCGCCCGGTTCGGGTTCGAAGTGGCCCGCGCCTCCCCGCGCCAGGCCGACTTCATCATGGTCGCCGGAACCATCACGCACAAGATGGCCCCGGTGCTCAGGCGCCTTTACGACCAGATGGCCGATCCCAAATACGTGATCGCCGTGGGCGGCTGCGCCATCAGCGGCGGTCCGTTCAAGAAGTCGTACCACGTGGTCAACGGCGTGGACCGGATTCTGCCCGTCGACGTTTACATCCCCGGATGTCCGCCGCGTCCCGAGGCGATGCTCTACGGACTGATGCAGCTCCAGCGCAAGGTGAAACTGCAACGCTTCTTCGGCGGCGTGAACCGGCAGATCGGCCGCGAGGAGTACGAACGGCTGCTGCGGAGCGACCTGACGGCGGAGAAGAACGATTTGAATGTGGACGAAGAAAAACGAGAATTATGACCCTGACAGATAAAATGAAGGCCTGGGAGCCTGCGGCCGTGTGGTCGGAGGCCGGCGAGGGGATGTTCACCGTGCCGGCGGAAGCTTTCCGCGGGGTGGCCGAACGCCTGAAGGCCGAAGGCTTCGATTTCCTGCGCAGCCTCACGGGCATGGACTGGGGCGAAGAGGGCTTCGGCGTGGTGTACCACCTCGAAGCCACCTCGACGGGCGAGAACGTCGTGGTGCGGACGCTGACTCCGGAACGCGAACGCCCGGTCCTGCCCTCGGTGTGCGACCTGTGGAAGGCCGCCGAGCTGAACGAGCGCGAGGCGTTCGACTACTTCGGCATCCGTTTCCTGAACCATCCCGACATGCGGCGGCTGTACCTGCGCGACGATTGGGTGGGACATCCCCTGCGCAAGGACTACGATCCGGCGTCGAACCCGCTCCGCATGAGCAACGAGGTGTCGAAGGACAGCGCCCCGACCTTCGAGTTGCAGCCCGACGGCAGTTTCATACGCGGGCGCAACGTGCTTTTCGAGGAGGAGGAGTACGTCATCAACGTCGGTCCCCAGCACCCGGCCACGCACGGCGTGCTGCGCTTCCGCGTGTCGCTCGAAGGCGAGATCATTAAAAAACTCGACGTGCACTGCGGCTACATCCACCGCGGCATCGAGAAGATGTGCGAGGAGCTGACCTATCCCCAGACCCTCGCCCTGACGGACCGTCTCGACTACCTCGGGGCGTTGCAGAACCGCCACGCCCTCTGCATGTGCATCGAAAAGGGGCTGGGCGTCGAGGTGCCGGAGCGCGTGCAGTACATCCGCACGATCATGGACGAGTTGCAGCGCATTGATTCGCACCTGCTCTTCTTCGCCTGCCTGTGCATGGACATGGGCGCGCTGACGGCCTTCTTCTACGGTTTCCGCGACCGCGAGAAGGTGCTCGACATCCTGGAGCAGACCACCGGCGGCCGCCTGATCCAGACTTACAACACCATCGGCGGCGTGCAGGCCGACATCCATCCCGATTTCGTGCGCAAGGTCAAGGAGTTCATCGCCTACATGCGTCCCGTGCTGCGCGAGTACCACGAGATTTTCACGGGCAACGTCATCGCGCAGGAGCGTCTGAAAGGCACCGGCGTGCTGACGCGCGAGGATGCCATTTCGTTCGGCGCCACGGGCGGCACGGGCCGCGCCGCAGGGTGGGCCTGCGACGTGCGCAAGCGCCATCCCTACGCCGTTTACGGCAAGGTGGATTTCGAGGAGGTGCTCTTCACCGAGGGCGACTGCCTGGCCCGCTACATGGTCCGCATGCGGGAGATCGAGCAGAGCATGCACATCATCGAGCAGTTGATCGACAACATTCCCGAAGGCGAATACCAGTTGAAGATGAAGCCCGTGATCCGCATTCCCGAGGGCAGCTACTACGCCGCCGTCGAGGGAAGCCGCGGCGAGTTCGGGGTCTTCATCGAGAGCCGGGGCGACAAGTTCCCCTACCGCATGAAGTTCCGCTCGACGGGTCTGCCGCTCGTCTCTTGCCTGGAGACCATCGCCCGGGGGACGAAGATCGCCGACCTGATCGCCATCGGCGGCACGCTGGATTACGTGGTTCCGGATATTGACAGATAAAAGAGACTCTATGACCATGATGCATCATATCACGCTGTCGAATGGCGTTTTCGCCGCCTGCGGCGTCGTTTGCAAGTCCGACCCCACCCCAATTGAATCTTGAGCGTTCACGTCTTCCCGAAATGGCCCGGAGAATTAAAAGGATCTCTGACTTTGATGTTGCAGCAGGATACGATATAGTTTCTTTTGAGGACAACGGTGCGGAACACTATGACCGGTTCATCGAGGTGAAATGTTATGTAGGCTCACCGCATTTTTTCTGGTCAGAGAATGAGGTTGATGTTGCCAAAATCAAGGCAGAAAAATATATACTGTGTCTGGTTGATTATTCAAGAATAAACGATCCTGAATACCACCCCGAGTACATCAGAAATCCATACAAAGCTGTATTTGAAGGAAACGAATGGCTTGTTAATTCGGCTTCTTATCGTATACAAAAAATATAGAGACGGGCGCGTTTTATTGCGTCCGTCTCCATCGATGAAACTTAGTTTGCATACATATCTGCCAAACGTTCTGAAATGGCTTTTATAACTGGAATACATACTGTGTTGCCAAGCAGATCGAATGCCTCGCTTTCTTTCAGGAACGAAAGATCATAATCTTCTGGGAATCCACACAAACGTTGCCCTTCTCTGATTGACAACCTACGCAAGCCGTTTCCATCAACAACACCTAAATGCGAAACATCCATTGCTACCAATGTAGGAGCAAGGTCAGCAGGGTCGAGTATTTTTGTAAACTCAAAAGATAGTTTTCCGGCAACGATATTATAGCCCTTGGGCTTAGTTTCATCCGGGACTCGCCGTCCATTTTGCTTTTTGCGGGGATACTCTAATGTTAGATATCCCATTTTAACGAGTTCGTCTAAGAAGCTCTTTAGGTCGTCGTGATGGAAGAATGTTGAAATCTGTTTTTCGGTAAGCGGCATACCGTCCATCCAGTCTATACCTATCTCTGCAGCCCATTTCCGCTTCCTCCTTTCAAGAAGGAGAAGATTCAGGAAATCCGACTGTTCATCTGTTGTATTTCCCTTAAGTCCAATTTCCCAACTATGAATATTATCGGAGCCGCCGCGTTTATCTTTTATTGCTTTACCGACAACCTGGTCAGGAGTAAAATGTGCAAACAGTTTCCTGGTGAATTCGGAATCTATCGTAGGCAAGCCATGCTCCATAATATCGGCAAGTACAGCAGTATGTTCCTCAAAGTTATCCAATGAGATATGTGCATCTCTCGTGCCGACGATATAGACTCTTTTTCTGGACTGTGCTAAACCGAAAAACTGGCTGTCGATAAGTCGATATGAAACATAATAGTTCAGCTTCTTTAGATGGTCGATTATTATAGATAAGGTTCTTCCATCGTCATGATTGATAAGCCCTTCAACATTTTCTAACAGAAAACCATAAGGCTGCTTCTCCTTGAGAATACGCTCAATCTCGAAGAACAGAGTTCCTCTTGTATCCTCAAAACCAAGACCTAAGCCAGCGGCCGAAAACGGTTGACAAGGAAATCCGCCAAGCAAGAAATCGAAGTCCTCAATGTCTGTGGATGAAATCTTAGTGATGTCACCAGCGACTTCTTCGTCGTTAAAATAATTCTTATAAGCCTTGATGGCATAGTCCTTTATCTCGCTACTGAAAACGCAAACGGGATTAAAACCTTTTTCTCTAAATGCGTTTTCAAAGCCGAGTCTGATTCCACCGAGACCAGCAAATAGGTCAATGAACTTTACTGTTCTATCCTGGGTGCGCTTCCTTCGCGCAATTTGAGCATTGATGAGATCAATGCACTTTTCCGAGAAGCTATTCCCGGAAGCAAATTGTTCAATGTCATTTTGTAACGTTGGGGTTATATAAATTGTTTTTGCAATCTTCTTTTCATTTTCAGGAAGCGGGGTTCTCCCAGATCCTTCTCTTTTTCCTCCATGCTGTGGCATAGGTGTTCTCCCTTCCTGGTAATCTTCTCAATTATTATAGCACAAGCTGTTTGATTTTGCAATGCCCTAAATCAAAAATAATGCCCTAAATCAAGGAAAATTTTCATGAACGTTTTTTCGCAGCCCTATTGACACGAAGATAGGGATCTGCTATAATACAATTACGCTAAAAAGCGTATACGCGAAAAGGAGGAACAACAAATGGCAGGTGAATTTGGTGCATATATTGCACAGAAGCGGCTTGAAAAAGATGTAAAACTCAAGCCGATCGCAGAAAGACTTGGTGTATCTGTAACTTACCTTTCGGATATCATCAAAGGCAGGAGAAATCCGCCGGATATCGAGGGCCTTGAAGCTTTGGCTCAAGTTCTGAACTTAAGCGAAGAAGAGCGTGTTGAAATGCTCGATCTTGCAGGACGGGAGCGCAAACAGGTTTCCCCTGATTTGCCGGAATATATCATGGATGAATCCCTTCCTAATGCACGTGTTGCACTTCGCAGAGCTAAAAGCCAAGGTCTTGGAGATGATTTCTGGCAGGAGGTTAATCAGATCATCGACAAGAGAAATGGAGGCGAATAATGGATTACAACAGTCGTAAACTCGTTCCCTACATTCCCCCGGCAGAATACGACAATGTAGCGAACGAGTTTTTGGAACGATTCTGTCCCGACGCCTTAAAAAATCCAATGCCCGTTCCGATTGAGGATATCGCGAGAAATGGGCTTGGGTTAGACGTTCAGTATATTTGCTTATCTGAAGAGCTGGATATCTACGGCATGACCATTTTTACAGACGGTGTCGTGGAGGTATACGATCCTAACGAAGGGCTGTACGAAACAAAGGTGTTCAAGGCAAAGACCATGCTGATTGACCCAGAAGCGGTTAAGAAGACGAACACTGGATGTCGCAACAATACCATCGCACATGAGTGTGTACACTGGTTTAAGCATCGTTATTATTATAAGATGCAGAAGTTCTCTCTTCCCAGATATGCGAAATACTGTAAGTGTCGGGTGGATCAACTACCGGAGGCAATAGACGAAGAAAACCTTATGGAATCACAGGCCATTGGTATAGCGCCGAGGATTCTTATGCCAAGAAATACGTTCGTTGAAGCCGCCGAACATCTCGGTGTCGCTTATGGTAAAGACAACAGAAGCGCTATTATCACCCTGGCAGATTTCTTCGATGTTTCCAAACAATCTGTAGAAATTCGTCTCGAAGAATACGGATCGCAAACACCTTCGCCTTTGCATCCATTAGGCACAGGACATAGGCGGGATAACCCAAGTCCTCAAGCACCTTCTTGGTGAAAGTCACGCCGTTCTGATTCAGGAACATATCCGGGTAGGCGTTGATGTTGGAATCGATGGTTTCAAAGTTCAAAGCGGAAAAATCAAAGTTCATAGTAAAAATCCTTTCATTTCATTGTGTTTTGCGCCTCATCCACGATTTTCATAAACTCCTGACGTTCCATAAAAGACCATCGGGAGTCCATGATCAGATAGCCCTTGAAAAGACCATCTTTCACGCGGTATGCGACAAAGTGATTGCTTAGACGGCGCAATGTAGCCCGTTTTGCCGTGCTGTGCTGCTCCGACAGCAGTTTTTGTACCTTTATCCAGTCCTCTTTTTTAACAATAGCTGTATGGTGGTTTTCCTTGAAATACATATTCAGATCAGTGTTTTTCACTGATTTATGTGTGCGGAAATCTTTGGTATAGGTTTTCTGCATCAAGGCATCACCGCAGTATTTCTCATTTCGGAGGATGCTGCGGATAGTACCGGCAGACCAGAGGTCATTACCCATGGGAGATTTGATCCCCTGCTCTGTCAGGGCAGCGGCTATTTCTGCTGGCGTTGCGCCCTCCAAGCAGCTTTCGTAGATATACTCGACAATTCGTGCCTCGGTCGGCTCAATGACAAGCCGCCCGAAATGATCACGATAGAAGCCAAGCGTGTTCTGAACGGAGAACTTGTAGATGCCCTCCGCCATGCGCCAGCGGATACCAGCCTTAATTGCCTCACTCTTTTGTTGGGATTCCATTTCAGCCAGAGCAGCCAATAGTGAGATCAGGAGGTTATTCTGTCCATCACCGGTATAGGTAATTCCCTCTGTCTCAAACTCAACGGAAACAGGGGGACTCAGTGCGGAAAGCGTTCGCAGATTATCCAGAATATCCACGATATTTCTACCAAAACGGCTGATGCTTTTCGTGAGGATCAAGTCAATTTTTCCGTCCACCGCGTCGGTAATCATTTTCTGAAAGCCCAGACGCTTTTGTACGGTAGTTGCACTTATCCCTTCATCTTGATAGATTTCAACCAGTTCCCATTGCGGATTGGCTTCAATTCTCTTGGTAAAATGATGAATCTGCATATCGAAACTGCCAACCTGTTGTTCCTCCTGCGTACTGACGCGGCAATATGCCGCAACGCGGAGTTTGGGTGGTTCCTCTGCAACTTCTCGCCGTTTCTGCGGCGGGATGACAATGACACCATTTCCACGCTGATTATAGGAAATCTCGTCCTGCATCTGGCGACGTTTTTGTTCTCTGCGCTCAGCTCGGCTGCTGGTCTGCCGCTCGGCCTCAATCATTTTGGAATCAAGCGTTTTGGCCATATCCTGCCTCCTGCACCGAGAACGCAATTATTCTTTTGCGCTGCATGGGCATACCATCTCCTTTTTCAGTAAATTTTGACTTTTCACGGAATCACCACCTTATCTTCCATTATTTCTATGACATACCGAAAACTATCGGGCTGCCAACATAAATAGAGGGCGGCAGAATGCCCTGCCGCCCCGGAATCAATGTTGTGTTTATTTACTGAGATAAGCGCGCTTCAAACACTATCCATGGAAATAACCATGGTGTAGTTACTTTACGGATTTCCCCAATGAATTAACTAAAAAAATGAGGATAAGCCAGAGTAATAGAATATTGGCAGCGAAAATCGCATAAGAGAATGCCGATCCACATCTGAGAAGATAAAGCAAGTAATTACTGGAAAGATCCATATTGGTGGGAATTAGAAATGCACAACTAATAATTATCAGTAAGACACATGCAATCCCTGCCAAGCGAAAATAGTCTGCTAAAACGCCCAAGAGAGTTTTGGTAGGGTACTCTTTGTCCGTTTTTCCTTTTAGGTCTTTTGCATACTGGCTTCCTAAGAGGGCTGATACAGCTGCAATATACACGCCCATTGCAATGGATGCTACGGTGATAGCGGCTTCCGCAACAGCATAAAACTCCCAGTTGAAGAAAAATGCTATGAGAAAAATCCCACCAAAGCAAACAAGAAGAAGTATTTTGTGCCGCCTATACATAAGGAATCACCTCAGTTCGCGCAACAGAAGGTTCCTCACTTCTGTGGGGTCAAAATGTTCATTTTCATCTTTCACAGGAGAAATAACGAGGTGCTTTAATACTGATGAGAAGTCAAAAGTATGCTCAACTCCTGCGTCGTCGCTCCCGATAATTACAACATTTTCAAACTCACCTTTATGACGGCTGAAAACGTCAATAATTTGCCTTCCGCCACCATGTACTGGAATATCTCCATATACAACCTTTAACTGAATTTTACTCGGCAAATCCTGTCCCCAGATATTTCCTACTTGGGCGAACAAATCGCTACTCCTTCCAAATAGGTTATCCACCTGAGTATACTGAAATCCCCGTATAGTTTTTATTTTGCTGCAAAATTCATCTACTGAGGTATAGATGTTATTGATTTGAAAGTCCTTTTGAAGTGTTTCACTAAGATATTGCTGCAAAAAGCTACGCCTTGTAAGATCATTTAGGTACAGGAAATGCGTGTTACAGTCATAGCAGGCAAAAAACTGTTGTCGCGGCTCAATCTGTTCTTTAGACCGAGGATTAGGCTCTTTTTCGCCAGTTTCCTTGTTTATAACATAATCCCTGAATCGAACAGCATCATCATAATCACAAGCCATCCAGAAATATCGTCCTTCTTTGCCGAGTCCTGTAATCTAACGGTTTTCGTTTAGATTCTGTGATACCCGGTATTTTGATTCTTTGTATTCTCCATATTTTCAGCCCCATACGACGGTTTGTTATCATATGGGTATCGCCGCCGATAGCAATCTATTCCGGTTTTTTCGTGGATAGTATCCGGTGGCTGTGTTACAGATACGAATCAACCTTTGGGTGGAAATGGATCGTGCCCATGCGAATCTTTGTCTCGAATTTGGCCATTCATCCTATGAATAACCAACTCCGATTCTTGATTCCGGGAGATGCCACGAGCAATTCGAATAGCTTCCGCCTGGGTTTGTGTACGAGCGGTAGCACGTATGTTTCCTTCACCTTTGACTTGCCAGCCTCCATTGGGGTGGGGAGTGACATGCTGATTTTTACCTTTTGACATAATTCATCGTCCTTTCAAAAAATGAAAGGATGAAACCGCCAACATCCTTTACTTAGGTTGCAGTTACTTACTGCGTTTTACAGGAATGTAGAACGCCTTCAGTCCGTACTGACTTGCGTAGATACGCTTGCCATTCTTGAGCGTAATGAACGCAGTGTAGATGTACTCTACAGATTCGTTACGAGAACTACTCATAGGCGCAACACCTCCTCAAGCAAGATTTTTTCCGGGCAAGTTCCGGATCTGCTTGCAAAAGGAAGTCTCGATCGTTATACTTATAATGTACAGGAAAGTATAGACGGTTTGACCGAGCTTACTTTTCAAGCAAGGGCTTATCTGAGCGGCAACTCAGATAGGCCTTTTCTTTATGTCATTCTGCCTTGAGGCAGATAGACAACCAGCTAATTGAGTTCTGTTGCTGCATTGAGATCAAACAGCATGGCATGATCCGCTTTCAAAAGTGTTCCTTCAATACGGAACCCACCTTTTGATAAATCCCATCCCATCATGGCCTGGATAGTATTCAAAAGGTCACGACCATTCCAACGGACGGAGATCACATTGTTTTTTTTCTCTTTGTAAAAAGAGGCGGCGTTTGGCGTATCAGGCGAGCAAACTTGAATTGCAATCCGCCGAGTTTCATTGTCGATCAGCAGGACAACTTGCTCCGGATAGTCTAACTTCATCACAACGGATTTGTTGAAAGTCATGCCGTTATTTGTGATCGACACATACGGAACGCCTTCGCTAAAATTGAAGGGCTTGAATCCTTCGAGCGTCGTCATATAATCACCTCCAAGCTTCCGCATATAGTATACCATATGTAACAAAAATGTGCAACACCTTTTTATGCGTATTTGCTTCGCTCTTGCTTCGTTTGCTGCTCTAAAATCATTACAATCTTTCGCTTGAAAATTAAAAAAGCTGAATGCACTGCTTTCGCGCAGTTCATCCAGCTCCTCTTTTTTGATTTTATTCTGCGTGCACCTGTTGCGTGGTGTGGTTTTTGTAAGTGCTCCACGTAGGCTCATAATCTGCGGTCGCTTGGTTCCCCCACATATCCCAGCCTTCACGGTCACCACGAGCAAATAGCTCAAGAAATGGCCCCGGAGAACAGCTTTCGATGATCGGGATAATCTCATCAGGCTTCCGTGAGTGTTCACGCTTTTGCGTCCGAATGAGATTGACTTGCGAGCGAGCCGGAGCCAACGTCCTAAAATTGTCGCCCCTGACCCCGAAAAGGAGAATTTCGGTCACATTACGGAAATAGAAGCCGACTCCTCGTCCATCCGGGCCGCCATCCTTCCGCACTTTTTCCCAAATGATATTTCCCTTATACTCAAATCCCCACGCTTTCATAACAGCCAGACCATCCGGTAGAAGAGCATTGGGAACCCAAAGGTACAAATGGCTTTTTGCGGCAGCTACCTGCTCGACGGGCAACGCCATTATGTCTTCTAATGGCATTGTCTCATATCTATTCAGCTTCTTGTTTTCTGGAGCGACTTTTCCGGTGCGGTTTTGAAAGCGCCAAGGCGGATCAGCATAAATCGTTGAATAGCGCTTATCACCGCAAAAGGAGAGAAGATTTTCAGATGTTTCCTGAAGCGTGCTCATCTATGTATCCCTCCTTCCAATCTGAAACACAAGTTTTCTTAATGCCAATAGCCAAAACGGGACACCCACCATTACGGCGTGACTCTAAGCGATACAGCAGTTTCCCCATCCAAGTAGTGCTTGCGCCATATTTACGCATAATAGGCTTCCAAGTGCGGGAATTCTTATCATAGTCATACACGGTTTTGAACACATCATTCAGGTCTTGCGAACGGGTGACAATAATACCGGCGCTTACAATGTCGCAATCGTAGTATGTCCGCATTGCAAGCAGATCTCTGTCAAAGGTCTGATCCTTACTGTTCCATTCAAGGTCAAATGCAATTCGGCCCTTCAAAAAATCAATATTATGACCGTCGATGTAGTTCTCCGTCACACGCTCCTCAAAGGGAACGCTGGAAAAGCGTCCCCTCTGATCAGCTTGTCTTGGATAAAACTTAATGTGTAAGTCGCCAGAAATCCGGATTTCTCTCCACCCATACGGGTAGAGGACATCGTCAAATTTCTTCGGAATCTTAGTCTCATTTCCGCCCGCTTCACGAAGATCATCTGTGGTAATGTCGAGTTTTCTTAGGCACTCAACGACCTCACGCCACTCCTCAGGAAAAGCTTGAGTAATGATTTCAATAGCGTGGTTATAGTTGTGGAACTCGAATTTATCTAAAAGATCGGCGTCTATATAATCAGCAATCTGCATTTCGGCACCTCCCGATACTTATACAAAATATAGTATATCATATTTGCTTAAGCTTTTCAATGGCTTTTGGACTTTTCTCAACAACATTCTTCAAAAAATGCCGGATTGCGAAAGCCGATAATCCTGTAGCGGCAGCATATTCACTCAGCGAAATTCTCTTGCGCCGGTACAAATCGTAGTATTTCCAAAACACTTTGGGAGGGTCTACGGTTTCCACAGAAGTGGAAATACAGGCTGCTGGATCTCTGGCGTAGATCAGGTCGTTATTGACCATCTCCATCGCCCTGCTTCGGATGTTATTCATCCTGCCGACCCACTCCATTTGGTTGTCTGCCTTGAGTTGCTCTGTGACACCTTCCGCCTCGGCCATCTGCTTTACCAGCCGAAGAAACATTTCCTCTGCCTGACGGTCAATGTCGGCAAGGTAGCTGTTCAGCCTGTCGCTGGTGAGCAGGGTGGCATAGGTTGCCCGTCGATGATCCTTCAGGTAACGCCGGTGGTGCTGTCCCCACACGCCGATGGGCTGCTGTTCTTCTTCGGGCAGCTTCAGATCAGGGAGAAGATAATCTCCGACCTGCGTATAAGTACCGCCCATTTCTTCAAAAATCGTCTGTGCCATTGTCTGTTCCTACCTTTCATAATTTGTATTTCTGCGCCTTGTGCGCTGGGTTTGCTTTCGCTGCTGCTCCATTTGCTGCCATGTAATAGAGTTACGTAAACATATTGCCGGCCGATCCGTGCTT
>OGXM01001434.1_pt1 | contig 13013 bp, 9 predicted proteins | sample 1576271 | NCBI WGS metagenome assembly OGXM01 (sample SAMEA3541579, study PRJEB24748) | human gut metagenome | biome: human gut; feature: human-associated habitat; material: faeces | place: China | collected 2012 | reverse complement strand
GGGTTATAATACTCTGAATAGCAATAAAGCCGGTATATAAAATATAGGCTTGCAGATGTCTTATTCACAGGACTTCTGCAAGTCTTTTTTCTTATTATGCCGAGGTTTACTTTACAATACCTTTTGAGTTACGGATAAAGTTGATGATATTATGTATCTCATCACTCATCGGAACCTGATCTTCAATCTTCTGTAAAGCGTCCTGTATGCTGAAATTCCCTTGATATACCAGGCGGTAAGCATTGACTATATGGCGCAAAATACGCTCGGTAACCTGATGCTTATGCTGAAGTACCACCGCATTGATACCGTGATATTCTGCCGGATTGCCGTTCATTATAACATAAGGCGGTACATCTTTTGAGATGCGGCAACCTGCCTGAATCAATACCCAACTGCCTATGTGGCAATTCTGATGTAGGATAACATTACTGCTCAGGATTGTACAGTCGTCTATGTGGCAGTCGCCAGCTACCGTGCTCTTAATTCCCAGTACGCAGTGATTGCCTACTTGTACATCGTGGCAGAGGTGAACACCGTCCATTAGATAGTTACTATCGCCAATGCGCGTACATCCGCTTTCGTGTGTAGCACGGCTGATAACCACATTTTCACGAATGTCGTTGTTGTCACCGATAATCAACCGACTTGCTTCGCCTGTGTAATGAAAATCTTGCGGTTCACTACCCAGTACAGCACCATGGTGTACTTTATTTCCTTTACCTAAACGCGTACCCTTGAGGATACTTGCATTTGACATAATCACGCAGTCGTCACCGATTTCCACATCTCCTTCGATGTAAGCGAAAGGCTGAATGGTTACATTCTTACCGATTTTTGCGGTAGAATCTACAGATGCTAATGGACTAATCATAGTAATTAGTTATGAGTTATAAATTATAAGTTATGAGTTATGGGAGATGAGCCGTCAAGAATAACTTATAACCCATAACCCGTAACTGATATTATTCTCTTCCTCCGCCCAATGCTTGATACAGGCTGATTACAGACTGCATGCGGTCGAAGGTGTCGGCCACTTCCGAAAGCTGTGCGCTGAGGTAAGACTGTTCGGCGGACAAGACTTCCAAATAGGTTGACGTGCCTAAGTTAAACAATTCTTTTGTATCTTCCGCAGCTTTGCGGGCAGAATTCACTTGAATTTCACGTGAAATGGCTTTATCCGAGGTCATTTGATATTGATACAAAGCATTGCTTACTTCATTTCCGGCCTTGAGCAGTGTGGTCTGGAACTGGATTTTGGCTTGTTCTTCCTGTGCCTTTGCTTGTTTCAACCGGGCAATGTTGGCACCGCGGTAGAACAGAGGTTGTGTGAGCGAACCGATAGCAGATGCCAGCAGCTTTCCTGGATTGATGATAGCGGAACCTGCACTGTTGGTCCAGCCGGCAGAACCGCTTAAGGTAATTTGCGGATAGAAAGCTGCACGTGCGCTGTTGGTGTCGTAGTAGCTTGCTGCCAGTGACATTTCAGCAGCTTTTACATCGGGACGGTTGGACAGCAGTTGCAAAGGAATACCGGTAGAGAATTCGGCAGGTAACTGCTGCTGTTCCAATGTACCACGTGCAATGCTCTGTGCAGGTTGGTTCAGCATCAGGCATAGTGCGTTTTCCGTTTCACGGATGCTTTGGCGGATATCGGGCAGGGAAGCCAGTACTTGTGCATAGGCGGTGCGGCTTTGCTCTACGGCTGCACTGTTAGCCATAGCAGCCTCTTTCATTGCTTCTACGGTTTCAAGGTTGCGTTTCAGGATGTCACAGGTGCTTTCGCTTATTTGCAACTGGCGGTCGAGCATTAGCAGCGTATAGTACATATTGGCTACGTTTGCAATCACTTGTGTCTGTACAGCCTGTTCATAGAACTGTGTCTGTTTCAGTGAGACTTGAGCCTTACGCTTGGGGTTCAGCAACTGACCGAACAGATCTATCTGCCAGCTTGCTGTCACAGGAAGCGAATATGTCTGTGTGGCTTTACCTTTGTCGAAGCTGCTTACTGTTCCTTGCGGAGAGAGAGCCAGCATGGGAGCATAAGCCAGACGTGCGGACATCAGTGCTGCCTGAGCCTGCTTTACGGTGAGTGCAGCACTGCGAAGGTCGGCATTGTTGGTCAATGCCTGTTCGATAAGTGTCTGTAACTGTGCATCCGTAAACACTTCTTTCCAGGGCAGATTACCGAAATTGGCAGTATCTGCGGCAAGTGTATCGCCACCGGCAATGGTGTCCCGATATAGGCCTTCTACTGTAATATCTTCGGGTCTGTCGTATGATTTGTAGATATGGCAACTGCTCAATAAAGCAGTTGCGCACATCAGAATTATTATTTTCTTCATGATAAACTATATTTTAGTGTTTAGCGGTTAGTGTTTAATAATTAGTAATTTGCTTGTGGATGTCCACTATCCATTAATCGTTAAACGCTAATCACTATTTTGTATATTGTTCAATCTCAGGTTCTGCATCCGAGTTATCCACATCTTCCCATTCCATCGGTTTAACCTTCTCCTGGAGATATTGGAAAGCAACGAACAGGGCAGGTACGATGAATATCTGCAGAATCATACCGATTAACATACCGCCGATAGCCGAAGTTCCCAGTGTACGGTTACCGTTGGCTCCTGCACCGGAAGCAAACATCAACGGGAGCAGACCGACAATCATTGCCAGAGAAGTCATCAGGATAGGACGCAGACGGGCGGCGGCACCCAGCACGGCAGCCCATGTAATGCTCATACCCATTTTGCGGCGGTCGAGGGCGAACTCTACGATCAGGATGGCGTTCTTGGCCAACAGACCCATCAGCATGATAAGTGCAATCTGCATGTAGATGTCGTTAGACATGGTTCCCAAAATCATTTTCAATGCAGGAATGTTACCCAATGAACCGATGCCGCTGACAAACAGGAAGCTACCCAACAATCCGAATGGTACGGAGAGCAATACGGAGAGCGGAAGAATATAACTTTCATATTGCGCACTCAACAACAGGTAAACGAATACGAAACAGAGCACAAAAATCAAACCGGTTGTGCTACCGCTGGTTTCGGCTTCCTCACGTGCCATACCGCCGAGTTCGTAGGCAAAACCGGCAGGCAGGTTTTCTTTGGCCACTTCTGCAATGGCAGCAAGTGCCTGACCGGATGTATAACCGCTGGCAGGAGCCACCATCACTTTCATAGATGTGTAAAGGTTGAAACGGCTGATGATATCCGGACCGTATACCTTCTTGACGGATACAAACTGGGTGATGGGAGCCATCTCATTGCCGTTACGCACCTTGATGCTGGAGAGTGATTCCAGATTTTTGGTTGCATTCGGTTCTGCCTGAATCATGACACGGTACATTTTACCGAAGCTGTTGAAGTTAGAAGCGTAAAGTCCACCGAAATATCCCTGCATGGTGCTGAGGATGTCGCTTGGGCTGAGACCTGCTTTCTTACAGGCAGCAGCATCAATATCCAACATATATTGCGGGAAGTTAGGGTTGAAACTGGTCTTTGCGGAGTTGATTTCCGGACGTGCTTCCAGTGCGGCAGTATAGTCGTTCACTACATCGAAGAAGTGGTTCAGGTCGCCACCGGTTTTATCCTGCATGTTCAGTTCGATGTCGCTGGATGCCGAATAACCCGGAATCATAGGCGGAGCAAAGAACAGTACCTGTGCTTCCTTGATGATTTTTTGCGCACGCATGAAAAGTGTGGCGTAAACTACCGTTGAATTCTGCATGGTGGAACGTTCTTCCCAATTTTTCAGCTTGATAATGAGCGAACCGTAGGAAGGTCCCTGACCACCGATGAAGCTGAAACCGGAAATTACCGTACGCGATTCTACCGCAGGGTCGGCTGCAACGAGACTGTCTACACGGTTCAGCACTTCCATGGCACGTTCTTGTGAAGTACCGGGGGGAAGCGTTACTACACCCATGATGGTACCGGTGTCTTCGTTGGGTACCATACCTGTCGGTGTGATGTTCATAAACACCATCAACAGTACAATGGAGCCTACCACAATACCGCCGGAGAGCCATTTCTTCTGGATAAAGCGGAGTACTTGTTTCTTGTATTTACCCAGGATGGAGTCGTAGGATGCGTTGAAAGAGTGTTTGAACTTATCCGTAGTCATACCTGCTAATGCCAATACGCTGATAACAATCATTACCAGACAGAGTACAGGATGGTTCTCAAAGCTGAACAAACCGAAAATCATACCCAAAATGGCGATTGTAGTAAAGAGCAGTGTAAGGCCGGGACGCATCATTCTGCCGATAGAATCCACATAACGGGCTATCATGATTTTACGTGCCTCTTTAGTTGCGACACCGATGCGTTCTTTCATGGTGGCATCACTGTTGTGCGGTTTCAGGAAGATGGCACACAAGGCCGGACTCAGTGTCAAGGCGTTCAATGCGGAGAAACCGATGGCGATGGCCATTGTAAGACCGAACTGGCGGTAGAATGTACCGGCTGTACCACCCATGAAACTTACCGGCACAAACACAGACATCATCACCAGTGTAATGGAAATGATAGCGCCGCCCAGCTCGCTCATGGCGTCGATAGATGCAGTCCGTGCCGATTTATATCCCTGGTCGAGCTTGGCATGGACACCTTCGACGACAACTATGGCGTCATCCACTACAATTGCGATGGCAAGCACCATAGCCGAGAGTGTCAGCAGGTTAATACTGAAGCCGATCAGTTGCAATACGAAGAAAGTAGCAATCAAAGCTACCGGAATGGCAATGGCAGGAATCAGCGTAGAGCGCATGTCTTGCAGGAAGATATACACTACGATGAACACGAGGATGAACGCCTCGATCAATGTTTTGATTACTTCATGGATAGAAGCAAACAGGAAGTCATTGGCACTTTGGGCGATATTGATTTTCAAACCGGAAGGCAGCGTTTCGGATGCTTTTCCAAGTACTTCTTCCAGGTCACTGATAGTCTGCGTAGCATTGGTTCCCGCCATCTGGTATACGATACAGGATACTGCCTTATGGCTGTTTACCATATTGTTGAAGTTGTAGGACAGACGCCCGAGTTCAATATCGGCAATGTCTTTCAAACGGAGAACTTCACCGTTCTCAAGGGCTTTGATTACGATATTCTCAAATTCTTCCGGCTGTTGAAGACGGCCTTTGTAGCGGATGGTGTATTGGAAGCTTTGGTTGCCGCGTTCACCAAACTGTCCGGGAGCCGCTTCGATATTTTGTTCGGCCAGTGCACCGGCTACATCGTTAGGAATCAACTTGTATTGTGCCATTACATCCGGTTTCAGCCAGATACGCATGGAGTAGTCCTGACCGAGCACGGTGGCATCACCCACACCGTTTACACGCTTTACTTCCGGAATAAGGTTGATGTTGGCATAGTTCTCAAGGAATTCGATGTCGTACTGGTCTTTCTCATCGTAAATGGAGAATACCATCAACATGGATGTCTGTCGTTTCTGCGTAGTCACACCGACTTTGGTTACTTCGGCCGGTAGCAAACCCTGAGCCATGGAAACGCGGTTCTGTACGTTAACGGCTGCCATATCAGGGTCTGTACCCTGTTTGAAGTAAATGGAAATTTCGGCGGAACCGTTATTGGATGCACTGGAAGTCATGTACATCATGTTCTCCACACCGTTGATTTGGTCTTCCAGCGGCGCAATGACAGAGTTCAACACCGTTTGGGCGTTGGCACCCTGGTAAGTGGCGCGTACCGATACCGTCGGTGGTGCAATGTCCGGATATTGGGTGATAGGCAGCGTTGCCAGACCAATAAGTCCCAGGATTACTATCAGGATGGAGATTACCGTAGATAGTACCGGACGATTAATAAATCTATCTAATTTCATGTTACTTAATGATTAGGGGCGTTAAATGTTAATTGAACGCAGTTTGGATATTACCTTCTTTTTGGTCTTTGAGGGCTTTCTGATATTCAGCCTCTTTCTCTTCAGGAGTGATAGGAGTGATGCTTTGTCCGTCTTTCAAGTTCTGTACGCCTTCTATCACGATTTTATCGCCGGCCTTCAAGCCGTCTGTAACGTAAAAATATTTGCCATCATTCAGGCTGAATACCTGTATTTCGGTATTTTTCAGCGTGTTGTCAGGTTGTGCAACGAATACGAATTTCTTGTCCTGTATTTCTGTGGTGGCCGATTGAGGAATCATGATTACATTCTCCATCGGATTGGGGAATACTACGTTTCCTGTACCGCCGCTACGCAGAATGTTGTGTTTGTTGGGGAAGAGGGCACGCATGTTTACTGCACCTGTAGTCTGGTCGATAACGCCGCTGATGGTTTCTACACGACCACTGTCGGCATACATGGTTCCGTCAATCAGTTGCAGTTGTACCTGAGGCATCTTTGCCAGAATATCCTTGGTACTTCCGCCTTCGCGTATCAGTGACAGGAGCTGTCTTTCGGTCATGGAGAAATAAGCGAACATTTCGGAGATGTCGGCAACTGTGGTCAACGGGGTGGCCATGGAGGGGCTTACCAAACTACCTACACGGTAGGGGATAGTACCTACTATACCGTCGCTGGGGCTTGTTACACTGGTGTATGACAGGTTGTTTTGAGCATTGATCAGTTGCGCTTCCGCTTGTGCCAATTGTGCTTTGGTTTGTGCCAACTGGTTTTCAGCCATTTGCAGGTCGTAATCGCTGATGATGTTCTTTTGGTTCAACGTGCGTTTGTTGCTCACAGTAAGTTCTTGTGTGTTTACAGCGGCTTTTGCCGTTTCAACCGCAGCCTTGGCCGAATTTACTGCAGCCTGGTATTGTACAGGGTCGATGCTGAACAATACTTGTCCTTTGTGTACGACGGAACCCTCGTCCACATGTAATTTGGTGATGAAACCGCTTACCATCGGACGGATTTCCACATCTTGTTTACCTTTAATAGTAGCCGGATAACTGTTTGTCAGGTTGGCAGTGGTTGTTTCTACTGTAATCACTGCAAATTCGGGTGCTTTTCCCGTGCTTTTGTCACCTTGTCCACAACTGCTGAGCAGTGCCAGGCAACATGCCAATAATACTAATCTACTCTTCATACTCTTTTATTCTCTGTATAATTTTATTCTAGTTAATCCGAAGCTTTTGTGTGTAAATCATAGAAGAAGGATAACGGTGAAAACTAAATCATAATGTTTAGTTTTCGGTCGCAAAATTATTCTTTTCTCCGTATATAAGGTATGAATTTCCCTCATTTTTAACTATGTTTTATATATACTTGAAGGAAATATTTGTTTTTTGATTAAAATACTGTAAAGCATACTGCTAATTGCAGGATAACCTTTATTTTTGCATCATGTTAGATTGCAAGCATCATATTAAGATGAAACCGTTTGTACGTCGGTTGTTAGGGGCAGCTGTAAGTGTGGCTGTTTTATATTCCTGTGCCAGTGTGGGCCGACTGGAAGGTGGTCCGATTGATGAGGAGCCGCCTCATTTTGTCACCGGTTCTCCCCTGCCGGGTGCACTCCATAACAAAAAGAGTAAAATCTCTATTGAGTTCGATGAGTTTATCAAACTGGAGAAAGCCAATGAAAAAGTGGTTATTTCACCTCCTCAAGTGCAGCAACCGGAAATAAAGGCAAACGGTAAAAGGGTAGTGGTCAACCTGCAAGATACGTTAAAGGCTAATACTACGTATACTATCGATTTTGCCGACGCGATTCAGGATAATAATGAAGGAAACCCGATGCAGGGGTTTACCTATACATTTTCTACCGGAGCAGAGCTTGATTCAATGGCCATTGCCGGTACGTTGCTTGATGCATCGAATTTGGAACCGGTAAAGGGGGTACTGGTAGGATTACATGCCAATTTAGCCGATTCGGCATTTACCACGTTGCCTTTCGACCGTGTAGGCCGTACGGATAGCCGTGGACAGTTTTCCATTCGTGGAGTCTCTCCTGGCAAATATCGTATTTATGCTTTAATGGATGCCGACCAGAATTTTAAATTTTCCCAGCCTACGGAGGTCATAGCTTTTAATGACTCCGTTATTATCCCTTCCATGGAAAGGCGTATGCGCCAGGATACCTTGTGGAGAGACTCTTTGACCGTAGATACGATTGTAGAGAGACAATATACCCATTTCCTGCCGGATGATGTGCTGTTGCGCAGTTTCAAGGAAAAAACCTTCTCGCAGCGTCTTATGAAAACGGAACGTCTTACTCCGGAAAAATTCTCTTTTTATTTTACGGCTCCTGCCGACAGTTTGCCGCTGATGAAAGGGTTGAATTTCGATGAAAAGGATGCTTTTGTCATTGAGCAGACAACCGGGAGGAACGACACGATTCACTATTGGATAAAAGATTCTTTGCTTTATCAGCAAGATACATTGAGGATGAGCTTGAGTTATTTGTATACAGATACTTTGAATCAGTTGGTTCCCCGGACAGATACTTTGAGAATCGTATCGAAGGTAAGCTGGCAGAAACTGCAGGAAAAGAAACTGGAAGAGAAGGAAAAAGCCGAGAAGGAGAAGAAGAAAAGAAGGAAAAAGGGTGAAGAAGAGCCGGAACCGACTCCTTTCCTTGCAATGGATGTGTATGCGCCTTCGGCAATGGATGTATACGACTATATCACATTGAGCTTTACGGAACCGATAGCCGGCTTTAATGATACTGCCTTGCATGTAAGGCAGAAGGTCGATACACTATGGCAGGATGTGCCGTTTGACTTTATGCGGGATTCGTTGGATTTGAAACGTTACAATCTGTATGCAGACTGGAAACCGGGTGAAAGTTACGTTTTTGAAGTGGACTCGACCGCTTTTCACGGGTTGTACGGTTTGTTTACCGATAAAGTGAAGAAGGAGTTTACAGTAAAGAAACTGGAAGAGTACGGACAGATATTTTTCAACATTACCGGAGCTGATTCTACAGCATTTGTAGAATTGCTGGATGCTCAGGACAAGGTGGTACGTACTGTTCCGGTTGTAGAAGGAAAAGCGGATTTTTATTATTTGAATCCGGGTAAATATGGAGCCCGGCTCATTAATGATACAAATGGGAATGGGGTATGGGATACCGGTGATTATGCTGCCAGGCGCCAACCCGAAATGGTTTATTACTATCCGCAGGTATTGGAATTTAAGGCCAATTTTGATTTGATTCAGGACTGGAACGTAAAAGAAAAACCGTTGGATAAGCAAAAACCGGATGAACTGAAAAAACAAAAGCCAGATGAAGACAAGAAAAAGAAGAAAAGCCAGAATAACCGCAACAACAGCAACCGTAACAGCGGTAGGGGATATAGTTATTAAACGGAAGCGGGCTGCAGGATTGTTTTTGCTGGCCGGACTTCTGTGTCTGTGCAGCATAATGCCTGTGCAGGCTCAATGTGTGGCTAAGAACGAAGCGTTTCAGTCGGGCGAACATGTTATGTACGATTTGTATTTTAACTGGAAATTTATCTGGAAGAAAGTAGGGCTGGCAAGCTTGACTACTAATGCTACTACTTACCGCTTCCAGCCGGCCTACCGTTTCAATCTTCTTTCTGTGGGTAGCAAGAAAACGGATTTTTTCTTTAAAATGCGCGATACGCTGACGTGCTATGTCAGCGATAAACTGGAACCGCTTTATTTTCGTAAAGCAGCCGAGGAGGGAAACCAGACACAATCATCTTGTGCGACTTCCTTGATGTTGACTTTACCGGTATAGCTACCGTAAAGCAGAGACGTACCTGGCATAATCCCGTGCGTGAACCGCAGGAGATGGAGTACAGCGACAGCCGCTGTATCTTTGATATGCTGAGTATTTTGGCGCAAGCCCGTTCTTATAACCCTAAAGACTACAAGATAGGCGAGAAGATACTTTTTCCTATGGCAACAGGGCGCAGAGTGGAGGAGCAAACCTTGATTTATCGCGGAAAGGAAGATATAGAAGCGAATAATGATACAATTTACCGCTGCCTTGTATTCTCTTTCGTGGAGTACAAGAAAGGAAAAGAGAAGGAGGTGATTACTTTCTTCGTTTCCGATGATAAGAACCACCTTCCCATACGTTTGGATATGTATTTGAATTTCGGCTCTGCAAAAGCTTTCCTCAAAAGTGTAAGGGGGAATCGTTACCCGATGACTTCCGTTGTTACAAAGTAAACGGCAGTGCGTCTCCTTTTCTGAAGATATTTGACTCGAATGTGGCTACCAACTCACCGTTCTGGTTGGTGATGTCAATCTGATAATGTCCGGTAGTACGTCCGATGTACCGTTCGCGGGCTTCGGCATATAATATGTCGCCCGGACCGCTGCTACGCAGGAAAGTGATATTGGAAGACAGTGAGAAAGCCAGTGTGCCGTGAGAATTGGCTGCCGCTGCCAAGGCGAGGTCGGCCAGTGTAAAAAGCGCTCCGCCTTGGGTGCGATTTCCGGCATTGAGATGTGTTTCCGTAATCACCAGCTCACTCACCCCGATGTGCCAAAGCCAGAAGTCGGGCAGGAATGCCAGAACCGACATGACTACTATATAGAATATGGATCTTAATACCTTTTTTAATACCTTCTTCATTGTTTTTCTTTATAACTGGGTACAAAGGTACGATAATTCATAGACAATACAAAATAAATTTAAATATATTTTCAATGTTTTGTTATTTGAGAAGATTGCATTATCTTTGCATAAGATTTGCTGCACTCGGCAAGCTGAAAGTAAACTTTCATTGCACTCGATTGCAAAATCTTTGCAAAAGAAAAATTAAATAAAATGGCACGACGACTAAGAAAAAAACGCATAGCAATCATATTGCTTTCCTTTACAGCAATCGTAGGATGGACTACACACAGCTGTGTATCTCGCTGTACATCAGCATCAGACAAGAACAAGGCGGCAGATTCGCTCCCTAAGGTTCATATCAACGATTCCATCTCAAATGCCCTGACAGAGGGGAAGGAATATCATGAGATGGACTCGGTAATAGAAAGGTATCTCAAGAGATGGGAAATCAATGGAGCACAGCTCGTCATCACCCGCAACGACTCCCTGCTCTATGCCCGCGGTTTCGGATGGGCAGACAAGGAGAGGGGCATTCGAATGGAACCGAATATGCTGATGCGCTTCGCTTCCATTTCCAAGCTCATCACCGCCGTAGGCATCATGAAACTGCAGGAGATGAAGAAGCTCAGAATGAACGAGAAGGTATTCGGACCTAAGGGAATCCTAAACGATACCACCTACAACAACGGCATCAAGGACCAGCGCTACTACAACATCACCGTAGAACAGCTGCTGCGCCATCAGGCAGGTTTCAACAACTATGCCGGCGACCCGGTATCTTCCACCCGCTACATCATGATGCAGAACCATCTTAAAACGCCACCTGATCACCCTACCCTGCTCAAGATTCTCTTGAAGCGCCACTTGGGCTATACTCCTGGCGAAGGCAAATGCTACAGCAATCTAGGCTACATGATTCTCTCCATGATTATAGAAAAGAAGAGCGGAATGAAATATGAAAACTTCATGCAGAAGTATGTGCTCCACCCAGCCGGCTGCTACGACATGCATATTGCGGGAACTTACTTAAAGGACCGCAGACCTAACGAGACGAAATACTACATGCATGGAGGAAGTATTCCGGTATACGAATATAACAACAGCGGCAGACTGGTAGAGAAATGCTATGGCGATACCGACCTTCCACGTCTCTCGGGTGCAGGTGCCTGGTGTGGTTCAGCAGCCGAACTGAGCCGTCTCATCGCCAGCATCGACGGTATGCCTCATGTCAAGGACATTCTCAGCAAGAAGAGCATCCAGTTCATGACCACCGAGCAGCCCGACCATCAGTATTCCATCGGTTGGAACTACACACCAAAGAGCAATCGTCCGTGGATTCGTACCGGTTCTCTTGCCGGCACCTCTGCCATTGTCCTGAAATACCCCGACGGTCAGTGCTGGATTCTCATAACCAACACCTCCACCTGGAAGGGTCACGGTTTCAGCAACGACACCGTGGCATTCTTTGAGAAGCTCCGCAAGCAGTTCATGGCAGATATGCCGAAGAAGGATTTGTTCATATAGAGAAGGAAAATAAAAGTTGGTGCATAACAGATGGGCAACGCATGCACATCAGCTGCTGTGCGAGCGCATATCAGCTGTTATGCAAGCGCACAACAGCTGTTGTGCGGCCTGAGATACTAAATAACTCAGAAATATATCCTGTCTATTCCGACAATATATCTTTAATATACGAATAAAAGAGGGTGCATCATAAATTCATGATACACCCTCTTTTCGTTTTTTATCAACTATTATAAACTTGTCAAACCAAGCTTCTCCTATCTTACGGCAACCTTCTGTCCCATAGCCTGAGCACAGGACCGGGTGGATGTCTTTACGATATATACTCCGGATGGAACACGGAGAATCATTCTCTGCTTATCAGGCAACTGATAACTGTGAACCATCTTGCCATCCAAGGTAAATACCTCTACCCTACCCAACTTCTCACCATTCAGGGCAGATACAACAATCATGCCCGCAGCAGGTGAATAAACCTTCAACTGATTACTTTCAGCCTCAGCCTCAATCTGCTGGATACCGGTAGTACCACGAGTCTGTGTCAGGAAGTATCTGCCATGCTCATTTGCCTGAATGCTCACCTCATTGCCATCCTGCAACTCGGTATACTGTTTGCTGGCAGCATCATAGAGATACAGCGGAGCATCGAGCTTGACAACGCCCTTGAAGTCGAGGTTCACCATTTCATTCTTCTCCCCATTCTCCATGATTACACCCATTGGCATCCATTCAATCTTAGGAGTAGCATTCACCGCCACAGCCTGAGAACCAGCCACGGTATAAACCTGCGGAATACCACTCAGGTTCTGATCGCACAGAAGATCCACATCCTCCTGCTCATCATAATCATCAGAAGCCTCTTCTCTTACGGCAATGCGAGCCTTCGAAGTCTGTCCCTTAGCATTCTGAGCCGATACATTCACGTCTTTGAGATAATCAGAAGCAATGATGATACCAGAAGAGAGCAGACGGTCTACAT
>OGXM01001432.1_pt1 | contig 13037 bp, 9 predicted proteins | sample 1576271 | NCBI WGS metagenome assembly OGXM01 (sample SAMEA3541579, study PRJEB24748) | human gut metagenome | biome: human gut; feature: human-associated habitat; material: faeces | place: China | collected 2012 | reverse complement strand
ACGAAGGTATGGGAAAGAAACATGCTAGTCAATACGCCAATTTTGGATGGTTACAATTTGAAGAGTAGATGAAGTTAAATAGCGTATGAAGTTTAATTCTCTATTTCCATTTTAAGAAATTTCATGGAATTTTCTATTTCTGAATTGATAATTGGTGATACTTTTTTATAATCTATAATTTGTTGCCATCTGGTATCTGTAGCATTATTATAATTTTTATAAGCTATGCTATAGCGATTTAAGATATCATGCATACGGGTATTTTGTGAGCCTATCTCATTTTCTTCGTTTTTCATGGCATGTACAAACTCTTTTTGAAATTTCAATGCAAATACTGTGGCATGAAATGAATCCATACATATATAAGATGCATTACGCAGAAGATAAACCCATTCGTATGGACCGGCATCTTTATATAATCGTCCATTACCATAAGCATATTTTCTATTGTAACATTCTAAAGTAATAACATCATTTATACCTGTATATTCCTTAACTTGTTGAACCATTTCTTCATAGACTGCTTTACGTTTATTTCCTACAAAATAGCAAAATATGTATTTTTCAGGGAGAGGAAATTCAAGTACAGCTTTTTCTCCAAATTCTTCCCATTCCGTAGCTGACAGCAAATATGTTGGGTCTACAACTAATTTTACATCATTGCGGTTTAGTAATTGATTTAACAGTTCTACAGATCTTTGTTCTCTAACGGCTATGTGTGTAAATTTACTAAGAGCATTTTTCATTCTTTCTTTAATCTCAATCGGTATTTCAGGTTGAGAAATACTTGAAGAATAGGCTACTCTTTTTGTATTACCAGCGAACTCCAGAAACATCATGGGATTATATCCACCACAATAAGGATTCCAGATTTGGTCACTACCTGTAATAAATAAATCTGCATCGTCAGTTACTTTATTATATTGCTTGTGAGTATATATGCGTTTCATGCAGAAATTATTATCTTCAAAAGTAAATTTATATACCTTTCGCCATTGTAAGTTTGTATGTTTTTTATTTTCATACCAAATATCTTTTTGGAAGATTCTATTAGCTAGATTAAGTATGGGATGATGGGGTAGGCTAAGTACATGAAGTGAAGGTCGGGAACTTTTTTGTTTTATAGATTCTTTTATACGTAATCTTTTTTCTTCTGGAATTAAATGTTTAATTATTTTTTTTATCCCTTTTATTATGTATTGTTTAAATGAGAGTGGAGGGTTTTCACGTCCATTATAAATAAATTCAACATTGTGTCCCATTTTGCGTAATACATAATTTAAAGCATATGATTGTAAACAAGTTCCAAAATTGGGGTGTGGAGCAAATGTTACTAATTTGATCTTCATACTTTATTTTAATATAGTCTTAATGATATCTTTACCTTTATCTCCTATAATAGATTTTACTGTTTCTTTTACTTTATTTTTGAATGCCAACTTGTTATCAACAATTAATTCTTCCATCATTTTTAATGCTTTTGTTTCTCCTTCTGTATCAGTAAATACTTCTAAAACCATTGGATACTCTGTAAGAGAAGGGGTAGTAAAACGATTTATTACATTTTTGAATTCTTCTTTATTAGATGCTGAAAGATATTCATATCCCCAGTTGGTGGCTAAGTTTTTTATAACCTGTGGTGATTGATTTCCAAAGTGACCACCTGCTGCAATGTATTCATCTGTTTTATCTCCAAACATAGCGCCATTATGGTTTATTAATCGAAATTCCATGCCTTTACCGTTATTGATAACCATAATTCGTACATTATTTGTTATGTGACGATTACCCAAAGAATTCATGTCATAAAAGAATGATAGATCCCCTAGTATTGCAAAATGTATTTTATTCGGATGTGCAAATGATGAGCCGATTAACGTAGACATAATTCCATCTATTCCAAAACCTCCAGTGTTGCTATGTTCTTCTATGGTAGAAGGAGTTTCAAAATAGTTCCAAGAGCGCAGAGAATTTAAAATTCCTAGATATAATACAGAATTTTCTGGAAGTTTAGGCGCTGTGTTTTGTGCTACCCATATATTGCTGAAAGGAAGTTCCGGTATTTTATTGTTTATAGATTCTATTTCCTTCATCCAACTTTTGTAGTAGCTATCATCCTTTTTATTTTCAGTAATATATCTAGAGAAAAAATATTCTTCCGGCATTTCAAATACAGCTGTCAGTTTTTTAAACTGATCTCGAATTTCTCCATCTGGATTAACTCTCCATACCTGTTTGGGGCAGAATGTGAAAGCATCATATGCACCAGAAACTTCACCGATATGGATTAATAAGTCAATATCAAGAAGAGGTGAGTGATATGCTGTTTGTAGTCCTATTAAAGAATTAAGAACTCTATATTTTCCACGGTAGTTACTACAGTGATCGCAGAAAACTACAGCATTATTGCTACTGCAAAAACTATCTAATATTTGAGTTGTTTTTTCTGTCCAAATATTATGTGCTCCTATGAATACAGCAATTTTCCCATTTGGAAGAGCTGGCAACATTTCTGTGGCGGTGTAATGTCCTATTTTAGTGACTTTAGGTAGTTCTTTTATACTATAATTTTTGCTATATGTTGTTGTCAGGTTGATATGTGCAGGACCACCTCCATGACGTGTTAATGCTTGTAAAGCTTTATTTATTTTTATAGTACAATCCCATTCGTCAGTTGTATCTTTTACTGTTTGCAGATGTACACTTTCCATTACTATATCATTAGGGCGTGAGCTCCTATCTGTAACCTGTGCAATTAAGTGTCCCACACGAGATATATCTTGTGTAGATGTTATTGCTAATACCGGTAATTTTCTATAATATGCTTCTGTTAGCCCTGGCATGTATTCACGAGCAGATGTTGCTCCTGTACAGCTTATTATAACAGGTTCTCCTGAGGCTTCTGATAAGCCACAAGCCATATATGCAGCAGAACGTTCATCTACACATGAATATAATTCAAAATATGGATCATGCTGCATGCTTGCTATTAGAGTGATATTTGTTGCGCCAGGCGAAGCTATAACTTTTTTTATTCCATAAGCTTTTAATAAAGCAAGTAAAAGCAAATGATTCTTTTCTGATACGTAATTATATTCCATTTTTTATAGTATAAAGAATAATTTAAAATGTGATGATATTATTTATAAGTTGTATGTTAAAAAGTATACTTTACGTCATCGAAAGTAATAATCCCGGCTCCTCCTGTCATATATACAATGTCACCCACTACCATATGTCCTATACTACTCGTTAGAATGACAGCCATATTAGCAATTTCTTCAGGCATAGCATAACGACCAATTGGTAAATTATTATGGGTGATTTCTTTTATTTCTCCTTTTATTAACATGGGAGTTGCTGTTGGTCCAGGTGCAATACCATTAACCGTTATTCCATAGGGCATTAAAGATTTTGCTAAACCTAATGTTAAACTGCGAATTCCCCATTTAGATAAATTGTATGCTGAATCGCCCGGACGAAGACTGGATGAGGATGCTATGTTTAATATATTACCTTTTATTTTATTATTCTTCATATTTTGAGCAACTAACTTAGATAAAAAAAATGGCCCTTTTAAGTTCGTTTCTAAAATGTTATCATATTCTTCTTCGTTTGTGTTAGATATCAATCCTCCTTGAACTCCAGCATTATTGACTAAAATGTCTATATTTTGTAAATATTGATGTTGATCAAATATATTTTTAAATGAAGAAATATCTTTATTATCCATAACAATAAACGATATTCGTTCTTTACAGTTAGGATGTGATAATAATAGCTTTTTACAACTGTCTTCAAGACGTTGTTTATTGCGACCTGTAATTGTAACAACGGCCCCACTGGATAAAAAAGCATCAGCAATAGCATATCCAATACCACTTGTTCCACCTGTAATAAGAGCATTTCTTCCTTTTAGCAAATCATTTGGTGAAAGTGTAACTATTTTAGCTGTAATATGTTGTTCTGGTAAACCTGTTGAAATGTAACGGAATACTCGTTTTATATATTTCTTTATATTCATGTTTTTTGATGCTTAATTTTTATGGCTTAAAGTTTTTTTTGAAGGTATAAATTACTTTAAAGCTAGGATGAAAATTGTTTTTAAGTTGAATAAAATCTTTACTTCTTATTGTTTTGTATTTTTTTAATAAAGTTATGTGTTTTTCTTTCTATTGCCTTTTTTTCATCACCTGAAAGCCCTAAAGTGTAGATAATGATACAAGAAAAAGCTAATGATAAGATTGTTGTTAAACACAGACGCTCAAAAGATTCTGGCATAAAATATACAAGAACAAATGGTATTATAAGAGTAAATGGAGTTACAATACAAATTTTGATGATAACTTTATTAAAGAAAATCATTGGTGAAAAGTGTAACAGATTTTTCATTATTTTCAACCTTACAATTTCTACAGCAGTGTAAATGATAATAAATATGATGTATGTACTCTCAACTGGTAATCCACATTTGAATGTGATCCATGATAGAGGAAAAACGAGTATACCAACACTTGATATCCAAATTGCATATTGTTTGATTTGACCAGTAGCCATACAAGCTGTTAATCCTGTTCCTCCCAGCATATTTATCATTGAACCGATGATTGTTAAACGTAAGAAAATAACAGCATGGTCTGGAACGTTTTTTAACCACAACGTTAAAATGTATTCTGATTCAAATATTACTGGTATAGCAAATAATAATAAAAGGAAATAAGAGAATTTTGCTCCACGACATATTAATGTAAACATATTTTCGAGGTCTCCTGAAGCATAACATTTTGTTATTTGTGGATTTACAGCAGTCATGAAGTTGTTAACAAATTGTTGAATAGCAGCATCAACTTGATTCGCTACTCCTCTTGCCGCATTTAGTGTAACACCAAAAAAAAGATTGATTAAGATATTTACTCCTTGTGTATTAAACATCCAACAACTATTAGTTAAGAATTGCCAACCAGCAAAACTACCCATTTGCTTTAATAATGAACGGTCGTAAATTAAATGATAGTGGCATTCTTCAAAATGTTTGTTACAATAAATACTATAAACAGATCTAATAATTAGGGCTACAATTACCAATAAAACTGCATATGATATCAATTTATCAAAAGGTGAGATAATAATCAAATAACATACGAATAGTCTTAAAATGGCATCTAATATACTGACATATGCAAAGGCTGTCATGCGTTCATGAGCTATAATACAAGCATTGTATGGTAAACTGATTAAATTAATGCAAAACATTAATAAAGAACAATATAAAACCCAATTTGCCGCTACAAGACGGTCTGAAGGAATATTCATATGGGTATTTAAAAACCATCCACCTACAAAAACTCCGAATAATATTATTAAGGCAGATAATCCTAATTGAATATTAATGCTTGTTGAAAATATTTTATTCAGTCTTGTTTTATCACCACGACCTAATTCAAATGTAATGAAACGACTGATGGCATTGGATAATGATCCCGATAGTAACGAGAACATCGCTACTACGCCACCTACAACATTGTAGATACCATAATCTTCTACTCCCAGAGCATTAAGAATAACACGACTAGTATACAATGTTATTGCCATGATAAGTAAAGTACGAAAATATAGCAATAATGTATTTCGGGCTATTCTCTTATTATTTGAATCTGTATTAGACATAAAATTGTATGATATTTCTGAATCAAAAAACTCTTTAGAGAGTTAAGTTATGTACTGATTTTTCGTTTTTCTTGTAGTTTGATATTGGTAGAATATATAGTATCAAGCTATTAAAGTGTATACAAAAATTAAATATGGCTTGGCTCTTTTTTTATTTAATTCATGCTTTTTGATAAGTTGAGAGAAAGTCTTTTACTTCAATCCTTTTCTAATTTGATGCCAATATGAATGACCTAACAGTTTCCATATTCCTGTTCCACATACAATAAGAAATATAATTTCTGCTAGAATCATTTTTCTGCTAGTACCAGAAGGTTCTAGTGGGATAGTTGCTGGTTCTACCACAGCGAATACTGGTTTTTCTTCCTGTATCTTAGCACGTGCTACCTGCAATTGTTGTGCTACCTGGCTGTATACCTGATAGGCAAGATTCATGTCGTTTTGTAAACGTTCTTGTTCGGCACGTACGCTTTGGAATGCGATATTGCGGTTGGTATCAAAATAGTGTGCATATCTGCTCTGGGCATCATAATACTCCTGTTGGCGTTCATGGTAAAGCTCTTCCAGATAGGCACAGTCTTCTTTAGCTTTCTTGATGCGATAATCAATGATATACTGCTGGAGTTTACCAACTACACTGTCAGCTATGATAGCTGTTACCTTAGGATCTTGTAGGGTAACAGTAATACTAGTCATGGCTGTTTTTTTGTCAACGTCAGCTGTTATAACTTCTCTCAGTTCTTCTACTTTTAGATATTCTTCTTCTGTTAATTGGAAAGGATTTAATGTTGTAGTTGTATCTGTTTTTTCTGAGAAGAGGTTTTTAATTGCTTTAATGGCCATACCAGGGGCTGCCTTGATATATCCCCACCAGGGTCTTTTCTGTTCATCTAAATATGCTACCAAGGTGGTATCCTGTTCACCGTCTAATGTCTGCACACGAGTGTCGAATAGCTCTAGTACAAAAGGAGTGGAGGATACTATATTGGGAGCTAAAGTAACATTTAATGCATCGTTACTACCGCTATTGGCACTTCCACCTAGAAAGGAGGAAGCCAGACTGGCAAGTCCACCACTTGCTTTATCTCCGTTCATTTCGGGAGAAAGGGTGACTGTTACGGTATACTGTTTGGGAATACTCAGGGCAATGATAATACCTAGTACTACGCCTACACCGGCTGCCTTATAGAGGGTTTTACGGATAGCATAGATACGGCGCAGAATATTCATCCAGTCTATTTCGAGTTCATCGTTTTCCGGCTCCTGTACGTCCGGATTCTGATAGTTCTTGTTTTCGGTCATATATGTTTATGTGGAAAATACCACAGTCGGCACGGCTTGGTAAGTGAGAAAAGTTGCAGTAAAGTGTTCCTTACCGTGCTCCCTGTGGCTTATGAGAAATCTATATTATTTTATCAAGTTAGCAATGGATGCTGCCATGGTTCCCAGTGAAGCGAACGAAGTGGCATAGCCCAAGATGCTGCCCAGTTGGTTCGGCTTGTGACGCTTGCTGGGCACGATGATTTCGCAGCCCGGTTCGATCTGCTTCTTGCCGCTGCCTTTCACTTCGGCTATCTGGCCGTTCATGTAGACAATGAACTTCTTGCTCTTCTTGGCGTTCTGGCTGTAGCCTCCTGCCTGGCTCAGGTAGTATTTTACGCTTTCGCCCTGCTTGTAGGATACGGTGTTGCTCATCATCACTGCACCGCTGATTTTCACGGTGTTCACGTATTCGGGCACGCTGATCACGTCGCCTGCACGCAATACGATGTCGGCATCGCTGCCCGGATTGGCAAGGGCTTCTTCCAGGTTGATACCTATGGTAAAGGTGTCGAGTACTTTCAGACCGAGTGAGTCGATGGCTCCGTTACCCATTTCCTTGCGCATCATATCCACCACATCCTGCATGCGGCGTTTCTCGTCGTCGTTTGCTACACGGGTCAGCTTGGCTCCCTTTACGTAGGCAAACTGAGTGGCGCCTCCTGCCTTGGCGATGATGCTGCTGATGCGTTCGTTCTTGCTGCTCAGGGCATAGGTTCCGCCGTAAAGCACTTCACCGTCTACTACCACGTTCTGCTGTGCGCTGTAGCCCGGGCTGCGGCGTACGAATACCTGGTCGTAGGGCTGGAGAGTGAATCCCGGTTCGCCGTCTACCACAAAGCCGTCTTTCAGGCCGAAGGAGAAATTCTGTCCGATGGTAGCGGGGCTTTCGGTGCTCTTCGGGTCTTTTACGCGGCGTGCCACGTCGACACGTACTACGGAAGCCGATTCACGCAGACCGCCTGCGGTGATCACGAGGTCTTCGAGGGTCATGTTGTCGGCATACGGATAGTCGCCCGGATGAGCTACTTCGCCGAATATCTGTACGTTGCCCAGGTCTTCCAGGTCGTGGATGCTGGGGATGTAGAGTACGTCGTTTTTCTGCAGCGGGATGTCAGGCTGGCTGCCGTCCATGATGGCGCGGATGTCTATCTGCTTCACTTCGCGGGTCTTGTTTTCACGCTCGCGGTACAGTACGGCACGGCCGGTAAAGGCGTCGGCCATCAGTCCGTCGGCTTTCTCTACCAGTTCGCGTACGGTGTTCAGCTTGCCGCCCAGCTCGTAGATGCCCGGACGGTATACGGCGCCGCGCACTTCCAGCTTGTTGGTGAAGCGGTCCAGAATGGCTTCGGCGGTGATTACGTCGCCGTCGTGCAGCTGGCATACGCTGTAGTCGGTGTCATCCACGGTGTTTACCTGATATTCCTTACCGTTCTGGCGCACGATGCGCAGGCTCTTGGTATAAGCGTCGCTGGTAAATCCGCCGGCATATTTCAGCAGGGTAGAAAGGGTTTCGCCTTTCTTCATTTCGTAGCGCATGGGGCGTTTCACGTTGCCTGTAATCTGTACCAGTTCTTCGTAGGCAGGAACGATGATCACGTCGCCTTCTTCCAGGCGGATGTCGTCGCGGGTCTTGCCCTGCATGATGAACTGGTAAACGTCTACCGTGGCTACGGTCTGTCCGCCGCGCGATACTTTCACGTTACGGAGGCTACCGATGTCGCTCACACCGCCTGCACGGTAGAGGGCGTGAAATACGGTAGAGAAGGCCGAGAGGGCGTAGGTTCCCGGCTGTATCACTTCGCCCATCACGTTGATCTGGATGGTGCGGCTGTTGCCCAGCGTGACGCGTATCTGGTTGCTCTGGTCGGAATAGATCTTGCGGAGCTCGCCGGTGAGGTACTGCTGTGCGCGCTCGATGCTCATGCCGCTCAGGAATACAGGACCGAGCTGTTCGAGGTTGATGGTTCCGTCGGGCGAGATCTGCTGGCGGATGGTGTTCTGGCTGGCTCCCCAGATGTCGATTACCACTTCATCGCCCGGACCGAGACGGTAGTTGGGCGGGGTGGCTATGTTGACGTTCGGTTCGAACGTAAGGTTGCGGGTGTTGAAGATGTTGCGGCCGAATACGGCGTCCTGCTGTGCCACTTCCTGTGCCTGTGGCTGTTCGTCGAGCAGGGTAGAGTTGTCTTCCTGCACTTGCTGGCGCAGGCGTGCTTCTGCCTTGGCAGTTCCGCTCAGGTCTTCCGAGCCGGTGTTTGTCTGCTGTTCGTACATTTTCTTCACGCGTTCCGCCTGTTCGCGGGTTACGCCTCGGCGTGCCAGCTCGGTAGCTATGGTACGCTGGTCTTTGCCTTGTTTTACTCCATCTTTAGCATATTCCAGCACTTGCTGGTCGGTCATGCCCGACTGCGCCATGAGCAGGGGCGAACATGCCATAAAAATAACAAGTGATAAAGCTTTTAGTTTCATGCTTGTCTGTTAGTGATTTTATATTGTTTTTCTGAATTTACTCTTCGATGGTTTCGCACCAGGTGTAGCTCACTTTGAGCAGGGCGGTGCTTTGGGGCATTTCGATGGCGATGTAGTGGCGGCCTCCGTAGCGGAGGAACTTGCCGGTCACACCGTAGAGCGGACCGCGGCGTACTACCCGGACGGGGACGCTGCGCTTGCCGCGAAGCTTTTCGGAATCGATGAACCGCGTGCCCTGGATGTCGGGGTTGGTGGCATGCATGAAGTTCTGCATGTCGCGTTCGCTCACCGTGCAGTAGTCATTGCCGTTGCGTTCCTTCTTCAGGAAATAGACGGGCAGCGGGGCTTCGGAGGCGAACTGCCGGCACCAGTTGGCGTCGTAGGGACGGTGGATGAAAATCAGGTTGTGGATGGCGGGTACGAGTATGTGGGTGCATTCACCCTCGTGTCCGGTGTCGCGAAGTTCGTATGTCATGGGGATGTAATGCTCAATGCCCTGCTCTTTGAGATAGTCGGCTACAAGCAGCTCTTTGTTGTACACCGTCTGCAGGGGCAGCCATACCTGTTCTTTTTCCATGTCTGTGGATGTTTGTCCTTCTGATTTTTTGTTCCCTTTTTTCTTGATTGAATGTTTGTTGAGGTACGGATGCACCTCTCTCTCCTTCCTAGCGTCTGAAAAACACTATGAATCAGTTTGTTATCTCCAAATACGGAAGATGACGCACATCGTGCTTCTGTCTAGGATCCGCTCCCACAGCCGCATAGGAAGTCGTTCTTCGCTGCAAAGATAACAAATAATGGACAGAAAGGTTCACTCGGAAGGGCTTTAACTTGCGTTTGTTGAGCTTTTTTGTGATATGTTATTGACGTTTCAGCATGTTTGCGCAAACGGTTGCCCGATTTGTCGATTTGTCCGGATTTTGTCGATTGGTACGGATTGGGTGACCGGACAAGTGTTGCCGTTGGTCTTTCGGTCTGATTCTGACGCGTAAAGATATTTCGGAAACGGATGCGATGGGCAGACAATGTCCGGAGATTTTTTGAATATTCGTACGAAAAGCCGGAGCTTTTGTACGAATATCCGGGTAAACTTCCTGATGTTTACTTCAACTTTTCAGCTTTTTTTCCCGTCGGGTTGCCTTTTCGGGAGTCCGTGCCTACGGAAAGCTGCTTCAGAATCCTGAACTCGTTTTCTCCCGGCTCCTCGTCGGGATCGGCCTCGCGTACTATCAGGTTCGTCTTGTGCATGATGCAGCTCTCTATGATCAGCCTCAGGGTGGTTACGTCGAAATCTATCTCGCACACCTGTTCGGCTGCCTTGAAGAAGGTGGCCAGCGTCTTGAAACGGAAATTGCGGACGGTGTCGAAACACGTGTGCGTGCCGATGCCCGTGATGCGCTGGATTTCCGACTTCGATACGTGCGACAGGGCGTACAGTGTATCGATGAACTTTCTTAATTCTTTGAGCCACTCGTCTATCTGTTGCTTCGTAGGCTCGCACGAAGCGTATAATTTTCCGAAATATTTCATTAGTCTTGTCTCTCGGGGTTTATCTCTGCCGTATAGGGCAGTAATTAATACTCTGCCAATCGGTATTTTTACCGATGAAAGACAAGAACGGAAGTTTACCTGTCAGGTTCTGTTGATGACACAAAGATAACGGAAAAATCGTGGCTGAACGTTTTTCTTTGCGAGAAAAACTTCCCTTGCTTTTACTCTTTCTTTTAATATATAATAGGAAAGGGTGGCAACACTGGTGGTGCTCTTGTGGCCCGCCGGACATTGTAATAACTTGTAACTCTGAGGGTTTGCTATGCTACACTTTGGTGACGGTGGTGGCCCGCCCTTTCGGGTTGCGTAAAAAAATGAAGAATTATGGAGGTGATAACAACTATGAAAAATCCTGGCAATCTGGGCTTTCTGGTACTTTCGAGGCGACTGCTTACCCAGATGTTTGCCGAAATGTACGGAAAGTGGCATTCCGACTCGCAGGCGTATGTGTATCTGCTCATGGCGGCGTGCTTTACCGATCAGGGTGATACCCCTGGATGCCTGAAACGGGGCGAGCTGTTTTTCTCAGGAAGGGAGCTGAGTCTGCGCTTCGCCTGGAGCCGGAGGCATGTGAACCACTTTATCGGAGAGCTGGAGCAGAACGGTGTGGTGGAGGTGATGAAGGTGCAGAACTGTTCGAAGCTGCGTCTGCTGCACTACGATACGCTGTGCCGCATGCGGGTGAAAAACGGTGCGGACGGAAGGCGCAGGAGCGCGGGCGACGAGATGTTTGAGGTGTTCTGGGAACAGTATCACGACATGACGCAGCAGCCTGCCCTCGACATCGAGGCGGCGCGCAAGGCGTGGGGGAAACTGACTCTGGCCGAGCGCGAGGAGGCGGTGGGAAACATCGAGATGTATCTCTGCATGCTGCCGTCTATCGACCGGGCTCGTACGGCACTGAAGTATTTGCAGATGAAGAGTTTTGTACTCAATTGATTATATTTTTATCTGTGTTGTCTGATGAAACTTTTTAAATTGTCAATCATTGCTGTCCGATAAAACTTTTCAAACCCTCAGTAACTTGTTGATATATAAGAATTAATCAATAATTTTAACAGGAGGGCTTATCCATGGAAACAATACAGACAATCAACCTGTAAGATATGTTTATCGGGCACTGATAATATGTTTATCTGTGTTATCTGATGAAATGTTTTGAATTTTCACTAACTTATTGGTATACATAAAATTAAACACCAGCTTTAACAAGGAGGCTTATCCATAAAGATAATGCTGATAATCGGCCTGTTTAATATGTTTATCGGGCACTGATAATATGTTTATCTGTGTTGTCCGGCAGAATGTTTTGAATTTTCACTAACTTATTGATATACATAGAAATAAGAGGCGATTTTAACAGGAGGGATTATCCGTAAAGGCAATCGGATTTTCAGTAATGTAAAAAGCTGTATCGGACAGCAGTCATATTTTTAGGATTATGGGGATGGTTTATGCGGAAGAAATAGAAGGGGCGGTACTGGGGGCGTGCCTGCTGGAGCGTTCGGCTCAGGCGGTGGTGCTGAAAAGTCTGCGTGCCGAGATGTTTTACCTGACGGCGCACCGGGTGGTGTTCGAGGCGATAAACGCGCTGTATGCCCGGGGAGCGGCGGTGGATATGCTGACGGTGACCGAGGAGTTGCGTGCTCAGGGACGGCTGGACGATGCGGGTGGTCCGTTTGCTGTGGCGAAACTGGCGGCGGGTGTGGCTACGTCGGCCCACCTGGAGTATCATTGCGGCATCCTGTTTCAGTATTACCTGCGGCGGAAGCTGGTGGAGGTGCTGACACGGGAGCTGGCGGCGGCAAACGATATGACGTGTGATGTGTATGATGTGCTGATTGATACGCAGCGGGAACTGGGGGCGCTGCTCGAGGATTCGCCGCTGGAGAATCACTTGCACCCCATGCCGGAGGTGATGGATGATACGGTGGCGCTGGTGGACCGCCGGCAGGAACTGGCTGTGAACGGGCTGACGGGTGTGCCTACGGGCTTGCAGCGGCTGAACGAGATGACAGGGGGATGGC
>OGXM01001430.1_pt1 | contig 13053 bp, 8 predicted proteins | sample 1576271 | NCBI WGS metagenome assembly OGXM01 (sample SAMEA3541579, study PRJEB24748) | human gut metagenome | biome: human gut; feature: human-associated habitat; material: faeces | place: China | collected 2012 | reverse complement strand
GAGCCGGCAAGACAACACTTGTAAGGATTATAGCAGGACTTGAAAATGCTGACAGAGGTACAGTTAGCGGTGCAGGGGTTGTGTCATTTGATTTTCAGGAAGACAGGCTTATAAATGATATAAGTGCGGCAGACAATATTATGCTTGTTCTTGATAAAAATGATTTTGGCGGACATGATAAGAAAACGATGCGTAAAATTATAAATGAAAATCTTGCAGAGGTCCTAAAGGACTATCATTCAGATAAAAGTACCGGAACTTACAGCGGCGGCATGAAAAGGCGTGTATGTCTTGTCAGGGCAATGATGAAAAAATCGGATACGGTTATTCTGGATGAGCCGTTTTCCGGCATGGATGAGGAGACAAAGATTCTTGCGGCAGAGTATATAAAAAAGCATCGTGATGGCAGAATATGTATAGTTGTTACGCATGAAAAAAGCGATTCAGGATTACTTGATGGTGGTATTTATTTGTTGACAACGGACAAGGCAGTTGATACAATATAGTGAAGTTCTTTTGTTATACGGGAGGTACATATGAGACATGCAGTTTTTTCTATTCTAGTTGAAAATTCAGCCGGTGTTTTAAGCCGTGTTGCAGGACTTTTCAGCAGAAGAGGTTATAATATAGATAGTCTTACTGTTGGTGAAACAACAGACCCTAAGGTGTCAAGAATGACAGTTACAGTTACAGGTGATGATGATGTTCTTGAACAGATTGAGAAGCAGCTTTCAAAGCTTATAGATGTCAAAGAAGTTGTAGAACTTCCGGCAGAGGCATCTGTATGCAGGGAACTTGTTCTTGTTAAGGTTGAATGTGATACGACAAGAAGACAGGAAATTATAGCTATAAGTGATATATTCAGAGCAAATATTGTTGATGTTTCAACAGAATCTGTTATTATAGAGCTTACGCGTAGCATTTGGTTCGGCAAGTGCTGCAACAGTTTCCGATGACAGCAGCACATCTGCATCATCAACTGCCGCAGGTTCACTTGTTGAGGATGACGGCTTTACATGGGATAATGCCAATGTGTATTTCCTGCTTACCGACCGTTTTAAGAACGGAAACACCGCAAATGACCATTCATACGGCAGAACACTTGACAAGGACGGCAAACCGCTTGACGGCTGGGATACAAACCCCGGTACATTCCACGGCGGCGACTTTGCAGGTGTTACTCAGTCAATTGAAGAGGGCTATTTTGATAACCTCGGTGTAAATGCAATTTGGATCTCAGCTCCGTATGAGCAGATTCACGGCTATTGTGATTCAGGTAAGGGCTTTGCTCACTACTCATATCACGGCTACTATGTTCTTGACTATACCGAAACCGATGCAAACTTCGGTACAAAAGAGGAGTTCAAAACTCTCGTTGACACAGCGCATGAGCACGGTATCAGAGTTATCATGGATATCGTAATGAACCACACAGGCTACAACACCGTTGCAGATATGGAGCAGTTCGGCTTCGGTACTCTCCTTGACGGTGCATCAGACTTCAAATACAAGCTCACAGATGTAGGTGAAGTAAACGACCACATTGACTATAAAACATCAGAAGAAGACTGGGGCAAATGGTGGAGCAATGACTGGATCCGCAGCGGTCTTCCCGGATATACAGAGGGTGCCGGCGGTGATCTTACAATGTCACTCAGCGGACTTCCCGACTTCAGAACAGAGCAGACAAAGGATGTTACAATTCCTCCGATCCTCAAAACAAAGTGGACTCAGGAAGGTACATATGCTCAGAAGCTCGCAAAATACGGTAAAGCAAACACAGTAACAGGCTACCTTTCAACCTGGCTTTCAGAGTGGGTTAAGGAGTACGGTGTTGACGGTTTCCGTTGCGATACTGCAAAGCATGTTGATAAGGCTTCTTGGAACCAGCTCAAGCAGGCTTGTGTTTCTGCTCTCAGAGAGTGGAGATCCAACAACAAGGGCAAAGCAGGTGCTGACTGGAAAGAAGATTTCTGGATGACAGGCGAGCATTGGGATCACGGTGTAGGCTACGACACATACTATTCCGAGGGCGGCTTCGACTCAATGATTAACTTCGCAGTTACAGGCGGCGGTGCTCTTGCAAGCGGTAGTGTTGCAAACACATATCAGGGCTATGCAGACCAGATCAACACAAAGGAAGGCTTTAACGTTCTTTCATTTATGTCATCACACGATGAAACACTTACCCGTGGCGATGAGAACACAATGCTTTACAATGCGGCTGCATTCCTCCTTCTCCCGGGCGGAATTCAGATTTTCTACGGTGACGAAACCAACCGTCCTCTCTATCCCGGCGTTGCATTTGACGGTTACGGCGGATCGGGTCATGCACTCAGAAGTGATATGAACTGGAACGACATGAACAAAACTCTTCTTGCTCAGTGGCAGAAGGTTGGTCAGTTCCGTAACAAGCATGTATCTATCGGTGCCGGCGCAAATGTTAAGCTCTCTGCTACAAGCGGTGTTGCTTTCGGCCGTACATACGATAAGTACGGCGTAACAGATCAGGCAGCTGCAGTAATCGGCTGTAACAAAAATTCAAGCGTAACTGTTGATGTTTCAACTCTTTGGGAAGACGGCAGTTATATAATCAATACTTATGACAACTCATCTTCAGTTGTTACTGACGGTAAGGTAACTTTCAACAGCGGTGTAAACGGCACAATCCTTATGGAAAATGCTGACGGTCAGCCACTTGTATCAATCACAGGCGAGCCGAAGTTCTACGGCACAGAGCAGGTTACTGTTTCTCTCAAGGAATGCGACAGCGCAAAGGTTTCTGTTGACGGCGGTAACAAGTTTGTTGTTAAGGACGGCGACACATTCACAATCGGTCAGACAGCTTACAAGAACGATACAATCGAAGTAACTGTTGAAGCTACAAACGACAAGGCAACCTCAGAGGCTAAATTCACATTCCTCAAGCTCGGCGAAAACGACGAAAAGCCTACAACCAGCCCGACACAGAGCACAACTGTTCCCGGTCCGACAGCAAGTCAGACATCAAAGCTTACAATCAAGAGCACAGCAGGCGCTCCGAATGTTTACGCTTGGACAGGTGCAAGCACAGCACTCAACGGTGCATGGCCGGGTGCAAAGGCAGCAGCCGTTTCAGGTCAGGCAAACACATATGAACTCACACTTCCTGTTTCAGCCGACAAGTCATTCAGCGTTGTTCTCAACAACGGCAGCGGCTCACAGTCAGGCGATATCACAGGTCTTTATGACGGTGCTGTTCTCGAAATTCAGAACGGCAACTACGCATCGGTTAAGACAGTAACCAACGGTAATCAGCAGGGAGGCGGCGGCGAGCCAGAGCCTGCAGAGGGTTCTGTTTCCGTAACAATCAAGCCTTACAGCTCATCTGCAAGCTATAAAATTTACGCTTGGAATGATACACAGAAGCTCACAGGCACATGGCCGGGCGTTGCTCTTACAGAAAAAGATTCTGACGGCAACTATGTTGTTAAGTTCGATAATGTTAACGAAGTAAACATTATTCTCAGCAGCGGTTCAGGTCAGACAGCAGATATCACAGGCGTTAAAGACGGCGATACAATCGAAATTACAAACGAAGGTTGTACAACATACAAGCTTACATCAAAGCCAATCGTTGTTTCACCTTATGAATCACTCAAGAAAGAAGCAAGAAAGATTCTTGCTATGACAGCATCAGACTACACAGCAGAGAGCTGGGCAAATGCTCAGAAGGTTCTCAAGTCAGCCGAGGCTATGATTAAAGCAGGCGAAGACGCTACAACAGCTGAAGATATGAATGCTATGATTGCAGACCTCAAGTCAGCTCAGAAGGCACTTGTACTTGCTCCTGCAACACTCACATATGCAGTTGCAGGCAAGAGCGTTGTATCAGGTGTTACAGCCAGCGCTGCAAAGGTAACTGTTACAGTTGACGGTAAGACATATACTGCTACTGCAGACGATGTAACAGGTGCATTCACAGTTGCAACATCAGCTCTCAAGGGAACAAGCACAATCAAGGTTGACGCAACAAGAAACGGTGTAAACGGCACATATTCATATGCTATGAAGAACGGCAACATTGAAAGCGGATTTGTTCCAACATCTCCTACACTTCCGACACAGCCTACTACTTCAGCTCAGCCAACAACAGCTACTCAGCCGACTACAGCTACACAGCCAACAACAGCTACACAGCCAACAACAGCTACTCAGCCGACTGCACCTACACAGCCTACAACAGCTACAGAGCCGACTACTGCTCCTGCACAGAAGCTCACAGTAAACGCTACTTCAAATTACTTTGGTTCTGCATCAAAGACAGTAAGCACTGACGGCAAGAAGGTAACTGTTCTCTACAAGCTCAACTCAAACATGGGCGTTGTTGACGGACAGTGGGCTGTTAAGTACGATTCAAGCAAGCTCAAATTCAACATGGCTGATAACAAGGCAGACGGCAAGCAGACAATCATGCCTTCACAGTCAAACCTTATTCACAATGCTTACAGCAATGTAATTAAGGGTATATTTACTAACCCACAGGTGCCTACTCAGTACAACGGAGATACATTTATCTCACTCACATTTGAGGTTATCGGTTCAGGTACTGCAAGCGTATATCTTGACACACAGTACCTTACATTAGGTTATGTAAAGGGCAACAAGCTTAATCAGGCATCTGTTGTAAATAACAGCAAGGTTTGCGATGTAACAGGCATTGCAGGCTTTGAAAAAGTATCAGTAAACGCATCAACGGTATTTGTCGGCGATGTAACCCTTGGTGATGTTGACATGGACGGCGATATCACAGTTTTTGATGCAACCGAAGTTCAGAAGTATGTTGTTCAGCTCGTTGCATTCACAAACGACCAGTTTACTGCTGCCGATGTTGACCATGACAGCACAATCACAGTTAAGGATGCTACTACTATTCAGAAGTTTGTTGTAAAACTCATCAGCAACTTTTAATAAGTTTTAAAGCAATTGACATATCGTTCCATTTAGTCGATATAGTAAGGAATGTCCCTCACAAAATGTGAGGGACATTTTTTGTACAGTTTTTTAAATAGAAAATGGCAGACAACCGTGTGATTGTCTGCCATTTTGTCATGATGAATTTAAAATTACCGATTATACTTTTACAAGAACCTTTGTAATTTCGCTGATGTACATTTTATGGAAGTCGTTGTCATACCACTTGTCAACGCTTTCACGGTCGGCAATGCTTTCGGCATTAAGACTTTGAGCGTACATTTTTTTGCATTCAAGAACAAGCTTTGCCTCTTCAAAATATACAGAGCCGTTTTCTGTGAACGCAGGAGTAAGACCTGTTTCCTTTACCTTGTCATAATCCTTGCCGCTCTTTGAACCGCAGAATTTGAGGGCATCTCTGTACTTTTCATCAAAAAAGCTCATTGTATAGCGGTCGCCGTTCTCCATAAACGCAAATGTATATCTCTGCGGACGAATAAAGGTGAATACAACGGGCTTACCCCACATAATGCCGACACCGCCCCAGCTTATCGTCATTGTGTTGAATTTTTCCCTGTCACCTGCAGTAACAAGCGCCCAATCATCACCGATAAGCTTAAACGGACTTTCAACAATTTCTTTCGGATTTATCTCTTTGAATGCTGACATATAGATCTTCCTTTCATAATGTTTGATCTGTTAAAAACAGTATAACAAAAATATGTTAAAATTTCAATCTTCATTTATTTTGACTTTATCTGAATATATGCGGTGTGTAATTATGATTATGTTGTTTGTAAACTCAACAAAATGAAAAATATGCAAAATGAGTGTATATGAGTGAATTATTATGCAAAAAGAAATGAATAAAATGAATATTCATTTTTTGTGAATATATACATTTTTGAGAAAACGCAGGGTGAATGTGACATATCAACCGCCAAAAACACCGATAATACAGCGAAAACAAAGCAGATTTCGGTCAATTTGTACCCAAAAATGCAAATTTGAAAAAACATTGAATATTTATTCAAAAAACACTTGATTTTTTGAAAACAGAGTGTATAATGTAAGAGTAATAAAAATTAAGTAAAGGAAACACCGACATAAAGTGTTTCCAAATTCCGGAGGAATCAAAAATGGCTGACAATAAGATTAAAAAGGTAGTTCTTGCATATTCAGGCGGTCTTGATACTTCAATCATCATTCCGTGGCTTAAAGAAAACTACGACAACTGCGAAGTTATCGCTGTTTCGGGTGATGTTGGTCAGGGTACAGAGCTTGACGGTCTTGAAGAAAAGGCTATCAAAACAGGCGCATCAAAACTTTACATTGAAGACCTCAACAAGGAATTTGTTGACGAATATATCATTCCCACAGTAAAAGCAGGTGCTGTTTACGAGGGCAAGTACCTCCTCGGCACATCTTTTGCCCGTCCTATCATTGCAAAAAGACTCGTTGAAATTGCAAAAGCTGAAGGTGCTGACGCAATTTGCCACGGCTGTACAGGCAAGGGTAACGATCAGGTTCGTTTTGAACTTGCTATCAAGGCTTACGCTCCCGACATGAAGATTATCGCTCCTTGGAGAACATGGGAATTCAAGAGCCGTGAAGATGAGATTGAATATGCTGAAAAGCACAATATTCCGCTCAAGATTAACCGTGAAACAAACTATTCAAAGGATAAGAACCTCTGGCATTTAAGCCACGAAGGTCTTGACCTTGAGAATCCTGCAAATGAGCCGATGTACAATAAGGAAGGCTTCCTTGAACTCGGTGTTTCACCTGAGCAGGCTCCCGATAAGGCAGAATATGTAACTCTTACATTTGAAAAGGGTGTTCCCACAAAGCTTAACGGCGAGGCTATCGACAGCGTTGAACTCATTAAGGAACTCAACAAAATCGGCGGCAGAAACGGCGTCGGTATCACAGATATCGTTGAGAACCGTCTTGTTGGTATGAAGGCTCGTGGCGTTTATGAAACTCCCGGCGGTACAATCCTCTATGCTGCTCATGCAAAGCTTGAGGAAATCTGCCTTGACAAGGACACACTCCACTACAAGCAAAATGTTGCCAACGCTTTTGCAGAGCTCGTTTATGACGGCAAGTGGTACACACCTCTCCGTGAGGCTCTCTCAGCTTTCGTTGACAGCACTCAGGAGTATGTAACAGGTGATGTAAAACTTAAACTCTATAAGGGCAACATCATTGATGCAGGCGTAACAAGCCCGTATTCACTCTATGACGAGGAAATTGCTACTTTTGACGAAGATCAGGTTTATGACCAGAACGACAGCGCAGGCTTCATCAACCTCTTTGGTCTTCCAATCAAGGTTCGTGCAAAGAAAGGCCTTATCAAATAATTAAATCTTTGATTTGCATACATAATCGGGGGCAGGGAATTTCTCTGCCCCGATAAGTGTTTATTACACCTTTTTATTTTTATGTGTTTTTTAGTTCGTGCAGACAGTTTGCAATATCAAAAACATATTCTGCCCGAGCGTAGTATAGTTTTTTGTTTGTGCAATTCTGTAGGGGCGTTCATTGGACGCCCGCAAGTAACGGCACAAATTTTGTGTTAAAACAAATTATATAAAAATCGCAAAGTAATTACCTACAGTAGCGGCGTTCAGCGAACGCCAATCGTTTTGGTCGTAAAACCAAAACGAACAGATGTGAATATATAATTGCATAACAATAAGCAGATGAATTGAATTAAGTCGAAACGATTGTACAATCGTTTCGATTGGCAATCAGTGATTGCCGCTACTGTATGGCAGTCGATTTGCCCATACAATCTATATGTAAGGAGAAATAATAATGCAGCTTTGGAAAGGACGCTTCAAAAAGGAGCTTTCAAAAACCACTAACGATTTTAACAGCTCGATTTCATTCGACAGCAGAATGTATAAAGAAGACATCGATGGCAGCATTGCCCACGCAACAATGCTTGGCAGATGCGGCATTATTAAAGAAGAAGAGGCAAACGATATCGTAAAAGGTCTTAAAGGCATTCTTGCGGATATCGAAAACGGTACTCTGCACATTGATCCGGAGGCTGAGGACATTCACACCTTTATCGAGGGTGAGCTTACCAAAAGAATCGGAGACAACGGCAAAAGACTTCACACTTCAAGAAGCCGTAACGATCAGGTTGCAGTTGACATCAAGCTTTACCTCAAAAAAGAGGTTGTCAATGTAAAAAATCTCGTTGTAGGTCTTATTAAGGTTATTGCCGACAAGGCTGAAAAGTACAGCGAAACCGTTATGCCCGGTTATACTCACCTCCAGAGAGCACAGCCGATTACCTTCGGACATCATCTCCTTGCTTACGGTGAAATGCTTTTGAGAGATGTTTCAAGACTTGAAGACTGCCTTAAAAGAATGGATGAAATGCCACTCGGTTCATGTGCGCTTGCAGGCACAACATATCCGATTGACAGAACAATCACAGCCGAACTCCTAGGCTTTGACAGAATTACAAACAACTCTCTTGACGGTGTTTCCGACAGAGATTACTGCATCGAATTTGCATCGGTGCTTTCGATAATAATGGTTCACCTCTCAAGATTTTCAGAGGAAATCATTATGTGGTGCAGTTGGGAATTTAAATTCATTGAACTTGATGACGCTTTTTCAACAGGCTCTTCAATTATGCCGCAGAAAAAGAACCCCGATATTGCAGAGCTTGTTCGTGGTAAGAGCGGCAGAGTTTTCGGTGACAATATGACGCTCCTCACAATTATGAAGGGTACTGCACTTGCATACAACAAGGATATGCAGGAGGACAAGGAGGCTATCTTTGACGCACTCGACACGGTTAAAATGTGCCTCACAGCCTTTACTCCCATGCTCGACACAATGCGTGTCATTCCCGAAAATATGAGAAAAGCTGCAGCAGGCGGTTTCATTAACGCAACAGACTGTGCCGACTGGCTCACAAAGAACGGTGTTCCGTTCAGAGATGCCTACAAGGCAACAGGCGAACTCGTTGCAAGATGTATTGAACTCGGTACAGACCTCGAAAATCTTCCAATGGACGAATACAAAAAGGTTTGCGATGTGTTCAACGATGATGTTTACAGTGCAATTTCACTTGAACGCTGTACAAACGAGCGTACAGTATTCGGCGGTCCTGCATCGGCAAATGTAAAGGCTCAGGCTAAGCGTGTTGCAGAAATTGCGGAAAAGCTGTAAAAAATAAAATAACATTCCGAATTAACGGAATGTTTCAAATAATTTAATAACAAACAAACTTAATGCCGATAAACCCGATTTTCGGGTTTGTTGGGGTTGCAGGGAAGTTAAGGCGGTTGGCACTCCCAAATGAATGGGGGTGATATGTATGACTGAAACGGTATTACTCGTAATTTTACTCGTAGCACTTGCAGAAGTCACTAAGGAACCACTGAATAAATCACATTAGAATATTGTTTGCACATCTTGCTGGCATATTTCTCGCCATATTGTTCAAAAAATCCTCGTAATGCGACAGCATTACTGTGGTTTGTTTGCTCAATCTGACAAGAAATCTGACGGTGCAATATGCACAAACGATTTAATCAGTGATTCCTTAAAACATAAAAAAATAACCGCCCGACGCTCTACTTTCGGACGGTTATTCAAATCAACAAAGTAGGTCAACCGCTTTAAACGGTTTTCCCTGTAACCTTATTATATAATATGCGAAAATAAAAGTCAATATAAGTTGACGAGATATAAAGGTGATAGCAATGAAAATAAAAGCAGGTATTGTCGGTGCAACCGGCTATGCAGGTGCGGAGCTTGTAAGACTTCTTACCGCTCATCCCGAGGCTGAAATTTCGGCAATCAGCTCTGTTTCCTTTGAGGGTGACAAGCTGAGCGATGTTTATCCGTCTTATACATTTTTGAACGATATGGTTTGTGAAAATCAGGATGCCGTTGTTGAAAAGAGCGATGTTATCTTTGCCGCTCTCCCACACGGTCTTTCACAGGAGCTTGCCGCAAAGTGCATTGATGCGGGCAAGGCATTCATCGACCTCGGCGCTGACTTCCGCCTTGAAAGCGAAGAAGAATACACCGAATGGTACGGCGGAACTTTTCTTGACAAAAAACTTCACGAACAGGCAGTTTACGGACTTCCTGAATTTTTCAGAGATAAAATCAAGGGCAAAAAGCTTGTTGCGAATCCGGGTTGTTACACAACCTGTTCACCGCTCGCAATTGCTCCTGCAATCGTAAACGGACTTGTAGAAACAAAGGGCATCATTTGCGACTGCAAAAGCGGTGTTACGGGTGCCGGCAGAAAGCCAAATCAGGGCAACCACTATCCCGAACTCAACGAAGGATTCCACGCTTATAAGGTTGCAAGCCACCGCCACACTCCCGAAATTGAGCAGACTCTTTCAAAGCTTTCAGGCGAAAAGGTTATTATCACCTTTGTTCCGCACCTTCTCCCCGTAAACCGTGGCATTCTCGCAACTGTTTATGCCGACATCAACGACGGTGTAACCTTTGAACAAATCAGAAAGGCTTATGAGGACTTTTACAAGGACGAATTTTTTGTAAGACTTCTTGATGACGGCAAATGTGCCGACATTCACAATATCAAATATTCTAACTTCTGTGATGTTTCAATTCACCACGATAAGAGAGCCAACAAGCTCGTTGCCTGTGCCGCAATCGACAACATGGTCAAGGGTGCCGCAGGTCAGGCTATTCAAAATATGAACATCATCTTCGGACTTGACGAAAAAACAGGTTTGGTAATCGTTCCGCCTGCATTTTAAGGGTGAATATCTATGGAAATCAAGTATATTGAAAACGGCTCGGTCACTTCCGCAAAGGGCTTTACAGCCAACGGAATTTGTGCCGGAGTCAAAGCATCTAACACAACTAAAAAAGACCTTGCGCTCATTTACTGCGACAAGGTTTGCAACAGTGCGGCTATCTTTACAAAGAACCTTGTAAAGTCCGACACTATATATGTTACTAAAAAACACCTTGAAAACGGTACGGCGCAGGCTGTTGTCGTAAATTCAGGCAATGCAAATGCCTGTAACCCTGACGGCTATGAAAAGGCTGAGAAAATGTGCAGTCTTGCCGCAGACGCTCTCGGTGTTGACGAAAACGATGTAATCGTTGCATCAACGGGTGTTATCGGTCAGCCTCTCCCGATTGAACCCATTGCAAGCGGAATTGAAAAGCTCAAAGGCACGCTTTCAAAGGACGGCGGAATCTCTGCCGCAGAGGCAATTATGACAACCGACACCGTGAAAAAGCAGTGGGCTGTTGAAACGGTTCTTGACGGCAAAAAGGTTACAATCGGCGGTATTGCAAAGGGCAGCGGTATGATTCATATTAATATGGGTACAACCCTTTCATTTGTAACAACCGATGCGGCAATTTCTTCCGAAATGCTCAAATCCGCACTTATCGAAGCCGCTGATGTCAGCTATAATATGGTAAGCGTTGACGGTGACACCTCAACAAACGATACCCTTGCAATTATGGCATCGGGTTATGCAGGCAACAGGGAAATCACAGAGAAGAACGATGATTACAAAACCTTTACAGCCGTTCTTACCGATGCATTCAAAAAGGTTGCAAAGAAGCTTGCAAAAGACGGTGAAGGTGCAACAAAGCTCCTTATCTGCAAGGTTGACGGTGCAAAAGACGATAAGAGTGCAAAGATTATTTCAAAGAGCATCATCTGTTCAAGTCTTGTAAAGGCGGCAATGTTCGGGGCTGATGCAAACTGCGGAAGAATCCTCTGCGCAATCGGCTACAGCGGTGCCGAAACAGATGTTAAAAAAATTGATGTTTCATATAAATCCGCAAAGGGTGAAATCCTTGTTTGCAAGAACGGCAACGGTCTTGTGTTTGATGAGGACAAGGCTAAGGAAATTTTACTTGAAGATGAAATTGAAATTCTCGTGAAATTAGGTGACGGCAATGCATCTGCCGAGGCTTACGGTTGCGACCTTACCTATGATTATGTAAAAATCAACGGTGACTACCGCACATAATATGCGATTTGATTGTGTGAGCGGAAATCAACTACATAAAGGATTGAAGAAAATGGATGTTTCAAAGAGAGCCAAGGTACTTATACAGGCAATGCCCTATATCAAGAAATATTCGGGCGAAACAATTGTTGTAAAATACGGCGGAAACGCTATGATAAACGAAGAACTTAAAGCGGCAGTTATGAGCGACCTCGTTCTTATGCAGCTTGTCGGAGTAAATGTTGTGCTTGTTCACGGCGGCGGACCCGAAATCAATGCAATGCTCAAAGCCGTTGGCAAGGAAAGCAAGTTTATCAACGGTATGAGAGTGACCGACAAGGAAACTATCGACATTGTTCAGATGGTGCTTGCAGGCAAGGTCAACAAGAGCCTTGTTCAGCTCCTCGGCAGTCACGGCGGTAAGGCTATAGGACTTTGCGGTCTTGACGGCAGAATGCTCATGGCTGAAAAGCTTGTTACAGACGCAGACCTCGGCTATGTGGGCGAGATTAAGGAGGTTAACCCCGAACCGCTCAACAATGCTCTTGCAAGCGGTTATATTCCGATTGTTTCAACCGTTGCAGGCGGTTATGACGGCAATGTATACAATATTAACGCAGACATTGCGGCATCGCAGATTGCCGCTAAAATCGGGGCAAAAAAGCTCATTCTTATGACAGATATCAGAGGACTTCTCCGTGATGTTCACGATGAGGATTCACTCATCCCCGTTGTCAATGTCAGCGAAGTTCCTATGCTCAAGCGTGACGGCATCATCAGCGGCGGTATGATTCCCAAGATTGATTGCTGTGTTGAGGCAGTCCGCAGCGGTGTAAACCGTGCCCATATCATTGACGGCAGAATCGAGCATTCAATTCTGCTCGAGCTTTTCAGCGATGAAGGCATCGGTACAATGTTTTATTGATTTACCCCGTCTGGGAAGGCGAGTTTGACTTCCGCTGGGACTTTTCCTGACTGGCGTTAATTTCCTGCAGCAAAAAAGCCGTGACAAAATGCAGGATCATTTCGTCACAGCTCTTTGTGATTCTTATTTATTTTTCCCGAATTGCAATAATAAGTTGAACACCCGGCGAACCTTTATGCAGTAAGT
>OGXM01001429.1_pt1 | contig 13055 bp, 12 predicted proteins | sample 1576271 | NCBI WGS metagenome assembly OGXM01 (sample SAMEA3541579, study PRJEB24748) | human gut metagenome | biome: human gut; feature: human-associated habitat; material: faeces | place: China | collected 2012 | reverse complement strand
GCGGCTCGCGCCCGAGGAGCACGCGGCCATGGGCGAGCAGGGCCGCCGCTTTGTCGAAAAGGAGTTTGACAAAAAAGCCGTGGTGCGGGCGACGCTGAATGCCCTGCTCCCGGCGCGCGAACCGGTGTAAGAATCGGCTGGCGGATAGCCGAGTCGGAGGAATCACAGAAAGGCAAATACATCTATGGAACTGAAAAATTTCTGGTGGCTCCTGATTTGGCTCTTCACGGCCGGAATTATCTTAGAACGCTCCTTCCCGAAGCAAAAGGAACGCATTCTCGGGAAGGAGCGCGTCCGCTGGAAGATCCTCCCGGCCATCCTCCTCGTTCTGCCCTATATCATTTGGGCGGGCTTCCGCGGCGTCGGCTTTGGCGACACCTACGCCTATCAGCAGGCGTTTCTGAAAGCGCCGACCTCCTTCGGAGGGATCGGCGAATACTTGAGCCAATACTCCAAGGATCAGGGCTTCTATTTTTTCAACGCTCTGGTCAAAATCATCCTCTGCCAGTCTCCGGAAGTCTACTTTTTGCTTCTGGCAGCCATTCAGCTGCTCATCATCGCGTTCGTCTGCCGCCGTCTGAGCGTCGATTATTGGCTGAGCATTTTTCTGTTCGTGGCGTCGACGGACTATGTTTCGTGGATGTTTAACGGCATCCGGCAGTTTACGGCGGCGGTCATCATCTTTGGCGCGACGGAGCTGATCATCCGGAAAAAGTATATCCCGAGCGTGCTGCTGATCCTCCTTGCCTCGACGATGCACCAATCGGCGCTCATCATGGTGCCGGTCATCTTCCTGATCCAAGGCAAGGCGTTCAACAAAAAGACCGTGATTTGCGTCCTGCTCAGCGTCACGGCGCTGACCTTCATCGACCAGTTCACGGACTTCCTCGGCTCGGCGCTGGCCGATACGCAGTATAAAAACGTCGTCTCCGACTGGAAGTCCTTCAACGACGACGGCACGAATCCGCTGCGCGTTCTGGTCTACGCCATGCCGACGCTGATCGGCCTCTACGGCTACCGCAAGATCCGCGCGGCCGACGATCCGATCATCAACCTCGGCATCGGCGCGGGTCTGGTCTCCACCTGCCTCGGCATCATCTCCATGGCGACCTCCGGCATCTTCCTCGGCCGAATGCCAATCTACGTCAGCCTGTGGTCGAACCTGATCGTCCTGCCGTGGGAGATCAAGAACGTTTTTTCCGAAAAAAACGCAGCGTTTGTCAAAGCAGCGTGCATTTTGTTATATTGTGTATTCTTTTATTATCAGATGCATGTTATATGGTCGATTATATAATAGTGGATTAATTCGAGTTGTAATATGTCTTTAACCGGGAGAGGATTATGGAATGGAACAAATTCGAGTTTTACATGTAATTGGAATCATGAACCGCGGCGGTGCCGAGGCGATGATCATGAATCTTTATCGTGAAATTGACAAAACAAAAATACAGTTTGACTTTGTAGAGAATTCCGATCAGCAGGCAGCCTATGATGAAGAAATACGCAAGCTTGGAGGAAAAATATACCGCTGCCCGCATTTTACCGGTAAGAACTTTCTGGCATACAAACGTTGGTGGAAGCGCTTCTTTGAAGACCATGGACCGGAGTATGACATTGTTCATGGACATATCGGGAGTACTGCAGCAATTTATTTGCATGAGGCAAAAAAGGTAGGGTGCTTTACGATTGCCCACAGTCATAACTCCGGAACAGATCATAGCCTTAGGAGCGCGCTCTATCATATGATCTCTTATCCGACAAGGTGGATCGCGGACTTCTTTTTTGCTTGTTCCAAACCGGCGGGAATTGATCGCTATGGGAAAAAGGTTGCCGGGTCGCCGAAGTGTATTGTATTTCGAAATGCAGTTGACGTTTCAAAGTTTGCATATTCCGAGCATATACGCAAGGCTGTTCGAGACGAGTGGAAGCTTGAAAATCTAACGGTTGTCGGACATATCGGGCGAATGTTTCATCAAAAGAACCATATGGCACTGCTGGATATTTTCTCGGCATTCCATCAAAGAACGCCGAATAGTAAGTTGCTTCTTGTTGGCGACGGCCCGCTGAGAAATGAAATAGAGCGCAGAGTGCATGAATTGAAGCTTGATCAATATGTGATATTTGCGGGGGTTCGATCCGATGTGAACCGTCTCATACAAGCAATGGATGTTTTTGTGTTTCCGTCTTTGTATGAAGGACTCCCGGTCACGCTCGTCGAAACGCAGACGGCAGGCCTGCCGTGTGTTATATCAGACAAGGTTCCTGAGGACAGTATACTTGTAAAAAGCCTTGTTTCAGTTATGAAGCTGAATGATTTGCCGGAACAATGGTCAGATTGTATGCAGAACTGTCTAAAAACGAAAAGACAGGACCGAAGCAAAGAAGTTGCAGCAGCCGGATTTGATATTGCGCAGACAACCAAATGGCTGGAGGAATTCTATCTTGAACACAATCCGAGACGTTAGATTAACCGTTTTTACCCCTGCGTATAACCGGGCACATACGTTGCCGAGAACCTATGAATCCTTGCTTGCGCAAGGCTGTAAGGCGTTCATATGGCTGATCGTGGACGACGGTTCTACTGACGGGACAGCCAAGCTTGTACGCGAGTGGCAGAGACGTGATAATGGCTTCGAAATACAGTACGTCTACAAGGAAAACGGCGGTATGCATACAGCGCACAACGCAGCATATGCCAATATTCACACAGAGCTGAATGTCTGCATCGATTCGGATGATAAAATGGCTGATGGTGCTGTTGAGAAAATTCTCAAAACATGGCAGCAGGTCAGATGTATGGGATATGCCGGAATCATTGCCTTAGATGCGGATTTTGGGGGAAACGTTATCGGAACTGGGTTTCCCGATGCCATGACAGAGACAACGGTCAGCGGCTACTATGCCAACGGTGGGCGTGGGGATAAAAAACTGATCTATAGGACGGACATCATCAAACAATATCCGGAGTATCCTGTCTTTGAAGGCGAAAAATATGTTGCGCTGTCATACAAATATCGGTTGATCGATCAGAAATATAAAATGGCGGTCTTGAATGAAATTGTATGCAATGTAGAATATCAACCTGACGGCTCCACCAACTCCATGCTGCGGCAGTATCTGAACAATCCAAAGGGCTTTGCCTTTTGGAGAAAGGTGAAAATGCAAACCCCTGACAGCAACAAGCGGCTTGTTATGGATTGCATCCACTACTGCTCCAGCAGCATAATCGCCGGCAACCGACACTATATCAAACTGTCCCCGAAAAGACTGCTGACTGTGCTCTGCACACCGGCCGGTTGGGCACTGACGAAGTATATCAGGAGAAGGACAAAAAAACGGAATGAGAAAACGGACAGGTGTTCTAACGACGTATAGAGCCTTGGCAATGGTTTTTATCCTGCTTTGCCATTATAATGCAGAGAGTACAGTTGGAATTGTATCAGCGTTATCACAATTCTTTAATGTTGGCGTGGAGATGTTTGTTCTCCTTTCAGGTTTCCTGTTTGGACAGAAAGGGGAACAGATTTATAGTAACATAAAGAGTTGGTACCTGAAAAGAATCAGGCGCATATTTGTTCCCTACGAGTTGCTTGTGGCGCTCCTCTTTGTAATCCATTTGATAAAGGGAAGCTTTCGTGCAACGCTTGATTGGTTTCTCCTTGTGCTTGGATTGCAGGGAACGGTAGTTGGCGTAGTTGGCGCAGAACATACATGGTTCATCTCGGCGATTCTGCTGTGCTACCTTCTCACCCCGGCGCTAAGCTTTCTGTATGACAAAACGCCAAAGCTCCGAATGTTAATGATGATATGCTTTGCCCTTCTGCCGCTTGCCCTCGCGTTGGTTCCCGCGGCGTTCGTGTTTACATTAGGATCAAAAGTATGCCTGTACGCACTTGCTTACATATTTGGGCGGAGGTTCAATGTGGAGCGCATGGAGCAATCGAAAGCTTTGACTTTTTCCGTTGCTGACTTGCTGGTTGCAATTGCTGTGAGACTTGCGGCGAAAAGCATATGCGACGGAACAATATGGTATGATCGAGTCGCGGTTGGGTATACACAAATGGTGATAGCCATAGGCATCCTTATCATTTGCACCGTGATATTTCGAAACAGAAATGCTCCTCAATGGCTCTCAAATATTGCGGATATTAGCTTCGAAGTGTATTTGGTCCACTATATGTTTTGCATCGGCCCGGTTAAGCTGTTTGGATGCACAGGCTGGTGGGGGGCTGATGCAGCGCTTGTTACGGCAATATCTGTGTTCCTCGGAAGCGTACTTCATGTTGCTGCGAGGAAGATATTGGGAGCAATTGATAATCTGTGTGCACGCCCCAAAGGCATACAATAAAATATAAGAATCACAGCTGAATGGATTATGGTTAATAATATAATAAACAAAAAAAAGAGAGTCTTGTTTTTGATCCATGATCTTGGACATGGCGGGGCTGAAAAGGTTTTGGTCAACCTTGTCAATAACATGGATCGCAATAAGTTTGATATTACAGTTATGGCATTATTCGGCGGCGGAGTGAATGAGCAATTTTTGAAGCCTGACATTCATTACCGTGCTGTTTTTCAACGGGTGTTTCGCGGAAATAGCCATTTAATGAAGCTATTATCACCAGAGCATCTTCATAAGCTATTTATAAAAGACCAATACGACCTTGAAGTAGCTTATCTGGAAGGCCCATCTGCACGAATTGTCAGCGGTTGTACGAATAAGAATGTGAAACGGGTCTCGTGGATCCATATTCAACAGCAATCTGCCAGAGCGGCGGCCAGTTCATTCCGCTCCATCTCGGAAGCGCGGGCTTGCTATGACCGTTTTGATCGCATCATCGGCGTGTCCGAAGAGGTCAAAAAAACGTTTCTTGCCTGTGTTGCAACGAGCGCTCCAATGCAGGTGCTGTACAATACGAACGAGAGCGAGCAAATCAAGCTCCAAGCCCAAGATGCCGTGGAAAAGAACTTGTTTTCCGAAAATGAGTTTAAAATCATCGGCGTTGGCAAGCTGCTGAAGAGCAAGGGCTTTGACCGTCTGGCGAGAATCACCGAAAAGCTGAAAAAAGAGGGGTATCCCGTTCATTTATACATTCTGGGGGTCGGGCCATTGCAGCAGGAGCTCGAACGTTTTATTGCAGAGCATGAGTTGAAAGACGCGATTACGCTGCTTGGCTATCAGACAAATCCCTATAAATATGTCTCAAGATGCGACCTGTTTGTTTGCGCAAGTCATGCCGAGGGCTTTTCCACGGCGGCGACCGAGGCGCTGATCGTCGGAACGCCGGTCTGCACGGTTGAGGTCTCCGGCATGAAGGAAATGCTGGGAGAAAACGACGAATACGGGATCGTGACGGAGAACAGCGAGGAAGCGCTCTATGAGGGGATCAAGCGGCTGCTCGACGATCCGGCGCTGCTTGCGCACTACCGGAAACAGGCGGCGCTCCGCGGCGAGCAGTTCTCGACCGAGAAAACCGTGAAGGCCGTGGAGGACATGCTGCTGGGGCTTTGAATCGACATTTCCCCGTTTATTAGATAAGAAGCCCCTCGCTTTGATGGAGTATTGCAATATGTATGATTTTGAAAAAATCAAGCTGATCGTTTGGGATTTGGACGACACCTTTTGGAGCGGAACACTTTCGGAGGGAGATGTCGTTGTTCCGCAACAGAATATCAATTTGATCCGCAGACTGACCGATATTGGAATTGTAAATTCCATTTGCAGCAAAAATGACGCGGCGCAGACGATGCGCAAGTTAAAGGAGCTGGGGTTGGACAGCTATTTCGTGTTCCCCTCGATCAATTGGGACGCGAAGGGCAGCCGGATCAAGGCACTCATTGCGGATATGCAGCTCCGCCCGGCGAACGTGCTGTTCCTGGACGACCACGCCCCCAATTTGGCCGAAGCGCGCTTCGTATCCCCGGAGCTGATGACGGCGTCCCCGGATGTGATCCCGCAGCTGCTGGAGCAGGCAATGAAGTCTCAAAAATCCGACCCCGAGCACAAACGGCTGCATCAATACCGCATTCTCGAGGAAAAGTGGGAGGAAAAGAAGCACTTTACCTCCAATGAGGACTTTCTTTATGACAGCAATATCCGTGTAGTGTTCGGCTCGGACTGCTTGGCACAGCTGGATCGGATTCACGATCTGGTCTGGCGCAGCAATCAGCTGAATTTCACGAAGGTGCGTTCTACGAAGGAAGAGCTGACGGCTCTTTTCGCGGATGCTTCCGCGAAATGCGGCTATGTCAGCGTCTCCGACCGGTTCGGCGATTACGGAATCACCGGCTTTTATGCATTGAAGCAAAACCGACTGCTGCACTTCTGCTTCAGCTGCCGCACACTCGGCATGGGCGTTGAGCAGTATGTCTATGCGAAGCTTGGACGGCCGGAGTTGCAAATCGTCGGCGAGGTTTCCGGAAATTTGACGCAAAATATTCTGCCGGGCTGGATCAATCAGGAAAAAACGGACGGTCAGGGCGGCGGAATCCGCGCAGGGCACGCACAAGCGCACAGCGTGCTGATCAAGGGGCCGTGCGACCTGTTTCAAATTCTGCCCTATATTGCGGACAAAACGCTGATCGACACGGAGTTTACCTATGTCAATGATCGCGGTGTCACGGTCGAATCCACCGGGCACACGACGCATATTGTCGAAGCTATGCGGCTGACGGAGGAAGAGAAGCAACGCGTGCTGCGCGAGGTTCCTTTTTCTGATCCCGGCATCTATAGCAGAAGAATTTATGACGGCAATTACCGCGTTGTCGTGATCAGTATCCTGTCGGACGCCAATTTGGGCGTATACAGAAGGAAAGGAACCGGCGAACGCATTGCATTTTTGGAGGGCTTCCACCCGATCACAGATCCGAAAAACTGGGAACCGTATATCCGGGGCGAATATAATCACGGCGGTTTTGTGTTCACACGGGAGAATTTGATGAAATTTGCCGAGCAATATGAATTTGTCGGTATCAACTCCGCCGAGCGGATCGTCGAAAATCTGCGCTATATTCGTCAACATCTCCCGAAGGAAACCACAATGGCAGTCATGCTCGGCGGGGAGCTGTATTATGAGAAAAACACGTTCCCGGCTTATGAGAACCGGCATCTGGTGCATAAGGAGATCAATGCGGCGATCCGTGCGGCCGCAGAGGAGCTGGACATTCGCCTGATCGATGTCAACCGCTATCTGGTCGATCAGAGCAGCTTTTATGACCATTTTAATCACTATATCAAGCCGGTGTACTATCAGCTGGCCGGGGAGATCATTGCGCTCATCAACGAGCAGACCGGTGCGGAGCTTCGGGAGACCTCTAAGCTGAAAATGATCCAGATTCGTGCAAAAGAGGCACTTGCGCCGCTTTATTACAAGATCAGAAAGGGATTCGGTAAACAAAGATGACGGAAACCACACGAGCAAAGCGCAATATGAGTCTGGAGTGGCTGCGGATATGCTCCATGCTCATGATTATTTTGCTGCACTCTATTGACCACAGCGGTGTGCTGGAAAATCTAAAGGCGGGCAGTGCGCTCTATTATGCGGAATGGTTCCTCTATGCGGCCGTTCAGGTCTGCGTGAACTGCTTTGTGCTGATCTCCGGATACTTTTTGGTCACTGCCCGGTTCAAGCCCGCGAAGCTGGTGCTGCTCTGGATGGAGGTCGTGTTCTATTCCGTCGTGATTAAGGTCATCCTGATGGCGACGGGGCAGATTCCTGTATCGATCGCATCGCTGGTATCCTGCCTGATTCCGGTGTTTACGGGGAGATATTGGTTTGTGACGATCTACTTTGGCATGTATCTGCTCTCGCCCTTCCTGAATGTCGGAATCCGTGCATTGAGCAAGCGGCAGCACGCAGCGCTCCTGCTTGTTCTGTTTGTCCTGTTCTGCGGGATGATTTCGGTTTATCCGTCTTTCAAGGGAATGAACTCCGGCGGGGGCTGGGGGCTGGCGTGGTTCGTCGTGCTGTACATCACGGCTGCCTATTTCCGGCTGCACTACCAGCCGACCGGGAGGAAGGCAAGGCCGCTCGTGATCTTCTGGCTTTGCCCGATCCTGATGCTTGCTGCGCTCACTGTGTCGCAGAAGCTCGGCATAGCGCGGCTTTCTGCCGCCGTTGAGAACCTCTGGCGTTATGATTCCGTGCCTGCTGCAATTGCATCCGCTGCGCTATTTGTGACATTCCTGAATTGCCGCCAACGCACAACCAGATTTGATGCTTTGATTTCGACCGCTTCGGCAACGACCTTCGGTGTATATCTGATCCACGCCCACGCTAACCTTTGCACGCAGGAGATGTGGCAAAGAATTGGCATGTTAAGAAATATGGGCTGGTGGTGGTTCGTGCTCTATCAGCTCGGCATCGTTCTGGCAATTTTCGTCGCGTGCGCGCTGCTTGACTGGCTGCGGAAAACCATCGTTGAAAAGACAAAACTCCATGCGGCAATCGAGAAGCTGGTCTCGAGGCTTTGGACGAAATATGTGTAGAGATGTGTACAAAGTTGATGCTTTGAATATAAAGGGCTATGAATGACATAATTTCAATTATTATTCCGGCATACAATATCGAAAACGAAATTACGAGATGCGTAGAAAGCCTTTTGGAACAAACCTATCATAATATTGAGATCATCCTTGTTAATGATGGATCGACCGATGGGACGCTCAATGTTTTGCAAGAATTGAGCCAAAGAGACCCTCGCATTCGTGTTATCAATAAAAGCAACGAGGGCGTTACCAGAGCAAGACTAGATGGGGTTAAAGCTGCAACAGGAGATTGGATCGGCTTTGTCGATGGAGACGACTATGTCGAACCGATGATGTTTGAAACATTACTGGAAAATGCGTACCAATATGATGCGGATATTTCGCATTGTGGGTATCAGATGGTTTTTCCCAGCCGCGTGGATTATTATTACAACACCGGCCGAGTGGTACAGCAGGATCATATCACCGGACTGAAAGATCTGCTTATAGGAGCTTTTATCGAGCCAGGGCTCTGGAATAAGTTATTTAAGCGCGATTTGCTTAAGAAAATCATTCAATCCAATGTGATGAATCTCGAAATTCGGAATAATGAAGACCTGTTGATGAATTTCTATTTATTCCGCGAAGCCAAGAGGTCGGTTTTTATAGATCGGTGTTTTTATCACTATATTGTTAGATCTGGTTCGGCGGCGAATAGTATGATAAACGAATATAAATTGCGTGACCCGCTGTCGGTACGCAAGATAATCGGAAATGAAGTTGTTGGTGAACCGGAACTGCATAGAATTATGGAAGAGAAAATAGCTGAGACATTGATTTTCCTTTCCACAATGCCGATATCAGAAGATCCCGACTTAATAAAAAAACATCGCACAGCAGCTCGCAAGGAGCTTCGAGAGATGCTTCCCGGATTGTTGGGAGAAAAGCATTCAAAACGGACGAAGATCCTTGCCACATGGGCGGCTCTTTGGCCGTGGTCGTATTGCGCTGTTCATAAAATCTATGCGCATATACGTGGGTCGGATAAAAAATACGAAGTGAGCTGAGGCATTTATGGATTTAATTAGCGTGATTGTTCCGGTTTATAATGTTGAAGCATACCTTGACAAGTGCATATCGTCTATCGTAAATCAGACCTATCGGAATCTGGAGATCATTTTGGTGGATGATGGTTCACCTGATAACTGTCCTGCAATGTGCGACGCGTGGGCGAAGAAGGATAGCCGAATTCGAGTGATTCATAAGCTCAATGGTGGTTTGTCGGATGCCAGGAATGCAGGAATGACGGTCACAACCGGTGAACTGATGGCCTTTGTCGATAGCGATGATTGGATCGACGTCCACTATATCGAATACCTTTACAACGCACTCCGCCAGTCAAACGCGGATATTTCCGCCTGTGATCTGCGAGAAGTATATGATGACACTACAATGATTACTTTTGCTGAGCAGATGCCTCGAGTAGAAGTAGCGACTTCGGAGGAGGCCATTGAAGATATCCTGCATAACCGCCGGTTTCGTGCAGTTGCTTGGAACAAGCTATATACGCGGAAAGTAATAACTGGCGAAAGATTTGAAACTGGCCGCCTCCACGAAGATGAGTTTTTTAGTTACCGCCTGTATGATAAGGCGGCGCGGCTGGCGTATATTGATTTGCCGTTATACAACTACAGGCAACGCTCGGGGAGCATTATGGCCTCCTTCTCGGTGCACCATTTGGACGCGTTGGATGCTTATCTTAGACGGATCGCCTTGCTTGAAAAAAAATATCCCCGCTTGCTGCTGTTGGACAAATTGAACTTCTGCGTTGCATGCATGAATTTATACGGCGCTATCTCAATTGTTGATGCAGAACAACGGCATGAAGCAAAAAGACGTATTAAAAGTTGCCGACGGAAGATACGATTTACATGGAACGAATTTTGGAGATGTTCCCGTAAAGAGAGAATATTCATTGCACTGTCCAGCAGAAGCATGATTGGAATCGGCTGCTGGCTGAGAAAACAAAGGAGCGGATTGAAAAATGGCTGATCTGGTCGCAAGGGTCAAGAGACGATGCAGAGCCACAGCAGACAATTGGAAGAATGATCGGCATTTTTCCGGCAAACTTGCTGTGCTGCGTTTTGCTGATGATATTGGCAACCGACTGGGACTTCATAGTTTGGCAACTCGTGCGCATAAACAGAAGGATGAGTTCATTCTGGATTATCTGCAAAATCTGATTGCTCCGGTAATTGAAAGGTACAAAGACGACACATATCAGGGAGAAGAACCGGAATCTGCTGCGCCAATATGGGTCTGTTGGTGGAGCGGGGAGAAAAGTGCGCCTGAATTGGTAAAAGAGTGCATAAAAAGCATTCGAAAGAATGCAGGCTGCCACCCGGTAATTCTAATTGATGAAAAAAACTATGCTGAGTATTTGAGCATTCCGGAATATATTTTGCAGAAAGTTGAATCAGGCATAATGTGTATTGCAAATTTCTCAGACTATTTGAGAGCTTCTTTGCTAAGCGCATATGGCGGAATTTGGTTGGATGCAACTATTTTTTGTAGTAGGACTATTCCAGAACGATATTTTGAAACACCGCTGTTTACTTGCAAAAGCGAGCCCATCGACTGTAGATATCTTTCAAAATTTAGATGGACATCTTTCTGCATAGGCGGGAGAAAAGGGCATGTGTTCTATAGATTCTTCAAGGCTGCATTAGAAGCGTATTGGCACTACGAGCAATCGTCCATAGATTATCTACTAGTGGATTATATTATCGAAACAGCATATCGAAACATTCCTGTAGTGAGCGATGATATGAATGCTATCCCATTGAATAACCTTCAGCGTGATGATTTGCAGGCGGCGATGAATGCGGCACTTCCTGCGGAAGAGTTCTGGAATATCGTGAAAGAGGATACTGTGTTTTATAAATTGTCGTGGAGAGAAAGTTATTCAAAGAAGGCACAGAATGGGGTCCCGACGGTATATGACTATTTTTTGAAAATGTCATTATGAGGAGGAGACGCGATGATACCAAAAGTAATTCACTATTGTTGGTTCGGGCATAATAAGAAGTCGGAGCTTATCGAAAAATGTATCGCAAGTTGGTATAAGTATTGCCCCGACTATAAGATTATTGAATGGAATGAAGACAACTTCGATGTAAATAGTATTCCATATGTGCGTGATGCATATACTGATAAAAAATGGGCATTTGTCTCCGACTATGCGAGACTGGCAATTATCTTCCGGGAGGGCGGAATATATCTTGATACAGATGTGTTACTGCGCAAATCTTTAGATGACTTGCTGAATTATAGCTGTTGGCTTGCTTCAGACGATGTTCGCTATCTTAGCACGGGCTTAGGATTCGGCGCAGTGGCGCAGCATCCGTTGATTGGTGCCGCTATGGAGGCGTATAGGGATTATGACTATCCATCTGGAACAAATGTGATTCGAGATACGAAAATATTTGAGAGAGAACTCCCAGATTGGAAAAAGTCGGATCGATCACAAGTCTTGCAGGGACAGATTTTGCTTGTCGGAATGAAGGATTATGGAAAGTGGGCCAAACATCTTTACACCTACACATGGGCAGAAGCGGACACTGCGATGCAGAGAGAAAGAAAACTACTGGGAAAAACTACGCTTACTGGTCGAGAATTAATTCGCTGGAAATTCAAGTGCTTTGTGCGTAACCCCAGATTGATTACATATTTTGACGGACACAGAGGCTCAATCGGTGAACGCATTTACACATTTATGGCATATGACCTCTTGGACAACGGTGCACTCTACTTTGCTAAGAGGCTTTTCCATAAGATTAAAAGGGAATGAAATAACAAATGATTTGTAAGAAAGAATGCGCTTCGATTATTGTTCCGGTGTACAACAGCACCAACTCGCTGGAACACTGCATTCATTCAATTCAGCGGCAAACCTACACTGATTTTGAGCTGATTCTTGTTGACGACGGCTCCTCTGATGGAAGTGCTGAACTTTGTGACAAGCTGGCTGCCGAGAATGCCGACATTCAAGTGATCCACAAACCGAATGGCGGTGTGTCTTCGGCGCGAAATGCAGGAATCGATGCGGCGAAGGGAGAATATATCACGTTCTGCGACAGCGATGATTACCTTGAACCGGACTATCTCGAAAACCTCGTTCAGACAGCAAAGTCTAATCCGGATTGCGGTCATATCTGGTGTTGCTTTCAGACCGTGACGGGATATCAAAAGGAAAACGCCGTCCCCAATTATGTATCGGCTGAGCCGATTTTGTATTACGGGCTGAATGATTACATGACTCTGCATGAGATGTGGCTGGATGCCGGACCGTGCAACAAGCTGTATCAGTCAAGAATAATCAAAGAAGCGGGTTTGCGTTTCTTGGAGGATTTATCTTTAGGCGAGGATTGGCTTTTTAACCTCGCTTATATCGATGCCTCTGCGAATGACAGAATTGCCGTTGTGACCAAGCCGCTGTACAACTATGTGCGTGGCAATAATGATAGTCTCGATTCAAAATATCGCCGGGACTTGCTGGACATCTTCTATATCTATTAAGCACGTTGCT